>QMCD01003077.1_pt1 | contig 14830 bp, 14 predicted proteins | sample 1821841 | NCBI WGS metagenome assembly QMCD01 (sample SAMN01991225, study PRJNA193472) | Termite gut metagenome, whole genome shotgun sequencing project. | isolation source: worker | host: Macrotermes natalensis | reverse complement strand
CAAGGATCCCCGAGCCGGCAAAGCCCTCCGCGCCAAGGCCCGCGCCAAAGGGACAAGCGCAGGACGGCCAAGCGCAAGGCGAAGCGCCCAAAAACGCCCAAAAGCGCCCAAACCAAAACAGGCGGCGCAGAAGGCCCAAAAACGGCGGAGGCGGACAAGGCGGCAAACCGAGTACGCCGTAGTGAAATCCTGAGTTAGACTATATCTTATGCGCGGGCAGCCTTTCATGGCTGTCCGCAAAAATTTTCTAATTAGCAATAGAATCTAATTTCAACTCTAAAATACTTTTTCCACTCCGAACAAATTACAAAATATTGTGATGAAATGATGCTCAAAATTTCATTCATTTCTTTATTAGAAATTAGTCCCTTGTTGTGCGCGGTAACACAGCCTCCGCTTTTTGTAAGCCATATTTTAGTTGCATTTGCCGAAGGAGTTTTAGAAACATGAACATGAATTGGCTCATCATTTTCATTTGACCAAAAGAAAACATAGTATGCCCCAATCCTAAATAACTTTGGCAACTTGCGCCCCTCCCTGTCCGGCAAATTTAAAAAAGATGTGGGCGGCGTGATGAAGCATTTGTTCGAAGTTTGCAATTTCATCGTCTGAGTATCCATCGCGCAATATCCATTCATATGAAGGAAGCGAACAGCGAGCAGAATCAAGGAAATTCATTTTGGACGGACGTTCAAAATGAATCTCGACGGATATTTCGCCGCTATCTTTGTTCTCTATCAGGTGTGAATGTGTTATTAGCGTATCATCTGCTAACGTGATATAAGGATACATTGGCATTTGTGGTTTGGCTCCTCTTAATAAACTTTCCAAGCCATAATAATCATCTGCTTTATCATAAGAATAACGCAGGTCAAACTATTTATCAAGTAGCATTAAGACCGTGTTATCTTGTTGTTGAAATGTTGAAGCGGCATCTGGCCGCGCCAATATATTGTCTACCCCCAATACCCTATAGCCTGCAAAAGCAGCGGCAAGCCGAAAGGTATGACAACCAGCGACGCGAGCATCGTATGCAGCACGATCAGCGGCACAAGCTCCGCGCCCGTGCCGTATTGCTTGGCTATAACGGGATTTATCGCGCCCGAGGGCAATACGGAGAACGTCAGCAAAACGGCCGCGGCGTCCATGCCCGGCTTTATAAGCAAGATCAGCAAAAGCATCAGCAGCGGAAAGATGATGAGCGACAGCGCGGAAACGGCCCAAGGAATGCGATTCTTAAGAATCGCGGACATATCCCCGTCCGCCAGCATCATACCGACGACGATAAGCGAAATCGGGATGGCGGCGTCGACCAGGCGCGAAAGCGTCGATTGAACGGCGACTGGCAGGCGTACCTGGAACGCAACCAATAAAATCATTATCGCGCAGCAAATAAGCGACGGATTTTTCGCTATTGCCGACAGCCCTTTTGTGCGGCCTTGGGAGTAGAGCGAAACGCCGAAGCTGAACATGACGATATTGAACAGTACCACGGGGAACATCGCGTAGAAGAGGCTTTCTTGGCCAAACAGGGCGATACATATCGGCAGGCCCATAAACGTGTTTCTGAACATGAGCGTGCCCATCGTGCCCGCGCGCTCCTCGTTGCTTAAGCCAAGCGCGCGGCTTGCGGCAAATCCCAGAGCGCCGCTGACAATATAGCCGAGCAGCGTCAATAGAATAAGCAAAAGCGTGTCGCGGATTATATCGGCATTGAAGACCACCGACGCGGCGGAAGCCAACACCTGCGCCGGAACTACGATCTTTATCATAAGTTCCATGCATCCCGCCTGTACGGCGTCCGAAAGAAAGCGCGCCTTGCGCAAAACAAACCCTACGCCGAGCAACAGCGCGATTTCGGCCATCGCGCCCATAGCTGTCCATATCTCATTCATACGCCATATATTAACAGATAATCATGCGCCGGACTAGACCTAAATATGACATTCTTTTACATGCCCCGAACGCCTTGCGCTTTGTCATATTTTCAGATATATTTAAAGTGGCAACAAAGGGAAAGCTCTTATAGGAGGATTTGACAATATGAACATATGGCACGACATCGAAAAGAGCAGCATTAACCCTGACGACTTTATCGCCGTCATAGAAATTCCCGCGGGCGGCAAAAAGAAATACGAGTTCGACAAGATCACCGGGCTTTTGAAGCTGGACAGGATTCTATACACTTCCACGCACTACCCGGCGAACTACGGCTTTATCCCGCGTACATACGCCGAGGATCACGATCCGCTTGATGTATTGGTTTTATGCTCTGCGGCGCTCGACCCGCTCGTTATGGTGCAATGCTACCCCGTCGGCGTCGTGCGCATGGTCGATACCGACGAGACGGACGACAAGATTATCGCCATACCGTTTAACGACCCAATGTGGAACTTCTATAAGGATATAAAGGATCTGCCGCCGCATATTACCGACGAGATAGCGCACTTTTTCGAGATATACAAGCATTTGGAGCATAAGTCCACGACGACGAGCGAGGTGCTCGGCTCCGAGGGCGCGATAAAGATTATCCAGGAGTCTATGAAGCTGTACGATGAAATAATGAAGCCGATTCGGCCGCATCATTAAAATAGCTTTTAATTTTTTATTTCGCTAGGATTCTTAATATCACAATTTGCCAGCGCGAGGCATCTTTCTATGTGGGTTGCAATCAGCTCGGCTGCTAACGAGGAGTTTCGCTCATAGACGGCATCAAGTATCTTTTGATGATCATCTGGACGAATCTGGTCATTGCTGGGATACAGCCCTCTTTCATATAGGAGATCGAGTTGCAGCAGAACGACGTTACCCACAACATCAAGCGCTTTATTATGCGCGCAGCTTATAAGCTGGATATGGAATTCCTTATCTAAAATCAATTCTTCTTTCGAAGATATGTCTTGAACGCTTTGATTATCTACGATCTGCTGAAGCAGTAATAAATCCTTGGTCGTCCGGTTGGAACATGCCTCCTTGATGATAGCTGTCTCCAGCACCCCGCGAGCTCTGATCAGCTCGTAATCAGGAATGTTCTTGGTTTCATAAAACCAGCGTATAGGCTCGACGACGGATTCTCGCTGTGGATTGGACACGAATGTCCCCGCCCGGCCTTTGGGTATCAAGAATCCCTGATTAACTAATATATTGATCCCGTCGCGCAGGAGCCTGGCGGAAATCCCAAGCTTTTCAGAAAATTCCAATTGCGTTGGTATCCTGTGTCCTGGTTTATATCCGTTTTTCAACAAGTAGTCTTTTATTTCGTCTACCGGCTTGTTTTTCTTCTCCATGCGGCACCCCGTATTTCCAGATATTAGATGTATTATATCAACAGACCACAATAAAAGCAAGTACAAAATATCGGCAATGATTATATGTGTCATATATTACGTAGTATATGTTTTACAATTACGTAATCTCAATATGCGTTGACATGTTAATTCCGAAGTGTTAATCTTATAGCGTAAGCACTGCGGTATATGATCAGACATGAAAAATCAAATCAGAAAGAGAGAGAGCTAACAATGAAACGTATGAAGAAAACGGGCTTAAACATGGTACTTATACTGGTTCTCCTGCTAGTCATGCTTCTGCCGGCGTCCATGGCGGCGGAAACGCAAGATGTCATTACAATTAAGCTTCCAAGTATCTCGGTGCAGTACACAGAAATTGACGGTCAAGAAATCATGAACTTTAACTGGGCCGCGCAACTTGCTTTTAAAAACTATGTCGAGTCCAATTCCGGCGGAAGAATGGTAGTTGAACTATATGCCAATGCGCAGCTTGGAAACGGTCCCGAAATACTCCAGCAGTGCATGCAAGGCGTTATTGAGGCGACAACGACCGGCGAGGCCGATCTCTCCAGCTATTATCCGGAGCTACAGGTATTCTCAGTACCGTTTACATTTAACAATCGCATGGAGTTCTACGATTTGCAAGACAGCGATTATATGGCCGCAATATATGATGACATTGCAGCAAAAACAAGAATACGCATAATTTCTTCTTTTGACAATGGCGGCTTCAGAAACATCTCTAATAACGTTCGCGAGATAAAGAGCGCAGCGGACTTAGAAGGTCTGAAGATACGCTGCATGGAGATACCGGCGCATCTCAGAATGTTCGAAACTCTTGGCGCGCTGCCTACGCCCATGCCCTTCAGCGAACTTTACATGGCGCTGCAAACCGGCACCGTGGACGGACAGGAAAACTCGGCAATGGTTATGATGGACGGCTCTATTTACGAGGTCCAAAAACATTATACGCTTGACGGGCATTTGATTAGCCCTGCATATATAGCGGTAAACGAGGATTGGCTGCTAGGCCTGGACGCCGATTTACAGCGCGTCGTTCTGGATGCTGGCCGCGTCGCACAGATGGCGGCAAGAGGGGCAATAAACTCAAGCGAGTCCATCGCTCTTGATAGAATGCGCTCTTTTGGTACCCAGATATACTCCCCCACGGCGGAAGAGAAAGCTTCCTTTGCTATCTCCAGAGAGCCGGTTATAGAATGGCTAAAAGAACAAATATCTCCTGAAAAGGTAGATGAATTCCTCGCCGTAACCAGCGAGATCCAAGCCGGTACATACACAAACGCAGCCGCAGCGCCTCAGCAAGTTTCCACCGCTCCCGCCGAGGCTCCGCAGCAACCCGCTTCGGTACAGGAGCAGGCCGGTAATACCATGACTTTCTGGGTGGTAATAGTAGTCCTGGCGATCGTATGTATTGTGCTGCTGCTGTTACTTGTCAGAAAATCGAAATCAGCCGAACCTACATCTGCTCAGAACAAATAATCCTTTTCTGATAAACACGTGTAATACTTAGGAAAAGAGTGGTGTCTGTTATGAATATCAGACGTGAGATTGATAGTATTTCCGGCATATTAGACAAGATAGTCGTCTTTTGCTGCGTCGCATTAGCGTTCGTCATGTTTGCCGCCGTTACTATGCAAATAATCAGCAGATACTTTATGCCCTTGCCATTACCTTGGACTGAAGAGCTTTCGCGTTTTTGCATGATTTGGATGGCATTTCTCGGCGCAAGTTCGCTGGTGCGGAGCTGGGAGAATACGGCAGTTACATTCGTACAAGAAAGGCTGCCGCCCAAAATTCGATTTTTTGTTGATTTATTCGTGAAGATCATTATGCTCTTCACTATGGCAGGCCTCGCGATACTTGCGACGAACGTATTGCCCCAAATCGCTATTAGCGAAAAATCTCCTGCTATGATGATAAGTATGATGATACCTAAGTCGAGCATCATATTCGGCAGCTTGATTGTCTCGCTACAGCTTGTATGGATCATTGCCGACACGTTATTACGTGTCAAGGAGGAACGCTCATGAACGAATTCGTTATCGCTATGGTGGTATTGATGTTTACGATACTCATAGGCTTTCCGATATCCTATTCTATGGGTATAACCTCCATAATTTACATTCTAATAACGAACCCGTCGTACATTATTGTGGTGCCAAATAGGCTTTTTGCGGGAATCAATCAATTTCAGCTAATGGCGATACCATTCTTTATACTTGCCGCGAACATAATGGTAAAATCGGACATCTCAAAGAAACTGTTTGATTTCGCGCGGCTGTTCTTTGGCAAAACGCGAGGCGGGCTGGCAATAGTCAATGTTTTTGCCAGTATGATATTTGGCAGTATTTCAGGAACCGCACTGGGCGATATAGCCGGTCTTGGGGCGGTCGAGATGGATGAGATGGGCAAGGAGGGATACGATGGCGACTTCGCCTGTGCAATTACCGCCGCGTCTTCCCTTCAAAGCCCCCTTATTCCGCCAAGTAATATTGGCGTACTATACGCGGGAGTTATGGGGCTGTCTGTCGGCGCGTTGTTTCTCGCCGGATTAGTACCAGGGGTTTTGCTTGGGGCCAGCCAGATAATATACGTACTGGTCATAAGAAAAAAGAGAGGCTTTCCAAAGCATGATAACGTGTACACCGGCAAGGAACTCAGAAAAATTATCATTGACGGGCTGATAACGTTGGGAATGCCCGTAGTGATACTGACAGGTATTATGGGCGGCTTCGTTACCCCGACTGAATCGGCCGCTCTTGCATCGCTCTACGCCCTTTTGCTGGGAGTGGTGGTATACCGAAATTTCAAAATCCCGGATTTTATCGTTGCGCTCAGAGATACCGCTAAAACAAGCGCGAACATCTTCATTATTATCGCTTTCGCATCTTCCTTCGCATGGATAATGGGGATGGAGAAAATTCCGGAGCAAATTGCCTTATGGATGCTGTCAGTATCGGGCAACAAATATGTCTTACTGCTGTTAATCAACTTTATCCTCGTCATAGTGGGCATGTGGCTTGACACGGGCGCCGCGATTATACTTTTCGCTCCTATTTTGGCGCCTATAGTCTATGCGGTGGGCGTACATCCGATTCATTTTGCCATCATCATGCTTATGAATCTGACAATAGGTCTGATAACACCTCCTGTCGGAGTGGTATTGTATGCCGCATGCGCCGTGGGCAAGCGAAGATTCGAGGCAGTGGTAAAAGAACTGACGCCGTTTATGATAGTTTCATTTTCCATGTTGGCGCTAGTTACGTTTATACCCGAAATCGTGTTGCTGCTGCCGAGGATTGCCGGTTTCATGAATTGAATGGGAGGAAGGCATTGAGTACAAAAGTACTATTATCATTGGGGAAATCCTTTTATATGGCTTACCCCTATTTGGGAGAAAAACTCCGGGCGATGGGTCTTGATGTGTGCGAACTGACGGACTATGATTACCCGACGCCGGAGGACGAAGTATTAGCTGCCGTTACCGACGCGGATATTTACGTCGTAGGAGTCGAAAAAGTAAACAAGCGTGTCATTGACAATGCGCCGCGTCTAAAGCTGATTATAAAACACGGAGCCGGTTATGACAACATTGACGTTGACTACGCTAAGGAAAAGGGAATATTGGTAACATTCGCCGCGGGGAAAAATTGCGGCAGCGTGGCCGAGCTTGCCATGGGCTTGATATTGTCCGCAGCCAGAGGTATCACAACCAGTTACATCCGCCTGCGCGATAATAACTGGGCGTTGTATATGGGCGACGAGTTAGAGGGAAAGACTCTCGGTATAGTTGGCTTCGGCGCAATAGGGCAAAGATTGGCAAAATATGCCAAGGCCTTCGACATGGACATACTGGCATACGATCCATATGTAGAAGCCGCAATATGCGAAGCTAACGGAGCGTCAAAAACAGATTTTGACACGATTCTTCGGGAGTCGGACTTTATCTCTTTGCACATCCCCGCCACCCAAGAGAATATCGGGCTGATCAACAAGGATGCGTTTGCAAAGATGAAAACAACCTCATACTTAATAAACACATCCAGAGGAGAAGTTGTTGATGAGGATGCGCTGATAGCAGCCTTAAAATCAGGCGAAATAAAAGCAGCGGCATTGGATGTGTTCTCTTCCGAACCTCCGCGCGGCGACTTGATTTCTGTGCCGAATGTATTGGCGACGCCGCACATCGGGGGCAGTTCCATAGGAGGCGCAAGGAATCTTTGTGAGCATACTTGTGAAAACATACGCAGATTTTTAAACGGCGAACCGTTGCTATGCCAGTTGTGACCAGTCGCGGTAAAAGCAACTTAATTAAGTGGCGCTAAATTAAAAATAAATTATTTAAGGAGGGAACAATTTATGACACCACAGCAAATGAAAGAAAAGACCAAGGGCATATTTCATCTATCGCTCACCCCGTTTTCCAAAAGCGGAGACCTCGACATTCCAGCTTTAAAAGAGAGTATCCGGCTAGTAACCGAAAACAAAGCGCTGGAAGGCGAAGACGTCGTATTCCTTGCTCTTGGCACCACAGGCGAGTTCTACGCAATGTCCGAAGCGGAGAATAAAACGGTCATCGATATTGTCACCCAGGAAGTCAACGGTAAGTTCCCCGTAATGATCGGCAGCGGTCGCGCGGGCACCCGCAACACCATCGAAGTATCGAAGTACGCTCAGTCGGCTGGCGCGGATGGACTGCTTATCGTTCCTCCCTACTACGTAATGCCGACAACAGACGGCGTTATCCGTCATTTCGAGGATATTGCGGCTTCGGTTGATATCGGCATCGCCATTTATAACAATCCAGCCGCCAGTAAGCTATGGCTCCCAATGCCGGTAATTAAGCGCCTTTCCAAGGTGGACAATATTATCGGCTTGAAAGAAAACGCCAACAATCCCAACGCTTTCCTCGGCATGCTCCAGAATATCGACCCTGACGATATGGCTATATTCGCAGGCTTAGGGCACTTCATGTATCAATACATGTGTTTCCACGGCTGCAACGGCTACGTTTCAGAAATGCTCAACTATGCGCCTCATCTGGCTTTAGATCTCTACCATGCAGGGCAGGCGAACGATATAGCGAAGGTTCGCGAAACCGCCGACAAGATGAATATATTCTGGAACTGGGTATTCCGTCTTGCGGCAAAGTATACCGGCATACCCTCCGCCGTTCATGCAGCGAAGGATATTCCTGCCGATATGCCCTATTATCAGGCTGCCAACAAGGCTGCCGCCACTCTGTGCGGTATGCCGGCAGGTTATGTGCGAGCCCCGATGAGCAGCATCCCTGATGACGAAATACCCGAACTGCGTGAAATCCTGAAACAGATGGGATGCAACGTCGTTTGCTAATTGCTGGACGAAGAACCGAATAGCGCACTCTGTTTCAATTGCACATAAATTACGCTCGCCGAATATAACGGCGGGCGTGATTTATGTCGCAAGCGTAAAAACCCCTTGCATTTCCTCACTTTTTACATTATACTGTCACAAAGCCTATCAAGCGCCGCTATGAATGAGAGGGGGAGATCCGAGTGCCCGAAGAAGTCCGCAGAATCGCGATGCGAGTCCGTGAAATGCGTGAAATTGCAGGGCTTAGCGTAGCCGAAACCGCAGAAAAAATCGGCATGGAAACATCCGATTATATCGCGCATGAAAGCGGAGAAACGGATATCCCCATCGGCTTCCTTACCCAGGTTGCACACGTTTTCGGCGTCGAGGCGATAGAGCTCATGACGGGCGAAAGCCCCAAGCTCCATGTATACTGCCTCGTACGGCACGCGATGGGCATCCCGGTACAGCGCAGGCCCGAATACTACTACCAAAGCCTCGCTCACAATTATCAGCACAAACAGGTCGAGCCGTTCGAGGTTACGGTTTGGCCCGGCAAAGCAAACGCCGCCGTCGAGCTCAACGCCCATCCCGGGCAGGAATTCGACTATGTGCTATCGGGAGTGCTCAAAATCTGGATCGACGGGAAGGAACTCGTGCTAAATCCGGGCGACTCGATCTACTTCGACTCAAGCTATCCCCACGGCTTAGCGGCCATAGGGGACGAGCCGGCGAGGTTTATAGCGGTCGTCATCTAACGGCAACGCCAACAACGATTCCAAAATCCGAGCTTTCAAAGCCCGGATTTTTTTGTTAATACATGCTTGTAGGGGCGAACTGTGTTCGCCCGTGACATACCACAGGCTCGTATGGACGGCGGGCGAACACAGTTCGCCCCTACAGGATTTGAACGATTTATATTGATTTAGGAGAAATACATGAACTTACTATCGAGATACATCAAGGAAGACTTCGCATCCTACGAGGATTTCAAGGCAAACTTTCGCATCGACGTGCCGGAGCGTTTTAACTTCGCGTACGATATAGTGGACGAATACGCCCGCTTGGAGCCGGATAAGACCGCGCTCGTCTGGTGCGACGACAATGGCGGCGAGCGCGTGTTTACGTTTGCGGATATCTCCAAATTGAGCAACCAGGCCGCAAATTTCTTTCAAAACCACGGCATCAAAAAGGGCGACGCCGTCATGCTCGTGCTCAAGCGCCGATGGCACTATTGGGCCGCTTCAATGGCGCTATGTAAGCTCGGCGCAATCATGATCCCCGGCACGTATCTCTTGACGGCGAAGGACTTGAAGTACCGCCTGGAGAGCGCGCAAACGAAGATGATCGTTTCTATTGCCGACAAGGAGGTCGTCGAAGCGATCGAAGGCGCGAAGGTCGACGTTATCCGCGCGTCGGTGGACGGCCCCGTCCCCGGATTTATCGACTTTACCGCGGAGATTGCCAAGTGCTCCGAAACGTTCGAAAAGCCGTCCGACTTGCCCGACAACGACGACCCGATGCTGCTGTACTTTACGTCCGGCACGACGGGCATGCCCAAGATGGTGCAGCAGAGCTTCACGTACCCGCTCGGGCATATCGTCACCGCCCGCTTCTGGCACAATACCGGCGAGGACGATTTGCATATAACCGTCGCCGACACGGGCTGGGCGAAGTGCTCCTGGGGCAAGATTTACGGCCAATGGATTGCGGGGACGGCGCAGTTCGTATACGATATGGATTCGTTCGTACCGGAAAAGCTCGCCGAAAAGCTCGCGAAATACCGCGTTACGAGCTTCTGCGCGCCGCCGACCGTCTACCGTTTTCTGATCAAGGAGGATTTGAGCGCGTACGATCTTTCCGCGCTGAAGCACGCCTCCACGGCAGGCGAGCCTTTAAACCCGGAGGTTTACAATCAATTCAAGCGCCAGTTCGGCATTGGCATACGCGAAGCCTTCGGCCAAAGCGAATCGACGCCGATTCTCGGCAACTTTATCTTCTCGCCGCCGCGCCCCGGCTCTATCGGCAAGCCGAACCCGATGTACAAGGTTCTTCTGCTGGACGAGCGCGGCAAGCCCGCCGAAGTTGGCGAGGAAGGCGAAATAGTCATAGATACCTCAAACGGCAAGCCCGTAGGCCTGTTCGACGGCTACTATATGGCAAAAGAGCGTACCGATGCGTGCTGGTACGGCGATAAGTATCATACCGGCGATATGGCGTGGATGGACGAGGACGGGTACTTCTGGTTTATCGGCCGCGGCGACGACGTTATCAAATCCTCCGGCTACCGCATCGGGCCGTTTGAGGTTGAAAGCGCGCTCATGGAGCATCCGGCTGTGCTCGAATGTGCTATATCCGCCGCTCCCGACCCGACGCGCGGGCAGGTCGTCAAGGCGAGCGTCATTTTGGCGCGCGGCTACGAGCCCTCGGATAAGCTCACCAAGGACTTGCAGAATCACGTCAAGCGCGTGACCGCGCCGTATAAATACCCGCGCATAATCGAGTTTGTGAAAGAACTGCCGAAAACCGTAAGCGGCAAGATCAAGCGCGTACAATTGCGCGAGGCCGCGATGGAGAGCGCGAAGGCGTTTATTTAAAGATTTTATTTCGATTCTGCGGGCGGCCATAGGCCGTCCGCAGAATCATATTATCAGCAAGCATTATTGAAACTTTAGTTTATCTATAGCATAATAATACCAATAAGAGCTGAAGTATGGAGGTATAATTTATGTCGTATACAAAACTCAACGTGCTCGCCATCTCCGGCGCGGCGAACAAAGCCCGCAACACGGCGAAAATGCTCCAAGGCGCGTTCGACGGCGCGACGAGCGTACCCGGCGCGGCGGGCGAGATTGTCAGCTTATACGACTTGAATTTCAAGGGCTGTATCGGCTGCCATTCCTGTAAGCTGCTCGATAAAAGCAAATTTGGCCGCTGCGCCGTTCGCGACGATTTAACACCGGTGCTTGAAAAGGCCATCGCCGCCGACGTTATTTTGATAGGCGCGCCGATCTACTTCAGCGATATAACAGGCGAAACGCGCTCGTTTTTGGAGCGATTTCTGTTTCCGGGTATTACATACAATAAAGACCGCGCTCCGGTTTATCCAAAGCGCCCCAAGGCCGGTTGGGTTTTTACGATGAACGCGCCCGGCGAGTACTACAAGGATTTATTTGCGGGGCTGGTCGGGCTGTTAGAGCATACCGTCGCCGATGAGGCCGAGTACGTCATGGCGTATCAGACCAAGCAGTTCGAGGACTATTCCAAATACGCATCGAGTATGTTCGATGAAGCCATGATAAACAGGCGTCATGAGGAGCAATTCCCCAAGGACGTTGAAGCCGCGTTCAAAATGGGAAAACGGCTCGCTGAAAGCGCAAACAAAGTTTGATAATTTTCTAAAAAAAGCTTAAAATTGAATCAGTTATGATGAGGATTATCAAAAAGGCGATTACCATGGCCTTGGCCGCTTTAATTTCGGCGGCGCTTTTCGCGTGTCAAAGCGAGCAAGCGCCCTCGCCGTTTGCGGAGCCCGGTTATGTCGCCCCTACCTACGCGCCTTTGCCTACGCCAACACCGCCCGGGCCGGATCATGCGCTCGTCGCTGGCGAAGCGCTTGCGCGCGCTCGCGCAAGCCGTATAGAAAACGCGGACGCTTATCTCGTACGCGAATACCTTCGCGCGCTTGAATTCGACGTCTCGCCTTTGCTAAACGAGATGCTGCGCATTCAATCCGAAAATCTAGGCGTCGCCGCCGCTATGGAGAGCTTTGAATTGGCCGTTAGGACAACTGACGCCGCCAACGCCGCCATGGAAGCGGCGTTTGAAGCCGCGCTAAACAGGCTTTCGGAATATATCCCCCCCGGCGATTCCGGCAAACCGACCGAAATGAGCGGCATAACCATATCTATCGAAGGCTTTACGTGGGCTTCTATGCTCGCGTTCCTGCGCGGCTGCGTTCAAACGATGCGCCCATATTCCGTTGCAAGGCTGCTCGAAGACGCTCTGCATATCGAAACGGATTTAACCTACAGCGAAGAAAGCGACGCGTTTTCCGGGGCGCTGTTCGTCTCCGCACAGCCGTTTACCGCGCTATGGGCGCGCGCGAGTACTCTGCCGGAGGAACGTTTGACGGGCCGGACGCTCTATGCATATCTTGCGACGGTATACGGCGGCGATGGGGCGTTCAAGCCCTATGCCGAGCCGGAGGGCGCCGCCGAGGCGCTAAGCGATATAACGCTGCCTGTCAAGGGCACGATCCGCAAAACGTGGTACGCCGAGCGCGACGACGGCAAGCGCCTGCATACCGGTACCGACATAATCGCGCCGGAGGACACTCCCATCTACGCCTGCCATGCCGGGCAAGTCACATGCGTTTCCGAAGGCGTCGGGGCGGGTTTTCTCGTAAACGTAATGGACGAAAACGGCTATGAATTCCACTATTATCATTTGATACGCATGCCGAACTTCCTAAAGGAAGGCGATTATGTCGAGCAAGGGCAGCTAGTCGGACACGTCGGCAATACCGGCAATAGCGCCACCTATCATCTGCACCTGTCGATCATCGCGCCGACAGGCGAATACGTCGATCCATATCCGTATATTATCGCGGCCAGCGAGCGGGAAAAAGAGCTAAATTAAAGGGACGGCCGAAAAATAGCGATAAAACTAACGTAAGGGCAAGGGCGGATTCGCGTTACTCCCCCTTACCCTCGGGAAGAAAGGAGGCTTACCCGATGGCGACAGGCGGAATCGAAAGGATAAACAACATTATCGGCAAATTATCCAAGCGCTCGCCAAAGGCGGACGCCTCCGAGGGCGTGGATTTTCGCGACGTGCTTTACGACTCGGAACGCAAGCCGGTTAGAAACAATAAAGAACGGGGCGGCGGAAGCGATTCTGTCGATATCTCGCGCGACGCGAGCAAGCTCGCCCGTTACGCGCAAGAATTGCAGTCGATACGAGGGGCCATCCTCGACGCCGAAGGGCGTGGCGAATATAAAACCGACGGCAATCCGAGCTACCTCGAGGATACCGCCCGCGCCTACAATATCCTGCGCGAAATAGTTGCCCAAAAGTTCCCGAAGTCCCCAGCCGCGCTCAGCGCCGAGCTCGAAATCCTAAACGTCGTGCTGGAGCGCTCCGTTACGGAGGAAGCGCGCGAACTTGCCCAAAGCCAGGATATCCACATGTTCACGATGTACATTACGCGCGGCGAGGCGATGCTGCGCGAGCGTTTATGGAATATAAACGGCAAATACCTTATCTCGTTTTTCTATCTGCTCAATACGATGGAGCCCGACAGGGCCGAAGAAGCGGCGTCGGATCTTCTGCGCAAGGTCGAATCGCCCTCGCTCGAAATGCTCTCCTACAACGACATAACGCGCCTTAAAGCCTTCGGGCGGCGCAACAAATCGCTATCGTTGGCGGCAAAGTGGAATATGCTTTCAAAGGATGAAAAGCTCTCCCCCGTGCTGCGGGATCATTTCGCAATGCTCTATAGGCATCATGGCGTAAAAAACGTAAATCAAGCCGCTGCGCGCTCGACGGGGGATATCGGGGAGATTGGGCGGGAGTAGGGCTTTCTTCTGTTTTAGAGTTGTATTTTTCACCGAAATGCGCATAATTAAGATAACGCGAGGGAGCGTGGCAACGCTTCCCCACCGCACAAGCCGCTTAAGGGCGGAAGGCTTGCGGGATCAAAGAATAACCCGTCAACCCTCATGCATAAGGGCGGGTTATTTCTTTTTTCAGTATTTCTTATATATTAATGCTTGAAGCTGTTCTACACCAGCTTCCCCAAAACCTTAATCGCCGCCGAAGCCGTCAATTCCCCGCCGTCAACTTTCCAGTCGATGCAAGCGTCCTGTACATGGTCGTAATCGAGCTCCGCGCCGCGCGCGCGCGCCAATTCCATTACGCGCTGGATAAACGCCTTTAGCGGCGGCGGCTCTAGCATAAGCTTGGCCGGCGCGGGAAAAGCCTCGGCCTCGCGGCCCGTCGCGACGAGCCATACGTTTTCGCTCTGCTCGAAGGCCATATAGGCCAAAAGCGCGTCCGGAGCGCGCTCAACGTCGTCGATTAGGACGATGAACTTCATAGGCTGGCGCGCCGCCTCGCGCAACAGCTTGGCCAGACCAGCGTCGAATTCGCCTGCGCGGACGGCTATAAGCCGCGCGGGCAGC
>QMCD01003892.1_pt2 | contig 14841 bp, 11 predicted proteins | sample 1821841 | NCBI WGS metagenome assembly QMCD01 (sample SAMN01991225, study PRJNA193472) | Termite gut metagenome, whole genome shotgun sequencing project. | isolation source: worker | host: Macrotermes natalensis | reverse complement strand
GGATGGGTAATTGTGCTGCCTATCCCATAACTTTAATAATACAAATATATAAATAATTATTTAATAAAACAAATTATTTAGCAACATAAGGTGTAAATGTTAGTGAATCCATGCCAGATGAAACTATTATTGTTCCAGCATCTACATCAATAACAAATGGATTAGCTTCACCAGCTCCAACAAGTGCTGTATTATCATATTCTCTAATAGTAGTTCCATTTGTATATGTTACATCTACTATTCCTGTAGAAACCAACTTAACTCCAAGTAATCCAAGTAGTACATATCCTTTTCCATTTAATCTACCACCCAGCGAATTAGTAACAGTATATGTACTATTAAGTATACTTTGAATGTGAGTAGGTTCAGGGTCAAGTACTTTATTATCAATAGATGCTTTTATATCTAATATATTATTCTGTAAAGTACCTATCATTTGTTGGTTAACAGTAACTTGTTGAACCATTTTGAAAAATGGACTATCAGTATCAGCAACAAAATAGTTATAGTTAAGTATATTAGGATTATTAAGACTTGTTACTACATCGCCATTTTTAACCATCATATACTTAGTAATAGGAATATTTGGAGGTAGACCTTCTGAACTATACTTCAACTGTCCATTAATATATACTGTATAAAATATTGAAACACTTGGATTAATAAATTGCATTGCAATTATACCGCCATATTCATCTGTTACTGTTAAAGGATATTCTGCACCACCAAATGAACCTGCTAATTTAAGACCCTGTGATTCACCATCTCTTACAATAGATAGAAGTTGTTCATCATAAGTATCCTGCCAACGAAATTTATCAGTGGTTTTATGAGTAGATAAATCAGTTGTTACCTGTTGAACAGGAGTATAAACACCACCGCTTGTTATAAGATGAGTAGAGTTGAGCATAGGAATACTATCAACTACTAAATCAGTCTTTTTAACATAAGTAGATTCTACATCCTTTTGTAAGATATAATCTTCTCCATTCTCATTTTGAAGAAATGAACCTGCAAGAATACCACCAAGACCCTCTACAATACTTGTTGTAGTTATTGAATCAGCCTTAATAGCCCCCATACCTAAATTTAATACCGTTACTTGAGTGCCATCAACAGTTAGTTCTCCTGTTGAACGATTATAAGTAACATTAGATGAACTTCCACCAGTTGCAGAAATAGTGTTACCATCAATCGTTATATTTTCACCAGCAATTAATTTGTCCTGTTTACTTTCTAAATCTTCCATTGTTGCTGGAATTGATAAAATAGACTCAGTATAGAACAAATTTTCAGAAGAATCATTGCCTAAATAAAAGCTAATTCCTGCAGGAAGAACACTAAAGACATACATTGTTGAATCTGAACTATCAATATAACTTCCAGATACCGTACCAGCTGAAGAACTTTTTGCAATAATAGTTGAAGTAGTATCTCCTTTCCAAGCATATATAACTGATATCCCAGAAAATAATTTCTGAACTAATGTTGGATATTGACTACTACCAGTTGCACTTATAACTGGCTGTCGAGGATTTGCATAATCAATAGTTATATTATCTCCAGCAGTTAATTTATATTGAGTTTGTGAAGCCACAGGATATTGGTCTCCATTAACATCTACAATACTACCATCAACAACGAGCCTATTTGCTACTTCTAATTGGTTTTCTATAAGTAAGTTCTGTACTGAAGTAGGCATAGTAGAATGAGCTACTAATGGACTTGTAGTAGTACCATTACCTGTTATAGTAGTTCCATCAGTAGTAACAGTTTTAAGGAAGCCTTGACTATTTACCCATTCTTGTTGTGCTATATCACCAGTAGCTTCAGCATTAGCAATAGCTGTTTCAGCAATAGCTTCAACCTGTTCTACTGTCATTTGGTTAACAAGAACATTAGATATCTTACTATCTACTGTATCTACCCAAGCAAGCTTTCTGCCTTCGACAGCAAAATCTCCATCAGTATCTGGGCCAAAATCACCAGCTATACCCTGAAGTCTATCATTTACTAATATATTTAAAGGTTTAGTTGCCATTATCTTTTATATTTAAGGTTGAATTACTACTGTCCAGTTAGAGAATTGTGGGAATTTAGCTACAAATTTATCTGCTAAATCTTGTGTTGCATGATACCTTATTCTTATTGATTGATTCACAATAGATACAAATATACTTGAAGATATACCGCTTAATGAGGCATCAAATCCTCCACAATATATATTAGTTATACTTGTAAATCCTGATAAAAAACCAGATGCAATTGATGTTAATTTTTCTGATATTACTACATCTCTTAATGCAGTTGTTCCAGCAGTATTGTATCTAAAACTATTTGTCCCTATTGATATTACATTGGACAAATCTAATGTACTTAAGTTATCCATATAACCAAATGAATTAGTACCAATAGCAAAGTTAGAACTTGGGAAAATAATTGAATTTAATTTAGTAGTACTTGTATTATTTAAACAATAATTACCTAAAGTAGTCGCATTATTCGGAAAAGAAACTATAGATAGATTATTAAATCTAAGTAATAATTGAATTAAACTACTATTAAAATCGCCAACATATTCATCTCCAATAGATATTTCAGTAATATTCTGTTTGGTTATAGATTGGCCATTTATAATTACATCTGTATTCTCTGCGCCAGAAGTACATAAATTTGATATAGGAGTATTATCTCTATTAAATTCATGTGTAACACCATTATTATCTACATAATAACTTGTTCTTAGTGCAGTAGTCTGACCTAAGAAATAAGTAATATCAAAATGACCTATTTCAGGTGCAAAAGTAATAGTTGTTTGTGCTAAGTCTGTTTCACCTGTTACATCAACAGGATAATGACTTGCAGTTCTATTACCACTACCATCATCAATTAATTTACCATGCATAGTAAAGGCATCAGCACCGGTATTATTATAGTAAGACCCAAATCCATTTGCAGCAGTTATAACTAATTGATTTGCTGTCCCACTTGTATCTTGACCCCACATTCTAATTAGAGGTTTTTCACCTTCTCCAAAGTCTACTTTCTCAACATGGAAGTCTTCAACTGGAACAGACGTAGTAAACATATTAGTAACATCAGTCCTACTAATGCTTGAAGGAGGTGATACATTTCTTACAATTTCTTCTATATGTTGATCAGTTGGGATATCAGACGTTCTTGCTAATGTATGTTCTGCTGTTATTTCTCCTATTGCATCTACTTCAGCTTCAATAACTCTCTCTCCTTCTAAATGGAGTATTTTTACAGGATTTTCACCATCACCAATCTCTATGCGATCAGGTTCTGGATAACCTATAAAAGCCTTATCAAGATTCCAATATGTATCAGTTGATGTTAAATCACCCCGTAGTTCTGATGGTGAATATCTTAAGTCTGTTGAAAATTTTGTTATTTGTGTATTCCAGCCTTGAGTATATTCAGGTACTGGAAATCCTACTACTAACATAGCTGATTCAAAATTTCCATTTACATATATTGGCAAAACAGAATTCATCTCAGATGAATACATGAAAATAAAACTACCAGAAGGAAATCCTAATTCTTCAGCATTAGCAACCACATACAATGCATAGCCAGTATCAGGATCTTCAAATAGAGTTATTGATGCAGCAAATAAAACAATAGAAGGTGGTGTAAAGGGTAGGTTTCCATTCCATTCTATTTGCATACCGTTTACATTGATTCCTAATAAACTTTCATAATCAGCCATATTTGTTAAATCACCTTCAGCTGGTACAACTTTTGCAATGTCATGCTCACCAATCATCAATGCACCACCATCAAGTGCTGCAACGCTTTTCCCATCAGATTCATAAGGAACATATTTACCATCACCAATAAGACTTGAATCTATAATCTTATTGGTACCATCTTGTAAACCAGCAACATCAAATCCAGTGGGATCTGTTGCTCTTGTAAATTCACTAAATTTTATAGTTGCCATATTTTATTCTTTTATTATATACACATTTGTTTCTGTGACTATATATATATTATCCTCTGTAATCATTGTACCATCAGGAACATCTGATGTAATATTTACAGTGCCTGTTGCTACATATCCACCATCTACACTTGTTGCTGTTACTGTTACTGTACCATCTTTTATACCTGTTATTAACCCTGTATTAGGATCTATAGTAGCAATAGATGAATCACTTATAGTCCATACTAACCTCTTATCCGTGGCATTTGGAGGACTAAATAAAACAGTAAAATTACCAGTTGATCCAACAGCTATAGTTATGTTATCTGTACTAAAAGAAATACCAATTAAAGGTACAGGGTCTAAGCCAGGCCAAGGTGTAAAACCTCCATCAACATATAGTCTTGATAGATAAATACACCTATACCTATATAACTCATGGCACATACCAGTCTCAGAACATTTCTGTATACCCCAACCATAACCAGGTAGAGAAGGATCATTTCTCAACCATTCAGAATATAGCTCTGCATTTCTACCATACAAGCCATAAAACTCTTTTGGCGTAAGTGCCATTATGTCTGCTAACCACATTATTTCTTAGGTGTAGTTGTTTTGGGTTTTTGTGCTAATGCTTTTTCTTTAAGCCTAACATCATCTTTATGTTTGATCTTCTCAAAACTTAATTTCTGATCGAATTCCCTAATTTTTTCAAGCAATTCTTCTCTCTTTGTATTATCTTGAGGTTCTGTATTATCCATTTCTTGACCAATTGCAGATAATTTCATCTGTTCTATCAAGACCTTTGTTTCATTATCCCTAATATTCTGCTGCTCTGATGCATTCAATTCTTGCATCTTAGCCTCAAGATTAGCCTGTGCTATCTGCTGTTGTAACTGTTGCTCCTGTTGTGCTGCTTGAGCTTGTCTTTCTTGTGTCTGTAATTCATCACGCTTAAGCAATCTCTTCTTATAAGCAATACTTGTGGTATCATACAACTGAGTAATAGTACTAAGACTTGCCAACTGATTCTGTAATGCTGCCTGTGCAAGACCATCAAGCCTTTCATTAAGTACTTGGCTACCTTGTGAATTATCTACAACAAGACCATAATCACATTCTGCAAATTCATCACCATCTATATCTATAATCTTAGTAGATAAATCAGGCATTAAATACTGGAATTTCTTACTTCTTCCTCTTAATGCTATCTTTGCAGTCTCTAAGAAACACTCTAAAGCCCTTTTCTTAGTATTGTCATGCTCTATAAATAACCATTCAGTAATGTGAGAACTCTGTAATGTGGCTCTTTCTACACCACCAACAGTCTCCCTATTTGATATTTGTCCTTCACGCTGCCTTGTAATACCAACAACTTCAGACATTTCTAACTTTATAAACTCAAGGAGGTTAATATGCTGCTGAATATAATTACCTAAATCAGCATCTACAACATTCTGTGTATTAGCTATGTTACCTGCTAACCTACCAGTACTTGCACCTATATTACCTTCCTTAAAACTATCTACTACTGCAAGTTTAAACTTCCTTGCATAATACATCCACTGTTCTACATCCCAACCATCAGGTATCTGTGAGAAGTCAAACTTAACAAGCTTACCCCAGTTCATAGCCATAGCCTTATTTAATCTATCATGAATAACATCATAATAGTAATTATAAGACTTCATCATATCAACCATTGAGAATGGTCTATTTTGATTCAAGCTATATATTGTACCTACTATACCAAAATGACACCTTGATGGATTAGAGAGCCTGTTATACTGTATTACACGAGGCCTCATGTTGACATATATCTTAGCACCTATCTTAGTTGCCTCCCAAGCCTCATTAATCCAGAAGATTTCTTCTTCCTCACCTAAGTCATCCCTAAGTTTATATTGTTCAGTGTAGAAGTTGTATTCTTCTTCACCTGTTATAGGGTCATAACTCTTAACACGTTTAACTTTCCTGCGTGATTTCCAATATATAGTAAGCACTCTTACATTACCCATATTGTCATAATACAACCTATTGTTACCATACATTAATGGGTTAAATAGTGCTGTAAAGTCAAAATCACCAAGTCTACCATCTACAAAGTCAGAGAGTATAAAACCTTGTCTCTCATCAAAGATTTCAGTACCATCATTTGTAACACTTTCAAATGTAGGTATATTCTCAATATATTCTATATCTTTTGATGTTAAAACATCGTAATAAGCATCTATAATCTTACCAGGTTGTACATAATCCTCAAAGACAATAACATCAGCATCTTCAATCTTATTTGAAAATCCTGACCTAAACACCCTTACCTTTAAAGGATTTAATCTGACAAATGTAGGTTCTCCACCAACTATGTCACATTGATATATTTCCTCACCAACAGCAAGAGCATCCATAAAACCTTCATTAAATATATTAGGTATGGATAATTCTTTTATATAGTGGTCTAATAAAGAGTTAGCACGTAACTCACGCATATCTTGCCAATCATAAGTATAATATTCATTAATTGACTCCATCTCTTTATTGAAGTCTTCCTCAGAAGATGCATTATTCATAATGGCTTGCTGTACTTCAGCAAGTAACAACTCTTTCTTTTGGTTCTCTATCTCAGAGATACCTTCAGGATTTGTAACAACAACCCTATAATCAAATATACGCTTAGTCTCTTCGCCCCTTAATACATTAAGCTTAGAGTTCATAATAGGATAATGTTGTATCTTGTCAGGAATAAAAGAAGCTTCTATACCTTCAGGATTAACAACCATAGCCATATCACGCATATTTACACGACCATTCAATAGATCATAATTAATTCTCTTATGAACTACTGAACGCCTTGTAAGACTATATTGATAGAAAGACTTTGTTTCAGCCCACTCTAAATGTTTTTTACGCCAATCTTTTGTCTTTTGCCTAAATGGCAACTGCTGATTTGGCCAATCTTTATAATTCTGCATTATAAATAGTTTAAATCATACAAATATATAGCTATATTATCAATAAGTAAAATACTTTTCTCTGAATGTTATGTATAATAAAAAATAACGAATTTATATAAAATTATTTTTTAGGTCCATTCTTCTTAAAGAAAGGATCATTACCTAAGTACCCAGCTCTGGTTTTATTTCTTAAATCATTCTGATCTTTTCCTTCAATGTATTTTAGTTTTTCCTGCCTTAATAACATTAATATAATCATTGCAGAAACCCTGTCAAAGTTATTCTCACTGTTATGTTGTATTAATTCTTCTAATAAAGCAGGTGATTTAATATGCATTAAATTTGGTATAGATGTTATTGTTTCATTACCTTCAGAATCAATCTCAGTAAGAAATTCATCCTTTAATAACCAGTCTCTTAATTCTCTTATCCCATACTGTAATATAGGTAAAGTTGCTCTTACGCCTTTTGCAGAATTTCCTATTAGCTCCCCTTTAACTAAATCCCTGTCTTTCAAGAATTGAGGTAAATCATTAAGCAAATATAAACAATTTCTCCTTGAAAAATAAGAATATGTACCTTTTAGGTTGCTTTCATAAAGCATTGATCCACAGTAGAATAAACATAACTTTCTACATATCTCATAGAATTCATCTGCAAACTGTGGTCTACCAACATATTCTGCTACTATTTTATCTGTCCATAAATCTAACACATATATAGCACCTAAAGACATAGATTCTATTGTTGTGTCTGAATACGAGTAAACAGGCACAAGACACTTGCTAATATATATCTGTTACCAAAGACTTTGCCAGTATTATCTTTCTCTGGCATTTTAAATATAGCCACAGCACCATGTATTTTATTGTCTTGATGAGGATAGTGCTTTATCCATTTAGCATCTATTGTAGGATCAAATTCTATTTCACCATTAGAATTCTGTTTTAACATACCAACATAAACATCATCTAATATATGTGGATTAGTCTTTATTTCATTTAACCTATCATTAAGTGCAGCAGATGGGAAAATAGAACCCTCTCTCCTCATTATAGCTTCCTGTATGGTAATTGGGTCTTCTGCAATAACTCTTGTTAATGTTAACGTATCTGTCGCATTATACTTAACATTATACCTGTCTCTAAATATCTCTATTAATGCACCAGTGACATCTGATACACCATCTCTATTCATGTAACCAGGCCTATTAATATAGGCACCAAAGAAAAATACACAAGTACCATTACCGTTGGAGCTTCTATCATAATAATTAGGTAATGCATAAACATTATATGCCTTAGGGCTATATATCATCTGTAATGCACCATAGAAGTTAGCTCCTTCAGACCCTCCAGTACCAATTGCAATAGCTTGGCCAAATGCTATGTTACCACTTTGAACAGATCTCCTGTTTGTATTCCATACATCAAGAAACTTGGGAAAAGCACCAAATTCCTCATATACAAGTAATTGTGCTCTTTTACCACGAATCTTATCAACATCATCATTAATTGCTGACCCCATTATTTCATTAAGAGTACCTCTTTCTATACCTGATATTTTATCCTTATAACCCATTTTCCACTGCATGCCATCAAGGGTACTCTTTATTCTTGCTGATGGGAATTCTGTATTCTTGGCTTGAAAGTCTATTGCCTCAAGAAACTTATTTAAAGTACCATCCTTTATTAATTTCTCTTTATCATGAGCCATTATTACACCTCTTGTTTTTGCTGAGCCTTTTGGGGAATCACCAACAACAAACAACCTTGATAATAGTGCACTAATACTGTAGCTCTTGGAATTATGTGTTGGGATAAAATCTTCTATCAAATAAATGGATTCTGGATCTAATATTGTTATACATTTAGCTTCTTCGTCATGGCTATATTCTATATTAATAAGTGTTGTATAATCTATTTTTGATCTCTTTAATAGTGTATCTTTTTTACTGAGCTTATTAATTTTTCTTGGTAAATTAAAAATTATTTCATCAGTATATATTGTTATTTCAAAAGAATCTTTATATTGTCTGCCATTAAAAAATGTTTTCCTGAGTGTTGATTTGGCATTTATTCCTAAGCTTCTAACTAAAAATAAAATATCATCATTTAATTGTTTGGATGAAGTACAAATGCTTGGAACACTCTTAGAAACAGTTCCGTCTGAATCCATTAATCCTTTTAGAATGTTTAATCTATTTTCTCTTGAATTAAATAAATATTCTTTGGGAATAAATTTATCTTCAGATTTTTTCATGTATAATCCATATTCTTTTAATATGGTTCCTATTTTTTCTATATCAATAGAATATCCATATTTTGATTTTCTTTTTCTTATATTATATGGAATATGTTTTTTATAGACACATATGTCTTTTTCGCTTGATGTTCGCACTGTCGCCTGCGCATTGCAGCCAACGGTTAAATATGCTAAAGTATGTGCAATAATACAACTTTTTTGCTAAATATATTAAATTATTACGAAAAATATTTATAAACAATTAATTGCGATTGAATTTTTATGTGCGCAAAGTGTATATTTTTGTGTTATTAGTGTGCGTATTTTTGGATATTTTTATGTTTTTGTAGAGAAATAAATATACAAAATACGTATGTGGTTTGGTTTCAAAAACTCCCGTTCTTAAAAATGCCCTTTTTCGCTAAAGATATACCTGAAATCTTCACCGTTTTTGGGTTGGAAAACACGCATGCCCAACGCTTTTCCGGCTTCGACGTTGGCGGCGCCGTCGTCAATAAATAAAGTTTCGGAGGGAATAATACCGGAATCTTTTATCAAATATTTATAAATTTGAGGGTGGGGCTTGGTTACTCCGAGTTGATAGGAGAGGTACATTTTATCGAAATATTGGTCCAGACTTTTTCCTTTTTCAGAGAATTGAGGAGATAATGCCCACGACATGATTACCGGATTGGTATTGCTTAGCAAATAGAGATTATATGATTTTTTCAATTCTTCAAGCATGTCCAATTTATAGGCAGGAGTATCGGCGATAAATCCAAGCCATCCGTGATCGATCGTTTCATTTGGGATATTCTTTCCTGATAATTGGCGGATTGCATCGTAAAATTCTTCTGCAGTCAAACGGCCTTCTTCCAAATCCAGGAAAATGCCTTTTTGATGATATGGGTCTAACAATTCTTCAGCCTGTTCCAATCCTGCTTGTTGAAAACGTCTTACGGCTTCGTTGCGGTCGAGAGTTAAAATTACGCCGCCCAAATCAAATACTATATTTTTAATTTTATCCATAATTAGACGCAAAAGTAAGAAATATTTATCCACGAATTACACGAATTACACGGATTTTTTAGTAATTTTGACGGCAAATTTTGAACATTATGAATATTTCATACAATTGGCTTAGAGACTATATTGAAACGGATTTAACTCCTCAGGAAATGGCGGATGCTTTGACTTCCATCGGATTGGAAACAGGAAGCGTGGAAGAAGTAGAAACGATTAAGGGCGGACTCGAAGGCTTGTTTATCGGGGAAGTTTTAACTTGCGAGGGCCATCCGAATTCAGATCATTTACATATTACAACGGTGAATGTGGGAGAGGGAGAACCTTTGCAAATTGTATGCGGTGCGCCTAACGTGGCTGCCGGGCAAAAAGTTATAGTTGCCGTGAATGGAACCAAACTGTATTCGGGTGATGAATGTTTCACGATCAAAAAATCGAAAATCAGAGGAGTCGAATCAAACGGCATGATATGTGCCGAAGATGAAATCGGCATTGGAATCGGTCACGACGGAATTATTGTACTTCCTGAAAGCGTTGTTGCCGGAACTCCTGCAAAGAAATATTATAACATAGAAAGCGATTATGTGTTGGAGGTTGATATTACGCCTAACCGCATAGATGCAGCTTCGCACTATGGTGTTGCCCGTGATTTGGCAGCTTATTTACAGGTACAAGGTACAGGGCACAAGGTACAGGGAGAACACCATGCACCGTGCACCGTGCACCTAAAAAAGCCTTCCGTTGAAGCATTTAAAATCGATGATAAATCGCCGGCTGTTGAGGTAATCGTTGAAAACACAGAGGCTTGTCCCCGTTATTCGGGAGTTACGATTAAGGATGTGAAAGTGGCGGATAGTCCGGAATGGCTGCAAAACAGATTGAAAACCATCGGTCTACGTCCGATTAATAATATTGTAGATATTACTAATTATGTCCTTCACGAAACAGGACATCCTTTGCACGCTTTCGATGTAAAAGAAATTCACGGTCATAAAATCTATGTCATGACTCTAAATGAAGGAACCGAATTTACAACTTTGGACGAGGTGGACAGGAAAATGAGCGACAAAGATTTGATGATCTGTAATACCGATGGAGGATTGGCTATTGCAGGCGTTTTTGGCGGATTAAAATCCGGTGTAACCGAAAATACGACCGAAGTATTCTTGGAATCTGCTTATTTCCATCCGACCTGGGTACGCAAAACCGCTCGTCGCCACGGATTAAATACCGATGCATCTTTCCGTTTCGAAAGAGGCGCCGATCCGAACAATACACTTTATGCAATGAAGCGCGCTGCGTTGCTGATTAAGGAAATTGCCGGAGGAAAAATCTGCGGAGAAATTCAAGATGTTTATCCTGTTCCTATCCCGAATGCCAAAGTAAACTTATCTTTCCAAAAAGTGTATGATCTGATTGGAAAAATCATTCCCGAAGAAACCATAACCAGTATCTTGAAAAGTTTGGATATAGAAATTCTAAAACATCATAAAGATGAACTTGAATTCCTACTTACCGGGTGGATGTGCAACGGGATGTAGATGTTATCGAGGAAATTCTCCGTATTTACGGATATAATAATGTGGAAACCGGAGAGAACCTGAAATCCAATCTTTCTTACGAAACGGAAACCGACAAAAGTTATAAACTGCAAAATTTGATTTCGGAACAGCTCACCGGAGCCGGATTCAACGAAATTATGAATAATTCTTTGACAGCATCCGACTATTATGCCGCTTCCGAAATATTCCCTGCGGAACAATGCGTTAAAATAAAAAATCCGTTAAGCGTAGAATTAAACGTCATGCGTCAGACACTACTCTACGGAGGTTTGCAGAGCATTGAATACAACAAAAACCGGAAAAATCCGGATTTGAAATTCTACGAATTTGGCAATGCTTACTTTTATTTTGCCGATAAACAAAAAGAAGGACAAAGTCTTTCCGCTATCAGGGAAGAATTTCATTTAGGATTGTGGCTTACCGGTAATTCCATATCTAACAGTTGGTTGCACGGAGAGCAAAAAAGCTCTGTATTCGAACTGAAAGCATACGTCGAAAATATTTTATTCCGTTTGGGAATAAGCGCTAAAAAATTGGTTTTCACTCAAAGCAGTTGCGAAATATTTTCGGAAGCATTAATGATCCATACGGTTTCCGGCAGGAAATTAGGCGTTTTGGGTATTCTTCAAAAGAAATTATGTAAAAAATTCGACATCGAAGCGGAAGTTTATTTCGCAGAGTTGAATTGGGATTTATTGATGAAAGAAATTAAATCTCATCAAATTAAATTTTCCGAAATATCTAAGTTCCAGGCAGTAAAACGTGACTTGGCTTTATTGGTTGATCAACAGGTTTCATTTGCCGAGATAGAAAAAGTAGCATTCGATACGGATAAAAAATTACTTAAGGAAGTCAGTTTGTTCGATGTCTATGAAGGCAAGAACTTGCCTGCGGGCAAAAAATCTTATGCAGTCAGCTTTGTTCTTCATGATGAAGAAAAAACGCTGAACGACAAGCAGATAGAATCTGTCATGCAGAAAATACAAAAGAATTTGGAAGAAAAATTAAAAGCAGTACTTAGGTAAAGGGTACGCGGTACAGGGTGCACGAAAAAATCACACCGTGTACTTTTGCACCGTGCACCTTGCACCCAAAATAAAAAATTATGGGAAGAGCATTTGAATATCGCAAAGCGACAAAAATGAAAAGATGGGGCAATATGGCCCGTGTATTTACCAAACTGGGTAAACAAATTACCATCGCAGCCAAAGAAGGCGGTCCCGATCCGGATACAAATCCGCGTTTGCGCGTACTTTTTCAACAGGCGAAAAAGGAAAATATGCCTAAAGAAAATGTAGAGCGCGCCATTAAAAAAGCAACATCCAAGGATGAAGGCGACTATAAAGAAATGGTGTATGAAGGATACGGTCCTTTTGGTATCGCTATTGTAGTAGAAACGGCAACCGACAATCCGACCCGCACCGTGGCGAATGTTCGCAGCTATTTCAATAAACACGGCGGATCTTTGGGAACGAGCGGGAGCCTGCAGTTTCTTTTCGACCACAAATGTGTCTTCAAAATTACACCCAAAGATGGCGTTTCATTGGAAGATTTGGAACTCGAATTGATTGATTTCGGCGTGGATGAAGTAGATCAGGAAGAAGATGGAATTGTACTTTACGGAGAATTCCAATCGTATTCTGCTATTCAGAAATATTTGGAAGAAAACGAATTTGAAATCCAAAGCGCACAATTCGAAAGAATTCCCAACGATTATAAAAGCGTTACGGACGAACAACGTGTGCAACTCGAAAAATTATTGGATAAGTTCGAAGATGATGATGATGTGCAGAACGTCTTCCATAATATGGAGTGATTTTTAAAAATTTAGCCACGAATTGCACGAATTTACACTAAAATAAAATGTGTAAATTCGTGCAATTCGTGGCTAATATTTTTGATTAATTCCCTATCAAGTTTTCGTGCATGGCTGCCGCTGCTTTGCGTCCGTCGCCCATAGCCAAGATAACGGTTGCTCCGCCTCTGACTATATCTCCCCCTGCAAAAACATCGGAAATATCGGATTGCATGGTTTCATCGTTCACGATAATCGTACCCCATTTACTTACTGACAATCCTTTGAAAGCGCTCGGTATCAGTGGGTTGGGGGAAACTCCAACGCTTACGATAACCTGGTCTACATCAATGGTTTTTATAGCGCCCTCAATAGGAACAGGTTTTCTTCTGCCGGAAGCATCCGGTTCGCCAAGCTCCATTTTCTGTAAGCGCATCTGTTTTACGCGGCCTTTTTCATCGCCTATATATTCAACAGGATTATGCAGAGTAAGGAATTCGACTCCTTCTTCTTTGGCATGTTTAACCTCTTCGACACGAGCAGGCATTTCTTCTTCCGAACGACGGTAAACGATCATCGCCCTTTCGGCGCCAAGACGGCGAGCTGTGCGAACAGAATCCATAGCAGTATTTCCTCCGCCAATAACAGCTACATTATGACCTTTAACTACCGGAGTGTCGGAAAAATCATGAGCGGCCGCCATCAGGTTTACACGGGTTAGATATTCGTTTGAAGAAAGTACGCCAACCAAATTTTCGCCCGGAATATTCATGAAATTAGGCAGTCCTGCTCCGCTGGCTACGAAAATGCCCTTAAATCCATCATTGTGTAAGTCTTCATAACTGATAGTTTTTCCGACGATGCAATTGGAAATGAATTTTACGCCCATTTTTTCGAGAATATCGATTTCGACATCGACAATTTCATTAGGCAGACGAAATTCGGGAATACCGTATTTCAATACGCCGCCGATTTCGTGCAAGGCTTCGAAAACGGTTACGTCATATCCGAATTTAGCCATATCGCCGGCAAAAGATAATCCGGCAGGTCCTGAACCTACAACGGCTATTTTTATTCCGTTAGCAGGCGCTGTTTTTGGAACCGACATTTGTCCGCTTTCGCGCTCATAATCAGCGGCAAAACGCTCCAAGTATCCGATTGCAACCGCTTCTTTCTTCATTTTTAAATGAATACATTTGCTTTCACATTGCTTTTCCTGGGGACAAACCCGTCCGCAAACTGCCGGTAAAGCCGAAGTTTCTTTCAATGTTTTAGCTGCTTCCAAAAATTCGCCCCGTTCAATATTTTTGATGA
>QMCD01001670.1_pt1 | contig 14844 bp, 11 predicted proteins | sample 1821841 | NCBI WGS metagenome assembly QMCD01 (sample SAMN01991225, study PRJNA193472) | Termite gut metagenome, whole genome shotgun sequencing project. | isolation source: worker | host: Macrotermes natalensis | reverse complement strand
TCGTTTTGGAACCGAGAATCATGAAAATGTTCGAGGAGGCACGGAAACACCTGCTTTCCAAAGGTATCGGCATCCCGGCCGCTTCCCCGGCGGTACGGCAACCGTCCGGACAGTCGCCGACGTTTGCGACACCCGCGCCCGCAACCCCGCCGTTTGCAACGCCGACATCTGCAACCCCGACATCAGTAACCTCGACATCAGTAACCCCGACGTTTGCGGCATCCGGCATTGCGGCGCAACAGACCGATCCGGCCCGGACGTTGTTTTTAGCTCAAAATCCCGTCGTGGACGGAACTCCTCAAAACGCGGACACGGATATTTCCCGGAATTCCTGGAATTTTTCCGATCTTACGGAAAAAACACCGGGCGAATCGTCAACACCGGGCGACTTCCCAACACAGTACACCTCGTCGACACAGAACATCCCTTCAACACAGTGTGTTCCTTCAACACAGTGCAACTCCTCGGTCCGCCTCCGGGTCGACGATGCGACCGGCCATTCCTGGGGAACGGGGACGATCATCGACGCGAAAAGCGGGCAGGCCCTCATCCTGACCTGCGGCCACATCTTTCGCGAATCTCAAGGCAAAGGCGCGGTCGAAGTTCACCTTTTCGGCAACGGCTCGGAATATAAGGCGCTCGGTCAATGCCTTCATTACGACTTGGAAACCGACCTCGGTTTCATCGTCGTTTCCCCGCCGTGTCCGGTCCGGGTCTCCCCGCTCATCGGCGAACAACAAACGGTCGTGCCCGGGATGTCGGTCCTGAGCGTCGGCTGCGATTCCGGGTCGAATCCGACCGTCCGGGAACACCGGATACTCTCTCTCGACCGTATCCGAACGCCTGCCGGCAACGCGGTCCCGTTCCATTATATTCAGGTTTCCGGCGCCCCCGTCGGCGGACGCAGCGGCGGCGGCCTGTTCACGAAAGAAGGCTATCTCATCGGCGTGTGCAATACGGCCGATCCGGATGCCGATGAAGGCCATTTCGTGCCGCCGCATATCATTCGCCAACAACTCGATCGGCGCGGCCTGAGCATCGTCCACCAGCGTCCTTCGATTTCCGATCCGACACGCGATTCCCGGACGGCGTCGAACCCGCAGGACCGGCCCGTCGTCGAAGCGCCGCGTCCGGCGACCCTGATCCCGATGCCGTCCAATCCGATTGCGACCCCGGCGCCGTCCGACTCCGTCGGCGCGCTGGAACGAACGTTGATCGATCATCGTTTGGCCATGGACGCGACCGAACGCGCCACGCTGGATGAAATCAACCGGCGTCGGCAGGACGGCGACGAGGTGATTTTGATCATCCGTTCGCGCCGCAATCCCGAAACGCCGACCGACGTCATCAAACTTGAAAACGCCAGCACCGCCTTTTTGAACGCGCTGACCAACAAGCCGCCGGTTTCCGGCGATCCGGACCACCCGGCTGTCCCGTTGACCGTATCATTCCCGGTCACGCACACCCGCTAAGTTCTTGTTGACATTCTTGCTCTCCGCGAAAAAATGGAACCTTGGCGCCGGGCCCGACATTCGCGGCGGTTTTTTTCGACCCCCGTTGTTTTTCGTCGGCGAATTCGTTATGGTATGGGGGATTATTTGTTTGTTTCGCCGTAAGTGCGGCGGATTGGACGTTTTTTCACACACGCGGAGAATCTATGACGCATCGGAGGGACGCATCGGAGGATGGATTCGGGCAACCGAAATCAGCAACGGATCAATGAAATGATCCGCATTTCGCAAGTTCGAGTGGTATCGGCGGAAGGGGAACAACTGGGAATCATGAACACGAGCGACGCACTTGCCGCGGCCCGGGCCGCGGGGCTCGATCTCGTCGAGGTGGCCTCGGACGCCAAACCGCCGGTTTGCCGGATCATGGATTTCGGCAAATACAAATACCAGCAGAAACGTAAACTTTCGAAGCAGCCGACGCATCAATCGAAGCTCAAGGAATTACGGGTCCGTCCCAAGACCGGCGACCACGATCTCTCCGTCAAGATCAACAAGGCCCGCGATTTTCTCGTACACAAGGACAAGGTCCTCATTTCCGTCACGTTCAAGGGGCGCGAGCTGGCCCATATCGATGAAGGGCAGAAAGTGATCCGGCATATCATCGCCGAACTCGACGAGGTCGGCAAGGTCGAATCGCCGCCCAAACAGATGGGCAAACGGATCATGTGTACGATCACCCCCAAATAACCCATCGAACGTGTTGAGATGAACGTGTTGATCCGTCTGTTGTCGATCATGCTTCTTTTTGCGGCCGCCGCCCGGGGCGCGGAGGGCTTCAAGGTGGAAAGCACGCTCAAAATCGGCGACACCGGGAAAACGGTCGGGATGAACACGTATTTCACCGGGGGAAAAATCTACGATATCATCGACGATGCCGGAAAAGGCGAGATCACGATTTTCGACCGGGCGGGCGACGTGTTCGTTTTGCTCGATCCCGCCTGCCGGATCCAGACCCGGCTCAAGGCTTCCGAGATGCGGGAGAAAATCGACGCCAACCGGATTCAGCTCCTTAAAAACAAGGACCCGTTCGTCGTTTTCGCCGCGAAACCGAAATTCGACGAAAGTATCGATGAAACGACCGGCTCGATGAAATTCCAAAGCCATTGGATCGACTACGCCGTTGAAACGCACACGGCGGGTTCCCCGGAAATGGTCGCCGACTATTTCGATTTTTGCGACTGGTACTGCTACCTCAATTGTCGCCTGAATCCCTGGACGATCAATCCGCTCATCCGCATGGAGGTTTCCCGGGCGCTCCGCGAATTAGGACGCCTGCCGGACAAAATTTCCGTGACCGTTTATCCCGACGGGAAAAAACTGCTCGCCCGAAGTGAAAAACTCGAATCGCGGCACCGGTATTCGCTCCGCCTTTCCGAGGTCGATCTCAAGGACATCGCGAATGCCGAGGCGTTCGTCCAACAGCTTCGCGTCCTTCCTTTCGTCGACTACCAGGTCGAGGTCGGGAAAAAAAAACCGGAGCGAAAAAACTGAGCGAAAAAAACGCCGAGTGAAAGGATGCCGTACAGCTCCCCATGAACACGCTGCTTTCCGCCATACGTACGAAAAAAACGCCCGTCCTGGTCGGGCTTGATCCGCGGTACGACCAGTTGCCCGCGCCGCTGCGCCGTGAAAACGCCGACGATCCCGAAACCGTTGCGGAAGCGTTCGAAACGTTTTGCCGGGGCGTGATCGACGTCGTGGCCCCGTTGGTCCCGGCCGTCAAACCGCAGGCGGCGTTTTTCGAACAGTACGGCCCGATGGGAATGGTCGCCCTGCAAAACGTGATCCGTTATGCCCGGGAAAAAGGTCTCTATGTCGTGTTCGACGGCAAACGCAACGACATCGGCAGCACGGCGGAAGCCTATGCGGACGGCATTCTCGGCGCAGCCAGTCCGTGGCAGGCCGATGCGATTACCGTTTCCCCGTACCTGGGCGACGATTCGTTGAAGCCCTTCGTCGATGTGGCCGTGCGACGGAACGCGGATGTTTTCGTTCTCGTGAAAACGTCGAACCCGGGCGGGGCGATGTTGCAGGACCTCCAGGTCGACGGCCAACCGCTTTACCGCCGGGTCGCGGAACACGTCGAATCCCTTGCCGCGCAAACCCGCGAACCGGGGGAACCGTACGGGCATGTCGGCGCGGTCGTCGGCGCGACTTGGCCCCGGCAGCTTCTCGAACTGAGGTCGGCGATGCCGCATACGCTTTTCCTTGTTCCCGGTTTCGGTTCGCAGGGCGGGAGCGCAAAGGACGTCGCCGCCGCCTTCGATAAAAACGGTTTGGGGGCGATCATCAACAACTCGCGAGGCATTCTCTTCGCGCACCGCCGTGATCCCTACGCTTCCCGGTATGGTGAAACGCGCTGGCAGGAAGCCGTCGAGGCTGCGACCCGGGATATGATCGAACAAATCCGTTCCGTCGTGGAAATACGTGATTGACCGAACGGGCTCACCTCCGCCGCAAGCCGTCTTGGAATAGGAGTCCCGGCTCGTGAAGAACCGTTTCGCAGACGGGCGCCGGAGTTCCGGTATCTTTCAACATGCCGGCCTCAACATACCAGCCCCAACATGCCCGTCTCAGTATGCCGGCCTCAGCATGTTCGTCTCAGGGCGGCCAATCGCGCGATCAATTCCGGTGTGAAAGGGATTGCCGTTCCCGGTGGCGGGTTTTCCGGGACAAGTGCCCGAATGATACGTTCCGCAAGCACCTCGATTCCCTCGCCGGTCACGGCACTGACGGGAACCGCGCCGGTGGAAACCGCGTCAAAAGAAACCGCACCGTCGTCCGCCCGGATTTCCGGGGACAAAAGATCGGTTTTGTTGTAGACGAGCAAGCGTCCGGCGGGGAATCCGTCGATTCGAATTCCCGTGGCCGCATCGACGACTTCGACGATCAAATCGGCTTCGGCGAGAGCGCGCCGTGCCTGTTCCATGCCGAGCAGTTCCAACGGGTCGTCGCTCGTTTCCCCGGCCGGGCGATATCCGGCCGTATCGACCAGGCGGACCGGCCAACCGTCCAAGGCGGTCTCGGCGGAAACGACGTCGCGCGTCGTTCCCGGCGTCGGATCGACGATCCCGCGCGAGAAGCCGAGCAGGGCATTGAACAGGCTGCTTTTTCCGGCATTGGTCGCCCCGGCCAGGACGACGCGAAACGGTTCCGTCAACCGTAAACCGAGGGCCGACCAGCGGTACAATTCCTCGAACCGCCGTTCCTCCAATGCCGTTTGAAGGGCGCCGCCGAGTTGATCGAGTAGAATTTTCGCGGTGCGTTCGGTCCGACAGGCGGCCAAGGCGATCCGCGCTTCCGCTTCGATCGTGTTTTCGATCGTGTTTTCAATCACGTTGTCGATCACATTGTCGATCACGCCGTTTTTCGGCTTCAAGCCCGGGCCTTTCGAGTCCGGGTCTTTCAAGTCCGGGTCTTTCCAGTCCGGGCCCGCTGACACGTGCCGCAGGTATTCCCTCCAGTCGAGCGTTCGCACCCCTGCCGAGCACAAGATTTCGGTAATGGCCGCAACGACCGCTTCCCCGCCGTGCGTGTGGATACGCACGGAATCCGGCGACCGGGGATAGAGGACAAGTTCCTCGGCATGGCCGTCCGAACCGAGGGGAAATCGTGCGAAGAAAGTCCGTCCCGGGGCATATTCGATCGGGCGGTCCAGGAACCGTTCGAGCAGGGCAATCGCCGATTCGCCCTGTAATCCGCCCTGTAATTTACCTTGTAATTCGCGCCGTAATTTACCCTGTAAAAGCAGTGTCGCGACGGCTCCACGGCCGGGCGGGGTCAATCGAATCAGGTCCATGTTTTGTACGCCATTCCGTTGTGGAAGGAATGCGGATCGCTATCGGGGAGCCGGGTTGGCCGTTGCCGGTTCGGGGTCGGCCTGGATGAGCCCCAGGATATTTCCGGAGCCGGGGGTCAACGGGACGGCCGGCGTTTCGTCGCGGACCAACGCGGACAACAGCACATGGATGGGGACCGGGTGGGAAGTCGCCTGGCCGTACACTTCCATCCCGGAGCGCGATTGAATCAAGAGTCCGTAGGGGTTGTCCGGCCGGAGATGGACACCCTGCGGCGTCAAATGAAAATCGACACGGCAATCGTCAAACGGAACGGTTTCGGTCGGAAAACGCTCCACGAATCCCTCCGGGGCGACGATCAACCGGAAACGCGAGGCGAGCCGTTCGAGCAGTTCCCGTTGAATGGTTCCGCCGACCAATTGCACCTTACCGGTTGCTTCGAGGAGTGTTCCGTAATACCGCGCCGAATGGATATAGAGTCCTTCGACGGTTCCTGAAACCCGGTAGGAGGAATACATCGGTGCGAGCCGCGGATGCCCCAGATCGATCGACCGCAACATGACTTTGTCCCATTGGACGCTCCAATCGCCGTCCTTCGCGAGGCCCGTTTGGGAGGAAACATCCGGCAACGAATCGCAACGAATCGTCCCGCAAAACCGGCAGCCCGGACCGAGCGGTTCGAAAAGCGGAACAAAGGCCGCGAGCAGGGCCGCCGGAACCGAGGTCGTTTCCGGGACGGAAAACCGCAGGTGGGTGGTCGGGACCCTGCCGCTACGGCTCCGGATCGCGCTGAAGGAGGCCGATTCGTCGGGCGGAAAATAGGGGAGCGACCAAACGACGTCGAAACGGCTTGATTGATCCGTGGAAAAGAACCGGCCTCGCACCGTTTTCAACTCGACCGTTCCCTCTCCCGCGCCGTTTTCCGCTCCCGTTGCCGAGGCTGTCCCGACTTCCGCTTGGATTTCCACCCGGATTTCCTCGGGCAGGGCTTTTTGAATGTGGGCCGATCGGGAAAAACGGATTTCCATCGAATCGGCGGCGAATTCGAGCGGAGCGTCGTTCGGACCGCGGCGCCGCGACAGAAGTCCGAAAAAATACTCTTTCAACTGCATTCCGCCGAGTCGGGGCGCGATCCGGTCGAAATGAACGACCATCCGCGGGGTTGTGATCCGCCAATAACCGGAAACCGGCTTGCGGAACGGCAAGTAATCGCTGAAAAAATCGAACAAGCCGGAAGAACCGGTATCGCGTTCCTTCGTCCGGTCGGTAGGCGTGGTTCGCGCCGTCGTTTCGGGATGTTCCTCCGCGGGTCTTCCAGGTTTTTCGGGCGGTTCGGGCGGGTCTGATTCTCCGACGTAAAAACGTTTCAAATTTTTCGATTTGAAAAACGCGACGCCCATTTCGGGGCATGAGAGAAGGACGGTTTTGGTTTCCGGATCGACGATTCGCACGTCACGGTAGGCGAGCCGATCCGGGCGTTGATATTCGACCGTGCCGATACGGACGTTCAACCCCGTGGCGGCGAACATTTCCCGTTCATGTGCCGGAACGACGAAAGGGAGTTTGCGCCAAACGATCACCCCGAGCACCGACGCCGTGAGGATCGGACCCAAAAGGAAAAAGAGGGACAGCGAAAGGATTCGCCGCGTGTGATCGTGAAAAACCATACCGGACTTGTTCCCTAACCGTCACCCCCGTGTAGGCGGGAGTCAAGACGAACGACTTTACCGTTTTTTTGTGAATGATGTAACTTGTTGACACGCAATGTGTTAATCAGCCCAAGCGATTGATCCGATTCCCATCCCACTCTCCCGGTTACGGTTAAACCAATTCTTATCCTCTTCTCCCGCTTACCGGGGGGCCAAGTCTTACCTCCCGCTCCCGCTCGCGAGGGATGGCCGGGGAGGGGGCGATTCCGGCAGTCAAGCCTGCCTGCCGCACTCACTCGCTCCCAACTGTTGTTCATGTATGTATTTATGCGGATTGTTCGAGCGGCAGGCGATTGTTTGCGGGAGGATGGCCATGCCGTTTACGGTATATGGTTCGCCCCTACGCCTCGCACCCTCCGATGGCAAGGAGGACGGCGGCTTCAACGACGACGCTGGCGGCCGAAACAGCGCACACGTCGCTCCGTTCGTAGGCCGCTTCGACCGGTTCATGTGTTTCGAGGTCGACGGACGGCAGGGAACGGATCATGGTCGGAATCGGCTTCATTGCCGCACGGACGATGATCGGTTCGCTGTTCGATATACCGCCCTCGATTCCGCCGGCATGGTTCGTGGGCCGGAGAAAACCGCGGTGCGGCGTCTTTTCCCGTTTCGGGTCGTACATGATCGGATCGTGGACGTCGCTTCCCCGCCGCCGCGCCGATTCGAAGCCGAGCCCGATTTCCACGCCTTTGATCGCCTGGACCGACATGACCGCTTGGGCGATCAGTCCGTCGAGTTTCCGGTCCCACTGGACATGCGAACCGACGCCGAACGGCAGGCCGTCGACCCGGACCTCGATGATTCCGCCGAGGGCGTCGCCATCCCGGCGGGCCTGGTCGATTTCCGATTTCCCGCGTTCATCCCACTCCGGCGTCAGCGTGTACAGCTCGCTTTTCTCGCGTCGCTCCAACACCTCCTCTATCGACAAACCGGCCGAGCCGTCGAGCGTCAAATCGGTTTTTCCGATGGACAGCACATAGCCGGCAGCTATAATCCCTTTTTGAGCAAGGAGTTGACGTACCAAACCGCCGGCGGCGACCCGGGCGGCCGTTTCCCGGGCACTGGAACGTTCCAGGATCGGCCGGATCCCCTGTCCGTATTTCATCGTTCCGCTCAAATCCGCATGGCCGGGCCGGGGCCGGGTCAGGATCGGCATGTCGTCAATACGGCAATCGTTGTTGTTTACCCAAAGTGAAATAGGGGCGCCGGTCGAACGATTCTGCCATATTCCGGTAAGGATTTCGACACGATCCCTCTCGATCGCTTGTCGCGCACCCCGTCCGTAACCGCCTTGGCGACGCGCCAAGTCCTTGTCAATAACGGATTTATCAATGGCAATGCCGGCGGGAAAGCCCTCGATCAGTGCCAGCAGGCCCCTCCCGTGGGATTCGCCCGCAGTCCGAAACTGCACAGGCATCTTCTCTATATCCTTATTTTGATTACGTCGCCTTGGTCTATTTCGAAACAGGACCGGTTTTTCCAGTGGTTCTCCAGAAAAATCAAAACAAAATAATCCATCCCGGGGGTATGGGGTATCGGCCCGTGTGAAAAATAAGTGGAAACTATGATCGACGGTTCCCGCCAGTATAACATGAACCACGGGCCGGTTCCAGAGCAATTTTTCGTGCCGTTCCGTATGTTGCCCCACGAACCCTCACTAGCGAGCGGGTGAGGGGATTGCCGGTCGGCTTTTGCGGCAAGTTCCAATACGGGAATAATTTCCCAAATCCCCCTAAAACCGCTTTTTCGTCTTGGCATAGACACAAATCGATGATACACTAACGTTGTGCCGTTTCAGCAATATCCTTTTCATTCTGATATACTTCGAACGGCAGGACAATCCTTCCGCGAACAATCGCCCGCCGCTCGAACGATCCGTTTAAGCACTTGTCTGGACAGATGTTAAAGGCGAGCGGTCGCGACAGGCAGACTGGACCGAATGTCCGTTTTCACCGCGTTTCCAGTATACTTGCCCGAACGCTTTCTCAACGAGACGAACAACCCTATGAGCGCGACGTTTACCAAAGACGCTGTTTTTATCGGTATCCACTTGGCAAAAGACGGGGTCAATGTCGGTGCGATCACGGAAACCGGGGAAACGCTCGCTTCCCTTTTCGCCCCTTTTGCCGCCAAGCCGACCGAAGACAAGGGGCGGGTTGAAATGTTGCCCGAAATCTGGTGGGATGCGACCCGGTTGGCGCTGGGCCGGACCATGTCGCAAATTCGCACACAAGTCGCGTCTCCATCGCAACTTAAAGCGATTTCCGTTTGCGGTCAGCCGGGTGTTCTCGTGATACTCGGTCGGGACGGGCGCCCCGCGATGCCGGCCATCCTGGCCGAGGATGCCCGGGCCGGCGACGCGGTGGTCAGTCTCAGTTATCAGGGACTGGAACATTCGAAAAAAATGGGGAGCCCCTTCAAGGCGACGGACGCGATCGCCAAAATCTGCTGGATCAAGGAAAATTTGCCGGAAATGTACGAAAACGTCGTCTTCGCGCACCAGACCGACTATATTCTCGGCATGCTCAAGGGCGAGCCGGATGCGACCGAGTTTTCGATCGCGATGAATACCGGTTGCGACTTGATCGACGAATGCTGGCCCGACTGGCTGGATTACGATATGCATCTCGGCGTCCGGGACCGATTGCCGCAACTTGTCGCCCTGGGAACGCCGATCGGCAAGGTCACGCACAAAGCCTCTTCCATGACCGGCCTGCCCGTCGGAATGAAAGTCGTCATGGGAACGGCGACCGCGACCGCTTCCTTTCTCGCGGCCGGGGCGAAACGACCGGGTGATTTTTACACGGAAATCAACGATTCCCTGTCGTTTCGCGGGATGAGCAACCACATGATCCAGTACCCGAACGGCCTGATTCGCATGTTCAAACTGCCGGGCCGCGTCTGGTTTTTCTCCACGGAAGCCAATACCGGGGCCGAGTGGATCCGGGTCTGGTTCGATGAATCGTTCCAGCAGGAGTTGCTCGCCCAGGCGGAACCGATTCTGCCGACCGACTACCTGGCTTATCCGAACGTTCGCAAAGGGGAAACGTTTCCGTTCTGTTCCACCTCGGCCGAGGGTTTCATCTCCCCGGCGACCGACAACCGGATCGTCCAATTCGCCTCGTGCATCCAGGGAATGGCGCTTTTCGAACGTCTGTGTTATCAAAAACTGGTCAAATTGGCCGGTCTCGATTCGCTGGGCGACATTTACTCCGGCGGTCGCTGGTGCAAGGACGACGCCTGGATGCAATGCCGGGCGGATGTCACGGGCCGGATCAACCACCGAATGGCTTCCGCCAACGGCGCCGCGTTCGGGGCCGCGATGATGGCCGCGATCGGTTCCCATTTTCCCAGCGTCGAACAGGCCGCCGAGGCGATGATCCACAAGGAAAAGATATTCTTCCCGGATCCGGAGCGGACGGCCGCCTACACGGAGCGTTTCGCCGCCTTCCAGGAACTGATGAGCAATCAAGGATTCGCGTAAACGGCGACCGTTTGCCCCCGACGTTTGCCCGGACGCTTCCATCGTATGAAAGGCCGACTGGGAAAGGTCGGTTATGAAAGGCCGGCATCGTGCGAACGGGAATTTTTTCATTTCCGGACTCTTTTTTTCCCTGTGCCCCGGGGGTATAATGGGCGCTCCGTCCCGGGCTCGGTTGCATTGCCCGGTTGCATTGCCCGGTTGCATTGCCCGGTTGCGTTTGCCGCCACGTTCGCCCGTTTATTCCGCCCGTGGTCTTTTGGCCCCGTATTCTTTTTGCGAGGTTTCCTCCATGTTGAAAGAAAAGCCGCTCGTCATGATTACCGAAGCCGTCGCCCCCTTTTTTTTAGGGATTGATGTCGGTGGAACGAGTATCAAAATCGGTGTCGTGGACGACTACGGTCGTATCGTGGATATCGGGGAAAAAGACGAGTCGGGCGCGCCGCGCGGTTTTCGGCCCGTCAAGACGGAGCCTGCGCCGCTGACGGCGACGCAACAGATGGCCAAAGTGATCCAGGACCTGATGGGGAAACTCAAACTCCAAAAAGACGATATCAAGGGAATCGGCTTGGGAATTCCCGGAACCATGGATATGGAAACCCGCCGGCTGCGGCAGCCACCCAACCTGCACAGTTGGGAAGGATACGCGATGTGCGATGAATTGGCGAAGATCACGGGGTATCCCGTTACCTTTTGCAACGATGCCAACGCGGCCGCCTATGGCGAGTATTGGGTCGGTTCGGCCAGCGGCAAACGGAGCATCGCCCTGTTGACACTCGGGACCGGAATCGGGACCGGGATCATCATTGAAGGCCGTTCGATCGACGGCGCCACCGGTTACGGCGGGGAATGCGGCCATTTGCTTATCGACATTTCCGAAAACGCCCGGTTGTGCGGGTGCGGGCAGCGGGGCCACCTGGAAGCCTATTGCAGCGCGACGGCGGTGGCACGGAGAACAATCGCCCTGACCGACATTCATCCCTCCTCGCTCCGGGAACAAATCACCCCGGAAACCCGGTTGGGAGAAATCCCGAAACTGGTTTGCGAGGAAGCCGAACTGGGCGACCCGCTCGCCTTGCAGATCGTGGGTGACACGGCCCGCTTTCTCGCGATGGGAATCGTTTCCATCCTGAACACGGTCGATCCGGCGTGCGTCCTGATCGGCGGCGCGATGACCTTCGGCGGCAACGAGACGGCACTGGGGCAACGGTTTCTCGACCAGATCCGGCGCGAAGTCGTTTCCCGCTCCTTCAAAGCGATCGGGGAACATGTCCATATCGACTACGCCGTTCTCGGCGGGGATGCCGGATTCATCGGTTCCGCCGGTTTGGCCCGCGAGGAATATCTCAAACAAGCGTCGGCCTGACCGTTGTCGGCACGTTGTCGGCACAACGGTTGCCCTGAAACACTGCCGGGCCCGGTCGCTCCGAAATACGGCTGATGTCCGAGGCGGACTGCCGCCACCCTCCCGGGCGGCTCGTGCTCGGTCGCGGTGTCAAACGACCACTTCCTGCCATTGAGCGCAGGCTAACATCGTACTTTATTATGAAACGCGTTTTCCTGTTGCTTGTTGTGTGTTCGACGGTTGTGTTGACCGGTTGTCCCAATCAACCCGCAACCCCGCAGCCGGTAACCCCGCCGGGCGGCGATGGTTCGATCCCCCCGATCGCGACCCATGCGGTACAGGTGATGATTGATCGGCTTGCCGAAATCGGCGCGGATTATCGATTGAACCCCTCGGGCAAACTCGTTTCGATCCGCATTCCCGACGCCTCTTCCCTGACGCCGGAGGATTTTCCGCGACTCGCCGCCCTCACGGAATTGGAAAGCCTGCAAATCGAGCATTACAGGGAACTGAACGACACGATGGCGGCGGAGCTGAAACCGCTTGTCAACCTGAAAAAGCTGGGGATCACCGATTGCATCATCACGAATGCGACGCCGAAAATGATCGTCGAATCGTTCCCGAAACTCGTCGATCTCGATCTTTCATCGAATACCCTCCTGACGGACGCGACGTTGGCTGAATTGGCTGAAATGACACGCTTGGAACGACTTACGTTGATCCAGTGCGGGTTCAGCGATATCGGGGCGATGGATTTCGAAAAACTGACCAACTTGGTCGCGCTGGACATCCGCGGCGCGATGGAGATCGGCGACATGGGGCTGGAAGTGCTCTCCAAGTTGCCGAAACTGCGGTCTCTCAAGCATCGAAGCACGGCCGTGATGGATTACGGAATCGAATGTCTCGCGAGTAGCCAATCGCTGGAAACGATTGAAGCCCAAGATTTTATGATTACGAATGCCGCCGGACAGCATTTCAACGCCATGCCGAAGTTGACACGCCTCGATATTTTCCGTTGCCAGGGGTTCGGTTCCGACGGTGTACTCGCATTGGCGGGCAAACCGCTTGTCCGCCTGAAACTACGTGATTTACCGCCGATGGGTAATCCCGGAATGGCCGTGCTCAAGGAGCTGCCGGGCTTGAAACAACTCATCCTGCATGAAATTCCGAGCGTCGATGACAAAGGGCTTGCGGATATCGAAACGCTTCAAAAACTCGAACTGCTCGACGTCTGGATCGTCGGCTTGGGCGACGCCACGATTTCCAAGGTCGCCAAGCTGCCGAACCTGAAAACGCTTTCGCTCCGGCAAACGGAAATCACCGACGCGGCGATTGATTCGATCCTCGCCATGCCGAAGTTGGAGGAACTGACGCTTCGCGACAATCCCGGCATCACCCCCGAAGGTCTCAAAAAACTGGAGCAAAAGCAGTTTCGTAAATTAGCCGTGGAGTCCGCCGGATCGGCTTCCTCGGCCCCGGAATAAAAGGTCGGGATGGAGGGTGCGGAAGGTATACTGGAAACGCGATGCAAACGGACATTTGGCCAAGCCTGCCTGCCGCCCTCACTCGCCCCTAACTTCTGTTTGTATAATGATATAAACGTTTCGTTCGAGCGACAGGCGGTGATGCGCGGGATTGTGCGCGGGAGAATTATCAGGCCGTTTACGGTTTCCATGCCGCACGGGCCGTTTGCGGTACAACAACCGAAAAGAAGGCCGTACTCGGCCGTGTTGACGGACGCGCCCCCGCCTTACCCCTTCCGCAAACGGGAGAGCGAAGGTCAGGCTGGGAGCAACCCCAAAACGTCCTTTCTATAACGTCAAGTGGTGCGGCTCCGCCTTTTTCACCGTCATTTCCAACATTCTTCAGCATGGGTTTTTTCGATAAAATCAAGCAGGGGCTTTTCAAAACGGCCCGTATCCTGAATACGGATATTCGTGATTTGTTCAAACAGCAAGGTCGGCACGTCGACGACGCTTTTCTTGAAGAATTGTTCGAGATGCTCGTTAAAACCGACATGGGGGTCGCCGCTTCGAAAGAAATCGTCGATGAGGTTCGCACGCAACATCGTGGCCGGATCGTCGAGATGGTCGAGGTGCTTGATGTCATCAAAGCGAAACTCAAAGACCTGATGCGGCAACCCTCCGAACCGATCCGTTTCGCCGAAGCCGGTCCGACGGTCGTCATGGTCTGCGGCGTCAACGGCTGCGGTAAAACGACGACGATCGCCAAATTGACGTCCCAATTCGTCGGGGAAGGCAAAAAAGTCGTCCTCGGCGCTGCCGACACCTTCCGGGCCGCCGCGGTCGAACAGTTGACCGTCTGGGCCGACCGCCTCGGCGCGGAAATCGTCACCGGTCCTTCCGGGAGCGATCCGGCCAGCGTCGCCCACAAGACGATTGAAAAGGCCGTCGCGCTGAAAGCGGATGTCGCGATCGTCGACACGGCCGGCCGGCTCCAGACGCAGAAGAACCTGATGCAGGAACTTGAAAAGATCCGCCGTGTCATGAGCAAACAGGTCCCGGCCGCACCGCACGAGGTGATTCTCGTCCTTGATGCGACGACGGGCCAAAACGGGATCAGCCAGGCGAAACACTTCACGCAGGCGGTTCAATGTACGGGTCTGGTGCTCGCAAAATTGGACGGAACGGCCAAAGGCGGCGTCGCCGTCGCGATCCGCAAGCAACTCGACCTCCCCGTCAAGTACGTCGGCATCGGCGAATCGGCTGCCGACCTGGTCGTTTTCGAACCCGAACTCTTCGTCGACGCCTTGTTCGCCGCCTGATCCGAAACGCGCATCGACGATTTCAGGGCGATTTTTCCATACTACCGTGCACCGCATAAAAAATGAGCCAAGGGGCTTCCGGAGCAAGGTGTTTTCCGAACACGGCGATGAAACCCCCTTGGCCGCGAATGTTGAGCTTGGTACCAAGGTTCAATTTTTTCGCGGAGAACAATATACCGGAAACGCGATGAAAACGGGCATTTGGTCACGTCTGCC
>QMCD01000457.1_pt1 | contig 14853 bp, 10 predicted proteins | sample 1821841 | NCBI WGS metagenome assembly QMCD01 (sample SAMN01991225, study PRJNA193472) | Termite gut metagenome, whole genome shotgun sequencing project. | isolation source: worker | host: Macrotermes natalensis | reverse complement strand
TCTGCGATCTTTGCATTACTTATTTCTGACAAGCCTTCGATCATTTTTGCATCGATACCACCTGCCGGATCTACGATCACTTCCTCACCCTCAATGTATTCACCATTTTCATCCACCTCAGGCTCTTGAGGTTCTTCAGGCACATAATTAACCTTGAAGTCTTCAGCTTCAGATTTATAGGCTTCAATAAGACTTGGCGTAAGATCTAATAATCTTTTTGAATACTCGTCATGAATTGCTTTATAAAGCGGTTCATTTGGAGAAGGCCCAGAAGATTCACCTTGCTGTGAAGTGTCCGGTGGAGTGCTACTTACAGCACATCCGATTAGGCTAAAAGCAAGAATAAATGCAACTATAGAAGTTAAAAAAAGCTTGGATTTGTTCATGAATCCCCCTAATGGTTCATTTGCACTTAATGTGTATAGGCAATATGCATATGACAAACATAAAGATAGTAATTTAATATGTGGTATTTGGCAAGTAGCAAATGGTAAAAATATAGAAAGAATGTTGGGTAAGCTCGTTAAGAAGCGTGCAAAAAAGCAGCGCTCTAAAGAGTATATACAAAACATAATTGTTAACAATATTAATAATAAAAAATATTGAAATAATGAATATTGCAAATAAATAAGATAGTATACTGCTTAAATAATATAAATAAAAGGCTGGGAGGTTGATATGAAAACTCATGTTCTAAAACGTGTGACAGCATCATTTGTAGTTATGGTAGTTTTACTGTGCGCTGCATTTTTGTTCACACCACAGCAAGCTGAGGCTAAAGTCGATGTATCGAACGTTTTTCAAAGTTTTGATCAACTAGATTCGCAAGGAAATCTTATTAATGACGATATCCATACATTTCATACCAAGTTAGGTACTAAGCTAAGAATAAACTTTGAAACTCCTCCTGATGGTTTAGTGGACGGAATATATCTATCAATCATAAAGGATAAATAAACGATTATAAATGTACTAACTGACATCAGTTCTTTGAGTTCTTACACTGTAGATATCGGTAACAGTTTTGAAGAGGGAACCTATGAGGCATGGATAAGAATAATATCATATGTAACTAATACAGTTTCTGATACGCAAATGATCTATGAACCTTTTAAAGTAACCCATCAAACGCCTGTAGAGCCTACAGAAATCAGAGACAATGGAGCATTTTTTGTAGATACCCTCACATCTCAACATACGCCCGGGGCGGGAATTGTTCCTTCAAATACAACAATGACCTGGTTGAAATGTGAAAGCGATAATACGTCAGTATGCGAAGTATCTAGTGGCTTTGGTGGAGGTGTTTACTTTCCAAAGTCAGAAGGCATAGCAAATATCACCATAACATCTGAGAATGGCATCAAATACTTTACGAAGATATATGTTGTCAGCAGCGGCAATATGGTTTATCCAACAAAGATGACACTACCCAGCAAAGCAAACATGAATGTAAATGAAACGCTTACACTTGAGCCAAAACTAGAGCCCTCAAATGTAACAGTAAAGGAAGCAAGAGCGTATGACAGCAGCAATCCCGATGTAGCCACAGTTAACCCAAATGGAATCGTTACGGCTCATAAAACAGGTACTGTAACAATTTCGGCATATGCTTGTGATAGTCCGTTAGAAGCGAAATGCGTTATTACGGTTACCAAAGCATCAAATCCGGATCCTGACCCAGATGATCCAAACCCCAATCCTACAGACCCAACTGATCCTGATGACCCGGATCAAGCAGACAAAGTAGTTAAAGCAAAAAGTGTGAAGACAATTCCATCGATCTATGTTGTCAAGGGCAAGACTGCTACACTTCCTGCTTCTGTGCAGCCAGGCAATGCCGCAAATAAAAAAGTTACTTGGTCAAGTACCAACAAAAAGACAGTTTCCGTAAACAGAACTACGGGCAAGATCAAAGGCTTAAAGGTAGGCAAAACTACAGTTACTGTAACCACTGATGACGGCAAGAAGAAAGCAAAGTGCATAGTATATGTAGTAGCCAAGACCACTAAAGTCAAAGCACTTGTAGCGCAAAAGCCAATAGGTTTAACAGTGGGTAAGACCACACAAATAAAAGTTAAGACAACACCTGCAAAGGCAACAGGGGTAGTGCCAAAATACAGCTCTAGTAAAAAAGCTGTAGCAACAATTGACAAAGCCGGTGTAATCACAGCCAAAAAACTTGGCACCAGTGTAATCACAATTAAAGCTGGCGGTAAGACTCAAAAAGTCACCGTTACAGTGGGCAAAGTGCTTCCAACAAAGGTCACCCTCAACAAGAAATCTATCTCCATAAAGGCAAAATCCACATACAAAATGACTGCCAAACTAACACCAGCTAAAGCCAATCCCAAAACAGTTAAGTGGACTTCCAGTAATAAGAAGGTAGCCACAGTAGGCAAGAACGGCAAAGTCAAAGGCATCAAGAAAGGCAAGGCGACTATAACTGCCACTACCTGGAACGGAAAAACTGTCAAGTGTTCAGTTATTGTAAGGTGATTTTAAGACCAAACGTTTGCAACATTGTGCATATTCAAAGATTTATATGCTGATATATAGAATAAATCGGGGTATAATGCGTTCAATTTCAGATTACAAGGAGTTGGAGGTTGTATCATGAAATCTGCTGTTTTAAAACGCCGATACATCTATATTTTTGTTGTGGCTGTGTTGATGTGTACAGTTTTCCTTCTTGCACCGCAACAGGCAGAAGCAAGGGTGAGTACTGCAGGGGTTGTTCAGCTTGAGCAGTTGGATTCAAACGACTTAGTTGTCAAGCAAGACGTTCATAATTTCTTTACCAAACAGGGAACAAAACTAAAGATAAACCTTAATATCCCATCTGCAGTTACGGCTGCATATCTTGACGTTGAGTGCGGCGACACGATACTTGTGGACGGAGTGAAGATATCAACAGTTTTAGAGTCTGCGACCACAACATCTTACAATGTATATATTGATAGCAATGCACCTGAAGGATCTTACACAATCTCACTGATGATGTTTTCTCTCGGAAAGCCATCAGGTATCGATTCTGATTATGCAAATGCTCGTTTTAATGTCTCGCATAAAACACCAATTGGTCCAACCTTAATACATGTTTCACGGGCATACACTGCAACGCCTGGTGTTAACACGTCATCATATAGACCCTACTTTGAACCTTCAAACATTAATATGACTTGGTTTGACTTTACAAGTGATAACCCTGATGTCTGTGGCGCTTTGGGTGGAGATTTGGGCGGAAGCCTTTATCCCAAAAAAGAAGGTGTTGCTACCGTTACGGTTACCGCAGAAAACGGGCTGAGCACATGGTTTAAGGTGTATGTCGCGTACAACCCGGTAGTCGCTACGAGTATCTCCTTGCCAGGTAAAGCGACAATGAGAGTTGGCGAAACACTTACACTTGAACCGCAATTTAGCCCGGAAAATACCACTGTAAAACTGGGATTTAACTGGAAAAGTAACAACTACGGAGTAGCCACTGTTGATAGCGATGGAGTAGTTACAGCATACAAGCCGGGCACGGTAACGATAACGGTAGCAGCATGGAACAATGAAAAAGCTACAGCATCTTGCACAATAACAGTAACTAAACCCGCTGATCCGATTGATGATCCGCAAGATCCAAATGACGATCCCAACAACGATCCTGATGCTCCAAATGACGATCCCGATAACGGTGCGACGGACGATCCAGTTGGTAATCCAAATGATGACCCCAACAACGACTCTGATGGCCCAAATGGTTCGGTTGATGATCCGGAGAACCCTGAAGCTGCGACTCCAAAAACTGTAAAGACATTATCTTCAATTTGTATCGTTAAAGGAAAGACTGCCACATTGCCGGTATCTATACAGCCAGCAAATGTCGAGAATAAAAAAGTGTCGTGGAAAAGCTCAAGTCCCAAGATTGTCTCAATAGATAAAACTACCGGTAAGATCAAGGGCTTAAAGGTAGGCAAAACTACAGTTACTGTAACCACTGATGACGGCAAGAAGAAAGCAAAGTGCACAGTATATGTAGTAGCCAAGACCACTAAAGTCAAAACACTTGTTGCCCAAAAGCCAATAGGCTTAACAGTTGGTAAGACCATGCAAGTGAAAGTTAAGACAACACCTGCAAAAGCTACAGGGATTGTGCCAAAGTTTAACTCCAGTAAAAAGGCAGTTGCAACAATAGATAAAGCCGGCGTAATCACAGCTAAAAAACTTGGCAAGAGTGTGATAACGATTAAAGCTGGCGGTAAGACTCAAAAAGTTATCATCACAGTAGGCAAAGTATTACCAAAAAAGGTCACGCTCAACAAAAGAGCCATCTCCATAAAGGTAAAAGCAGCATACAAACTGACTGCCAAATTATCACCAGTTAAGGCAAGCCCAAAGACCGTAACGTGGACTTCCAGCAACAAAAAGGTAGCCACAGTAGACAAAAACGGCAAAGTAAAAGGCATCAAGAAAGGTAAAGCAACCGTAACTGTCACCACCTGGAACGGCAAAAGCGTTAAGTGCACTGTAATCGTAAGATGACACACTACGCCGTCAACGGGTAGCATGCTCTCCAACTGCAATAAAGTTGCTTATTTCACTTGTGAGCAGCACCAATAATCTTTATACTGACATAGTTGTTTCTTCGCAATGAATTTTGTGAGGAATTGTATTGTTGGCCCCGAGAGATGTTTCACGTTTAGACCCATTTATTGCGTTCACGGCGGAGAGCATAAGAGACCGGGGCCCCTAATTGGAAGGGGTCCACTTTTGAGTGAGATCAAGAACACCTCTGTCATCGAGATAGAAGACCTTGATGATGCAGAGATGAACCAGCTCATCGACAAGACCATTACCGACTTTGATGAGGGAGATCTTGTCACCGGAACCGTAGTTAAGCTAGAGCATGACGAAGTGCTTTTAGACATCGGTTTCAAATCCGAAGGTGTCATTCCGGCACGTGAACTATCCATAAGAAAAGATGTTGATCCGTCCGAGATCGTAAGCGTAGGCGATAAGATCGAAGCATTGGTGCTGCAAAAAGAGGACAAAGACGGCAGGTTGATCCTGTCCAAGAAACGCGCTGAGTACGAGCGTGCTTGGATCGACATCGAAGAGAAATTCAACTCCGGCGAAAATGTTGTTGGTGAAGTTATCGAGATCGTTAAGGGTGGTCTCATCCTCGACATCGGTCTTCGCGGCTTTCTGCCGGCGTCTCTGGTTGATCTTCGCCGTGTGAAGGATCTTGATTCGTTTATGAACGAGCAGATTGAGGCACGCGTTATCGAGATGGATCGCAACCGCAACAACGTCGTGCTCTCCCGCCGCGTTGTGCTTGAGGAAGGCCGCAAGAACGAGCGCTCCGAGATCCTTGAGAAACTGGCTAAAGGCATGCGCCTTAAAGGTGCCGTATCCTCGATTGTCGACTTTGGTGCGTTTGTAGACCTTGGCGGCATCGACGGACTTGTACACATCAGCGAGCTTTCCTGGAAGCACGTAAGTCATCCATCCGAAGTTGTAAAGGTTGGCGATGAGGTTGAAGTTGAGATTCTCGAAGTAGAGCTAGACCGCGAGCGCATCTCTCTCGGACTTAAGCAGACCACCGAAGATCCGTGGCGTCAGCAGGTCAAGAGCTTCCCAATTGGCTCTATCATCGAGGGTAAGATCACCAAGCTTGTAAGCTTTGGCGCATTTGCCGAGTTAGGTGAGGGCATCGAGGGTCTGGTGCACATCTCAGAGATGGCAGCCAAACACATTGAGCTTCCGGCACAAGTTGTGCACGTAGGCGATACCGTGCAAGTAAAGGTAATGGAAGTAGACGCAGACCGTCGCCGTATTTCGCTTTCTATGAAAGCTGCAGCCGAGACTCTGGGTATTGAAATTGATGTTGCCGAGGTTGACCCCAGCGCACTTAAAGCTAAGAGTAAACCTCGCAAGGATAAAGATGCTGAGGGCGAAGCTGCTGAGGCAGACGCAGAAGTAGCCGCTGAAGTTGCTGTGGTAGAAGAAGCCGCTGAGGCTCCGGCTGAAGAAACAGTAGCTGAAACAGCTGCTCCTGTAGAGGAGGCTGCCGCAGAAGAAGTTGCTGAAAAGCCAGCAGGAGAAGCACCGGTAGAAGAAGCAAAAGCCGAAGAAGCACCAGAGGCTGCTGTTGAGGAAGCTTTGGCTGAAGAAACAGTAGCTGAAGAGGTTGTAGCAGAAGAAGCTACCGGCGAAGAAGAAGCTCCCAAAAAGAAAGCTGTAAAAAAGGCAGAAGACGAAGCTGAAGCCGAAGGCGACAAAGAATAGCACAAGCAACTAGCGTAAGTAATCTCTTTGCATACACGCTCCAGAAACAAACGAACATGGCGCCGCAAGGCGCCATGTTGCTGAAAGATTAAAACATGACTGAACCGCGCTACATAAGAAACTTCTCGATAATCGCTCATATCGACCACGGTAAATCAACTTTGGCCGATAGGGTGTTGCAGTTCACACACACCATTGCCGAGCGTGACATGGTAAACCAAGTTTTGGACTCCATGGACATCGAACGCGAGCGCGGAATCACCATCAAATCACAAGCAGTGCGTGTAATGTACGATGCTGACGACGGTCACACCTACCAGTTTAATCTGATCGATACACCCGGACACGTTGACTTCACATACGAGGTATCGCGCTCACTGGCAGCGTGTGAAGGTGCAGTGCTAGTAGTGGATTCCACACAAGGTGTCGAAGCACAAACAGTGGCAAACGCACTTATGGCAATTAACGCAAACCTCGAGATCATCCCCATAATAAACAAGATTGATCTTCCGGCAGCAGACGTGGACAGAGTTAAACATGAGATCGAAGAAGGCTTGGCGATACTTGCCGATGATGCATTAACGGCATCCGGAAAAACCGGTCAAGGCATCAAGGAGCTTCTTGAAGCTATCGTAAAGCGTGTGCCGGCTCCGGTAGGAGAGGCAGACGAACCTTTGTCGGCTCTGATATTTGACTCTTATTTTGATCCATATCGCGGTGTTGTTGCTTTGATCCGCATAATAAACGGAAAGATATCATCGGGCATGAAGGTGCGCTTGATGGCGACAGACGTTGTGACCTTAGTAGAAGAAGTAGGCGTTCGTCGCCCGGCCAACATGCCTGTTGACTCTCTTGGGGTAGGCGAAGTTGGATACCTTATCACCGGACTCAAAGACCCTGCGGATGTACGCGTTGGCGATACGGTCACACTGGAGCGTGGCGGTGTTGAAAAACCGCTTGAGGGCTATCGCGAGATAAAACCGATGGTCTTTACCGGGCTGTTTCCTTTAGATGGTGATCAATATCCGGTTCTCAGAGATGCATTGGATAAGCTAAAGCTGAATGACCCGGCATTGATCTATGAACCTGAGACCAGCCATGCGCTTGGCTTTGGATTTAGAGTTGGTTTCTTAGGGCTACTGCACATGGAGGTCATCAAAGAGCGCTTGGAGCGTGAATTTGACCTGGATTTGTTAGCAACTGCGCCAAGCGTGGAGTATCACGCCTATCTTACAAATGGCACCATGCAAAAGATTCATTCGCCACAAGAAATGCCCGACCCGGGTTCTCTGGATCGCATTGAAGAACCATATCTTTCTGCCACGGTCATCATACCGCCGGATTATGTTGGCGCGGTAATGGAGCTTAGTGTAGCCAGACGCGGCATCTTTGACACCATGCATTACCTGTCTACAACCACCGTTGAGATGAAGTGGCAAATGCCGCTGTCAGAGTTGATTATGGACTACTTTGACCAACTAAAAAGCCGTACCAAAGGTTACGCATCTTTAGACTATGAGTTCTCCGAATACCGTCAAAGCGATCTGGTACGTCTGGATATATTGCTGTCCGGAAAACCGGTAGATGCTTTAAGCTTTATCGTGCATAAAGACAAAGCTTACAATGTTGGCAACGTATTGACGCAAAAGCTAAAAGAAATAATCCCGCGACAAATGTTTGAAGTACCCATCCAGGCAGCTATCGGTGGGCGAGTATTAGCACGCACCACAGTAAAAGCCAAACGCAAAGACGTACTGGCAAAATGCTACGGAGGCGACATCACCCGCAAACGCAAACTACTGGAAAAGCAAAAAGCCGGCAAAAAACGCATGAAAAGCATAGGCAGCGTAGAGGTACCGCAAGAAGCCTTCATGGCAATACTAAAAGTAGATGAATAAAAGTTGCACCAAGTCATTTCTACATTACCCAAGTCACTCTCGCAACCCTCTGTCATTCCCGCGTCCTCCCTGTCACTGTCGCTACGGCCGGAATCCATCGCTATAGCCCATGAACAATAGTCTCTTCAACAAAACCGTACTCCTCGCCCCAATGGCAGGCGTAAATGACCCAATATTCAGAGCCATATGCAAACGCATGGGTGCAGACCTAACCTACACAGAAATGGTCTCAGTCAAGGGCTTAGAATACGGCAACAAAAAAAGCGCCGACATGCTGATGATTGCAGAAGAAGAAAAGCCTGTAGCAGTACAGCTGTTTGGCAAAGACCCAAAATCCTTAGCCGAACAAGCTGCAGCCATAGAAAGTCAATACAGCGAAGACATAGCGCTCATCGACATAAACATGGGCTGTCCGGTAAGAAAGATCGCCGGCAAAGGCGAAGGCGCAGCATTGATGAAAGACCAAAAGCTGGCTCAAACTATTCTAAGCAATGTGGTAAAGTCAGTAACACTTCCGGTGACAGTAAAGTTCCGCAAAGGCTTTGAGCTGGACGATGATATAGCACTAGATTTCGCAAAAATGGCTGAACAATGCGGCGTTGCTGCTGTAGCCGTACACGGCAGAACCGCCAAACAGTTTTATCACGGCGAAAGCGATCGCGAGACAGCCGCGCGTGTCAAGCAAGCTGTAAGCATACCGGTAATAGCCAGCGGAGACGTCTTTTCTCAAAAAGACATTGATTACTACTTAGATAATTGCGGAGTAGATGCGGTAATGGTAGCTCGCGGAGCACGCGGAAACCCCTGGATATTTGCAGGAATAGAACCAACGATAGAGCAACGAGTTAACATCGCGATCGAACACACAAAAGGCTTAGCTAGGTTACTACCTAACCGCCTGCCCAGCATGCGCAAACACATTGCATGGTACTTCAAAGGTATGCCACATGCTGCAGACGTGCGTAGATCAGTAAACGATTGCCATTCCACAGAGGACTATATTGCATTGCTAAACAAGGTGCTTACATGGTAAAACTAATAGGTGATAGGAGAACTGCTTTGTCATTCCCGCGAAGGCGGGAATCTATTGTTTCAGTCCATTTATACTATTGGATTCCCGCCTACGCGGGAATGACAAGAGAATGCTTGATAGGTATGTAATGATGCCTTCATACAGCATCCCAGTTCCACATCACTCGAAGTATGATCCATACGAGGCTTTGTACATTCACATCCCATTTTGTGCAAAGCGCTGTAACTATTGTGACTTTGAGACACAAGCAATTGGTGCAAATGAACCGACGATAGACCAATACGTAGAAACCCTTATTCGTGATATTAGAAAAGCCTCGCGTGAAGGACTGCTTGGCAGCATCAAAACAATTTATATTGGTGGAGGAACTCCAACTTTTATAGGTCATAAAAGATTGGTCAACCTCATCTATACAATATCACTCAGCCTAAATATAGAGCCAGATTCTGAGTTTACCATTGAGGCAAATCCGGAGTCGCTAACTTTGCCAATGGTAAAAGACCTATACTCACTAGGTGTAAGCAGACTTTCCATCGGCGTGCAAAGTTTCAACGACGATGAACTCAAAGCCCTAGGGCGAATCCATAATGCTAAAACAGCGCTTTTAGCCATAGAAACTGCGCAGCAAAGAATTGAAAATGTGTCAGTTGATCTGATGTGCGGCTTGCCGGAGCAAACATCAAAGAGCTGGAGCGCTTCTGTAGAGACAGCTGTGAGCAGCAATGTAACCCATGTGAGCGTGTATCCTCTAACAATAGAAGAAGATTCTATCTTCGGACATCAACTTGAAAAAGCAAATATGCAAGCGCCAAGTGAAGACCTTCAAGCAGATATGATGGAGATATCAGCCAAGCTGTTAGAGGCTAAAGGATACGAGCGCTATGAAGTAGCCTCATATGCAAAACCAGACTGTCAATGCAAACACAACATTGCTTATTGGACAGGAATACCATACCTAGGGCTCGGAAGAGGTGCAGCAGGAATGTGCCAATCAACGTCAGGTCGCGAGCGCCTTAAAGATGGCAATGTAGTAGAGACCTTATCTCCACTGCAAGCAGATATTGAAGACCTAATGCTGGGCATGCGTATGAGCAGGGGAGTAAGCCCGGATCTGATTGCAAAAATAGCGCAAATAAAACCAGTCGTCCTCGACACAATCAGTGAGCTTGAAGCCTTGGGGTTAATTAAGTTCGAAGACGGAAGATACAAACCCACAAAACATGCATGGTTGCTCGGCAACGAACTATACAGCCGCATCTGGGCATTGGCATAAAACCCGGAAAACTTATAGTCCGGATCTCACTAGGTCTATGAGTTCTTGCTGAGAGTGAATACCGAGCTTTTGGTAAATATGAAATATATGTGATTTGACAGTGTGCCTGGAAATATATAGTTTGTCAGCAATGCTACCATAGCTTTCTCTACTAGCTATAAGTATGAAAATACGCGTCTCTTGATTAGTGAGTCTATGAGTTTTTGCGACGTGCGCGCATCGTTCATTAAACTTATCTCTAAACTCAATTGGCATTTGCGTGTCATCACTTTTTTGGGTACGTAAAACTACAGCAATAAGGGTAACCAATAATAAAACCACTAAAACAACAGAAATAATATCCAGTCCATTTCTATAATCACTTGCGCCGAGAGTGGCAAATAGCAAAAAACCAACAAGCCATCCTAAAAAGATACCCACATAACCTATAAAAGCGGCAGCGCTAAGATGCCCCATCGGCTCTAGCTCACGCTTCTTGATCTCATTTGCTATTCCTCCCAAGCCAAACACATCAAAAAATTTAAACCCAAAAATTGCTATAGACAAAAAGCATATCTGCAGTTCTTGTGTTAGATGCGAAAGTGGCAAAAGTGCCACAGCAATCAACGGAAGCATAAACAGCCTTATTCGATATATTTCTACTTTACCAATAAAAAAGAACGAACAGACTAGAGCAAAAGTAGCTGAAACAAGAATTGAAATGGCAATTATCAAGATCATGTTATGGGTAAAAGCAAGATAAAGTATGAAATATGAAACGATTCCAAATGAAATTGTATAGATTAGTGTTAGCGGAGCGTAACGACCATATTCCAGCATGCGCTTAATAAAGTTGCTTCTTTGCTTCTCGATGACTGCAGGACAACCTTTTGTCGGACTTATAGCATCATTAGTATGACGATCAATATAATGGACACAAATACAAGACAGTGTTGGCAAAACTATTGCCATTATAATTCCGATAATAGGTGTTAAAAAAAGTGCAAGCAAATAAAACATTGCTGCACCGAGAAAACTTAAGGATACGCACCTAAAAAGCTTTGTTTGGTCAACTAAGGTCAAAAATGTTCCTGCTTTTACAAAAATATATGACGAAATAAATGAAGAAATTATCCAAGGTGCCAGTGCCTGCGTAAAGGATATTTCAAAACCTAAATTGCTAATTAGAGCCGGAATGCAAATAAGGCTGGAAAGTATAGACAAAACAACTGTGCCGATTTTTTTAATTAAAAACTTAGCAAAAATATTTGGAAAAAGTGCAAGTAAAAGCATACTTAAGGTTGATGATCCGGCAGCAATAACGATTAGTATTAGATAGTTATATATACCCTCTGAACCAAATGGTGCAAGTAGCACCGATGAGTAAGTTACAAACATCCAAGCCCAATACGAGCCAAGCGCAATGATGCCGCAAACTAGAACTGTACCGTTTTTGCCTATAAAAGGATTTGCTTGGTCACCATTTTTACGTTTGTTCAAATCAGCCTCACATTGTTCGTCTAAACCCCAATGTTCGGCAAATCGAACTCTCCCCTTGGATATATATTTATCACAGACTCTCAAAATGCTACGAGTGAAGAACAGAAGAAACATTTTGAGCAATCATAATAACCGATATCAAAGACTTGCAGGATAGTAAAAACTAAAAAGTTAAATTTTTAGACAATTAAAATTGTGAGTTAGCAATACACCCAGGTTACAAATTTAATACCAACTATCACACTACACAATGAATTCTCTACATTGCTGCCACTCGTGCTTAAGAAAGTCTAAAGTTGTTGATGGAACTAGCTTTGATATCTCGCGCCAATTATTTGTTTCCAGCAGCTTACGGACACGAGAAGCCGAAATCACTGATTTATCATGTTCCTTGCGATCAATTACACAAAACTCAATACCATATTCGGGAAGTATTCTTGCCATAGCATCATTGTACTGTTTCGTTATTTGATCTAAAGGTTCTTCTCCTGCAAATCTAACAGAGATGTTGAGTCGGGGTGCAATGTATTTGGCAAATAGTTCAACATCGCCTGAGGGATCAATTGTTTTATCTTGTAAGTCAGCTTTTCCAAAGTAATCAGAAAAAGTTATTGAAGAAATTATAAATTTCCCACTAGGTATAACCGATACATTTCGGAGGTCGCTTACGCCGTTTTTTACTAGTTTGAAGCGATCTTCAAATTTAAAAAAACTTCTATCCTCTTCTACAACAAAAATGTATAAATGATCAACCTGAAGACTCGCATGCTCTATTAGGTAGCGATGACCAAGAGTGAAAGGATTGCAATTCATAACAATGCTTCCAACACGCACACGCTCTTTTTCTAGTGAATTAAGGAAATCAAAAAATGGAGCACCAAATGGTATTTCTTCGTCAGCATATATTCGAGCCAATGAGTTTTTCCTTGCTTTAAAAAACGCAGAACGCTTTTGCTCATAATCACTTTCATGTAATAATTTAAGTTTGTTTAGGGTAGAGAAAATACCATCAGCGATAGCCCTGTTTCCACCTTCTGTATAATGCAACGATTTATCAATGATGGTCTCTCCATAATTATGTGGTCGGTTTAGAGCCTTGCTAAGATCAATATCAATGTAATCGATGTTAAATCTCTTCAATTCAGCCTTGATGTATCCGTTAGTTATCAAAAGAAAATCTCCCGGAAGGATTGGCATGCTTTCTATAATTTTTCCAGCCAAGCGGTATCTTCTGCTTAAAAGATACGCCCAATTTTGAACTTCGATTTCTATCTCATTTTTATTCAATATCTCCTGTAGGAATGCTGCTGGTGTTTTATTGTCGGGGGAACCGTACCCCATTGTTCGGCAGCCTCCGAATATATACATTTTGCGCTTTGAGCCAATTGCTTTGATTGGGTTTACCCTTCTCCCGCCTTCAGAGTTTACGTGACAGCTGCTGTAGTCTTCAAAACGCAGTCTCCCAGATCTATCTATGCTACTTGGTGGAATAGATAACATAGAAATGACATCTTCTTTGGAATACAGAGTGTCACTATAAGCAAGAGTGGTATTGAGTAACGATTCTCCACGCATTAACCTATGTAAAACTTTAGTTGCGTGTATGCCTTCATTAAGGATACGTTGCTCATTACTTGATAAAGTTCCAGTTGGAAACTGAGGTAGGGTGCAGCAAATAACTGTCATATTTGGCGTTTCTCTGTATTTTTTGATTAAATATTTGTTAAAACAGTGATAGTTTAAAGCTGATGTAACAAAATGATTAAATTTCCACACAATCAGCCCTGATTCTTTTATAACTTGTAGTAATTCTTCGCTTTCATTACCTAAAATAAGTACACGCTTGCCTGGTTTTAATGTAGTTTTTATGTCTTCTAAGTTTTTTGTATGCAATCTTCCAAGCCAAACTTCTCTAGGAAATGCTAGACTTTTGGCACTATCGGAAACCCAGCCCTCTATTCTTTTTAACATTCCTGCATCATTGTTGATGGAAGCAACTACCGCAGAGATGTGATTCCATTCGTCACTGTCAATGTAGCAGTAAATGCTTTCTATTCCCCAGTCATTAACATAATCTGATAGTCTAAAGCCATCCGCGCTAAGAGTATTGTATACATTTATATTATTCAATAGTCTGGAATCATTATTTGTATCGTTTACATGAAGCTCAAACTTTTTGGCAATGTTACTTATTAATGACTTAACATTACATCTCATTTTCAATAATCCTCTCACTTTAAAATGTAGTAAATGATGGCTCAATATCAAGTGCAGTTTTGGAGAGTAATTTTTGTCAAATTAGTAGAAGTCAAAGTAGCCAACGTCACAAAACAATAAGCATTCATATTTAAGCTTGGTTATTATTGAGTGTCTACACGGCTCAATTCTCTATCAAGCAAGTAGGTCATTTTCCAAAACTATCCTGACAAATATTGACAAAAGCCATGAAATCCTAAATCAAACAAGCATCAGTATTTTTCTTTTGTAATAAGTATTAGGCTTGGTATGAAAAATTGTTTTACCAGCATAATGAACTAAGTATTGAAAATACTTCGATATCAATGATCCTCATCACTTCAGGTGCAAAGATAGTTGTTCAGCCTGAATCGCCTCAATACTATAAAGAACAAATTGCTGAAGAGTTGCGTGTGGGAGTGAAGGAAAACGGCACAAAAGTAATATTGAATAAATGTTCTTCAAAAGACAAATTTCAGCGCTTCAGAATAGCCTAGTAGTCTTTCATTATTATCAGCAAGTGACATAAGGCGGTAAGGCAAAAACTGGCGCATAGATAATTCTGAAGCGTTATTCTGAAGATAGTGTATATCAGTGCGTTAGTATAAGTGCCAAGTAAGAATAATAACTGGAGATAAAAAGGTGCGATAGTCAGGGTGTAA
>QMCD01004452.1_pt1 | contig 14859 bp, 14 predicted proteins | sample 1821841 | NCBI WGS metagenome assembly QMCD01 (sample SAMN01991225, study PRJNA193472) | Termite gut metagenome, whole genome shotgun sequencing project. | isolation source: worker | host: Macrotermes natalensis | reverse complement strand
CCTTCGGCTGGGCGGGATGGTAGCCCACGTCCCTGACCGCCTCCGCGCCCAAAAGGTGGCGGGCGAAAGCGGCCACTTCCTCCGGCGGCACCCAGGTGGAGCCGAGCTGCACGGAGATGTCCACGGGCTCCAAGTCGGGCGGCTGCACTATTTTGAGGGCTTCCACATTGGCTTTGAAACGCAAATCCTTTTGGGCGGCCAGTTCGGCCTGGGCCAACTTAGCCTTGACGTTGCCGGTGAGATAGTGGTCAGCCAATTCCCATTGTAAATTTTCGGGATTGTGATAGATCAGCCCGGCCAGGTCGCCGGCGATTTCATCAGCCGGGCGGCCGCAGAGGTCTTCCATGAACTCCAGGTCAGGCCGCCCGAACTCGTTCATGGAAACGATCAGCGCCTCTTTGGGCGTATCGACTTTGGTGATTTTGGGGCGTGGCCCCAGCACCCGCTGCCGGAAAATGTCGGCTTTAGCGGCAAAGGGCGGCCTGGCCGCCTGCCCGGTCTTGGCGGCGGCTTCCGGGGATAGGCCAGGGTCATAGTCCCGTTCCAGGGAAGTCAGGAGAGGCCACTCCGGGTCGTCCCGAAAAGCCTGCCTGTTGCCGGCCGAATTGAGATAGCCGTATAGCTGAACGAAACTGTCGTAGCGCCGGTTCAGGTCGTTGCGGAGCCCGGCCAGTTCAGCCGGATGAACATCGTCCCGCTGTTCCGCCGCCATCAGGCGGGTCAACTTGTCCCGGATGCGGATCATACCCGCGATGCGTTCGCCGGCACGCTTGTTCTTTGGCGTGAAAATATCATATCGCGGGGCATCATAAGGGGCAATGCCGCGCCGGGCCAGCTCGCCCCGCTCGGTCATGAAATAAGCCCCGATTTTCAGGCCGGCGCAGAGTTCCAGGTTCGGGTCATTCTTTGGGCGATCTTCTATGACCAAATCAGTTCTGGGGCTGTAGATATTTTCCGGCAGGGCCGCGAGGCGCTCCGCGATTTCAGCGGTGAAGCCGGCGAAGTTTTCCGGGGGCAGGAGGTCGGCCGAACCCCGGAACATATTCTCGGCCCTGACCATGCGGCCGATCATCTGGCCGGGGTTTTGGACAAAATACTGATTGACGCTTATTTCCTCGCCGTCCGGGTCAAGCACCGTGCCTATTTTCAGCCAGGCCGGGTCACGTTCCAGCTCCCGACTTCTTTGAAAGAACACAATGTCGGTGGTGACGCTGGTGAGGGCGTTTTGCTGAAAAGCGGTGTTGGGCAGACGAATCGCGCCCAGGAAGTTGGCCCGTTCGGCGATATATTCCCTGGCCGGATTGTTGACCGCATCCAAAAAATAACGCGAAACCACAAACGCGGCCACCCCACCCTCGCGCAGGGCATTGACGGACTTGGACAGAAAAAAGTTGTGGATGCTGAAATCCAGGTCTGGGTAATGGGGATCGTAAACTTTTTGATTGCCGAAGGGAGGGTTGCCGATGACCAGATCGAAATCGGCTTCAGGGAGGGTTACATGCTGGAAACCCCTATTAATATGGCGCACATGGGGATAGAGGTATTGGGCGATGGAAGACGAGAGGGAATCGAGTTCCACGGCCACTACATTATTATATGAAAGCCGCAGGTGTTCGGGCATGAGACCGAGGAAGTGGCCGACGCCGGCGCTGGGTTCCAGGATGTTGGCCGGGCCTTGAAAGCCCAAGTGTTCCAGGCCCTGATATATGCCTTGTATGACCGCCTGGGAGGTGTAGTGGGCATCCTGGGTGGAGCGGCGGGCCTGACCGTATTCCTCAAGGGTCAGGAGCTCCCGCAGTTCGGCGGCTTCCGCTTTCCAGGCTGTATTTTCAGGATCGAAGACTTGGGCGAGGCCGCCCCAGCCGACATAACGCACCAGGGTTTGCTGATCTTCCGGGGAGGCGAAAGAGGCGCCGCTTTCCCGGAGCCGCTTGAGGGTGGTGAGGGCCTTGATATTGTCCCTGAATTTGGCCTTGGCCCCGCCCTCGCCCAGCCGGTCGTCATCAGTGATGACGTAGGCGGCGGGGGCGGGAACCGCGATTGGTTCTACAGGGTCAGGCTCATGTTCACTTCGTGCATCGCCAGAATTTCGTGACTGGTCAGGCCCTGCCGCAACTGCTCCAGGCTTTCCGGTCGGTCGAGAATCTCCGCTTCCAAATCCTGCTGTTCCAGAAGGCGTATCATCAAATAGGCCGTATTCCGTTCCAGTTCCCGCAGTTCCTCCGGCTGGTTCATGGCCCAACGCTCCAGAATCTCCATCCCCCGATAATTGACCGTGGGGCATTTGTTGACCCGGAGTATGGTTGATGTTTGCAGAACCTGGCCGGCTTTGGATGCTTGACTGTTCATCATTGTCCTCCTGTTGGATTTCAGCTTCGCGCTCTTCGAGCAGGGCCGCGGCGAAATCAAAATCGAAAACCCGTTGATTGGGATCAACTTTAGCACGCCGCCCCGCTTTCTTCAAATTTTTCATATTTGTGCCTCCCATTTTTTCGACCTTGAGCTCCTGATCCGTGGCCATCAGCCGGTCAAAAACATCGCGCACTTCTGGAGACAGAGGCGCCTCCAGTTCCTTTATGTCGGCGTAAATATCCAATAGCCAGTTTTTCATCCGCTGGAAAAGGCTACGCAGGCCTGCGACAGGCGCCCGGCCTTCCATGAGGTAGGTTTCAAAACCTCTGGCAAAGTGTTCATGCTTGGCCACGTCCCTGGCCTGGGATTTTTCCTGGGGATTTAAAGCTTCAAAAGCCCGGCCGGAGAAATGCTTATCCAAGCCCCACCGCTCATACTCACTTTTCAGGGCGGCGTCATCGTCGAGCCAGGCCAGCCAGTTTTCCACTGTTCGCCAATCCGCGCGAAGGCCGTTGAAAGCCATCTGATCGACGATTGTTTCCGGCGGGTTTTCCACAGCCAGACGCATTAGTTCGCGGAAGAGGTGCGCGGCTTCGTGAATGGCCGTGGAGGCGTCGGCGGCCTGGCTGAAACTTATATTGACGTTTCCATCCCCCAGAAACTCAGTCCGGCCCCGGACAGCAGAAATGGCCGGGCTTTGGTAATAGGTGGCCAGCACCTCAATGGCGTGGTCGTCAAAAATAACGTAGTTGTGGGAACCCCTGCCGGAATCACGGCTTAAGCCATTAAGGTAGCGGAGGCCTTTAATGCCGAGCGAGTTCAGGTATTCCGACGCGGCTTTGGGGGAATCCCGGTCGTAACATATCTGCTCATAGAGAGTTCTACCTGTAGGGTTTTCAGTATATTCTGTCGGTTGTCCATCCGGGACATCCCCGGTCAGATTGCTTAATATCAGGCTTAGATTTTCTCCTTCTCCTCTGCGCAACATATTTTTCACTTTTTCCGGCTGTTCGGAAAAGGGCTTGTCCCAATCAAGCAGAAGATCGTCTTTTGGGATATCAACCTGGTAGAGTTGTCCGGGGTTGGGGGCGTCCCGCAAGCCCTTTCTCCGCAACTCCCGCAAGATATTGCCGACCTTGCTGTACTGATTAGCCATTTCTGGGGCGCCGGTTTTCTCGGCCTTTTCGCTGAGTTGGGATAACCTGTTTTCCGCAGCGTCCAAAGAGATGTAGTCGCGGAGAGCGTCATGTACAAGAATACGTTGCGGGATATCCACATCGTAACGCTCGATGATATCGAAATCATCCAGTATACGGTCTATTTTCTCATGGAACAGAGGGTCGTCCGCGCTGATCTTGTCTCCCGCCGGGAGAATGATGTCCGGCTTGTGTTGCGGCGCCAAAAGGCTTCTGTAATATTCCGCCACTTCCTTATCCCCGGCGAAATACAAACCCCAGCCGTAGGTTTGATATCCTTCGCCCGTACCTACTTTATCCAGGCTAAATTTGTCGATATTGCGGTATGGGCTGCCGTGATAGGCGGGCTGGGATAAAATTGTCCAGTTGGAATTGGCCCGCCCTGATCCATCATCGGACTCCTTAAATGTGAGTTTGTTCAAGAGGAACTTATTGGGATTTATACCCCAGGCCGAACAAATACGGCCCACGCCCCGGCTGTAAATTGTGGCCGCAACCTCGGCCCAGACCGATTCCTGCCCGGACTCCACCATGCGCCGCATCAATGTCTTTTCCGTTTTTGGCGTCACTTCCATACTTTCAAATCCTTCAAGGCCGTGCCCGGATCAGATATCGGACGGCCACGTTGGTTGGGCGGTTTTCGTTGGCTGTGGGAACTACTTTGGATGCGTCAAACATGATTCTGCGGACTTCCGGGTGAGAAACATTCCCTCCATCACCGCCTCCAGGGGAGCCAGCATCAGTAAAAACACCTTTAGCAGTATTTATGTAACCGGTAGCGGCTACATCCGCCAGGAAATCACCACTTATATTCCGTATAGCATCTCCCTGTCTTGTGCCCAATGCGGCGGAATTGCCGCCCAAGCCCCGCAGAAATATTCCCTGGTAATTGGGAACAGCCGCGCCAACCACAGCCGCGAGTTCCGGGTAGCCTGTCGTGGACTGCCCATTACATTCCAGCCATGATTCAGAGTCCGCTGGATTGACGGCCACCGGCCAGGCCACAATCGTGCCCACCGGCACCCCGCCGCTCTGGGCTGATGCCTGGACGGAAACTGGGTTGAACGATACTGAATCAACGCCATAGGCTACCGAACCTGTGCATAGGGAAAAGACAAGAGAGAGAGAGAGAGAGAGAGAGAGAGAGAGAGAGAGCAAACGGCGTGCCAAAGTCTTTATTTTCATGGCCAATACCTCTTTTCTTTGAAAATGATCAGTCCTGACAAGGTTTTTAGGGACGAGCCCGGATCAGATATCGAACGGCCATGTTGACCGGGCGATTTTCATTGGCTGTGGGAACACTCTTGGAAGCATCGAACGCTAATTTTACCAGAGGGTTTCCGCCGCCGTCTTTGCTGGGGTAGCTTCCAGAAGCCGTTTGAGAGAACGCGCCGCTGCCGCCGCCATAACCGGGCCAGCTTCCCAAATTACCGCTACTGCCGGTAATGTTCCTAATGGCGTCTCCCTGCGTCGCGCCCAGCCCCGCTGAATTTCTGCCAAGCCCCCGCAAAAACTTGCCGCGCAAGTCTGGTACGGTCGCTCCAACCACAGCGGCCAGTTCCGGGTAGCCTGCCGTGCTCTGCCCATTGCATTCCAGCCAGGAAGCGGCGTCAGCGGGATTGCCGGCCACCGGCCAGGCCACAATCGTGCCCACCGGCACACCGCCACTTTGGGCCGAAGCCTGAACGGAAACAGGATTGAAGGATGTTGAATCAGCGGCATAGGCTACTGAACCTGTGCATAGGAGGGAAAGAGAAGAGAGAGAGAGAGAGAGAGAGAGAGAGAGAGAGAGAGAGAGAGAGAGAGAGAGAGAGAGAGCAAACGGCGTGCCAAGCTCTTTATTTTCATGACTGTTACCTCGTTTCTTTGAAAATAATCAGTTTTGACAAGGCTTATCATGGACGCGCCCGGATCAAATATCGAACGGCCATGTTCACAGGGCGAATTTCGCTGGCGCTTGGAATATCAGCACCAAAACTGACGGAAGCCGGCCCATAATCCCGACCGTCGCTGGAATCCAAATCAAACCTTCTGATGGAGGCGGATTCCGTAAACTTAAAGGCGCCGCTCACGCTGCCGCCGCCACTAAAGAAAACATTATTTAAGGCGCCCTTAAAATTTCTCATCGCGTCTCCCTGCGTCGCGCCGAGCACTGCGGAGTTTCCTCCAAGCCCTCGCAAAAATTTGCCGCGCAAATCGGGCACAGCCGCACCAACCACAGCGGCCAGTTCCGGGTAGCCACTCGTGGACTGGCCGTTACATTCCAGCCATGCTTCAGCGTCCTCTGGATTTATGGCCACCGGCCAGGCCACCACCCCCCGCCGCTTTGGGCTGAAGCCTGGACGGAAACAGGGTTGAAAGACGCCGCATCCTCGCCATGCGCGGCAGTCCCCACCCAGAAAGCCATGAGAAAGAAACAGATATAAAACTTTTTCATAGTCATCACCTCAGCTCTGAAGTTTTAAGAACAGATGGAAAAACGCGGCCAACACCAGAAAGGGGCCGAAAGGTATGGCTTTGAAGCGCCAGTCTCCATAAGATGACTTTGGGGTCAGCATCAAAAGGCCAACAGTGACAAGCCCGGTGAGCGCGGAAACGAGAATGACCGTCGGTATGGCCCGCCAGCCCAGAAAAATCCCGATCAAGCCCAGAAGGGGCGGGTCGCCCTCGCCTAGCCCCTCATGCCCTCTGGCCGCTTTATAGGCGACTGCGACAGATTTCAGAGCGCCCCACCCCACAAGAAAGCCAAGCGCGGAATCAGTCAACTCTGCTGAAGGCGAAATGGCCGCATACACAAGCCCCAGAACGGCGGCGGGATAGATCAAAGCCGTGGGTATCACCATGAATTTCAGATCAATCAGGGCAATGGCCAACAAACAGAGGCTAAAAATAATCAAGACCATCCCGAAACCTCGCTCATTGCAAATTTTTGATTTGCCGTATGACGGCGCAGGCATAGCTTTTGCCGCGCTTCGGGTTTTTGGAGATGGGGGTGTGGTAGCTGGCCACGGCTTTCCAATTCAGGCCGAAGCGCTCAATTTCCTTGGAAAGTATCCACACGCCCATGACGGCATTGTTGCGCGGCTCCAGAAGCAGGTGCGGGTCGAGACCGTAGCGCCGCATCCAATAGGAATTAACCTGCATCAGCCCCACGTCAAAGGACGCGCCCCGCTTCCATGCCCGGTCTATGATCCCGGCAGCCTCCTCGCGTGTTTTGGGCTGATAGCCACGCCCGGCCACGTTGACGGCCCAGGGGTTCAGGCCGCTTTCAACTTTGGCCACGGCCAGGGCCAGACGGGGCGGAACCTTCCAGAGGACACAGGCTTCGGTGATGATATCTTCATAAGTGCCCGCTCCGGCTGTAGCGGGGCAAAGGAAGAGCAAAAAAAGTGGAAGCACGGCGATTCGCGCCAAAGGATTTTTCATAAATATGACCTCATCAATCAGGGGCGCAGGAGGTGAAGACCGCCATGCGCCCGTAATTGGGCGTGGGGTAAATCCAGGTATTGTCGGAAGTCAGCACCCGCAGGTGAACCTGCCAACTGGCGGCTTTGGGATCGGCGGCTGGGTAATTGGTGGCCCAGGCTTGAAAGGCGTGGGTGGGCTTGACCTTGCTTGCGTCGGCGGTATTGGTGGCGGCCGCGCTGATGGAGGGCATGACGAAAATTTCAGGATGGGTGTTTGAACCCGCCGGACACACGGGCTTTTCGATGATTTGGCTGTCCACGGCCAGGGTGGCGCCCTGCATGGCCAGGCTGTTGCCCGTGTCGCTCATGACCCTGATTTTGCCGCCCCGGCAGAGATAGAGCCCCTTATCAGCATCGAGGAATGTCCGGCCCTCGTCGTCAGGGCTTTTGCAAAAATTCGTGAGCGATTCAAAGGAATGCGGCTCATACTGCACCTCACTCACCCCCCGGATGGCGTGGTCGGTCATGTCCAGAGTTGTCTGCATGGCGTTCAACTCCGGGTGGCCGGGCACGGCTACTCTATATAAATAGTCCTGCTTCAAATCCTGGCTATCCAGGGTGGTGAGAAGCGCCAGGTGGCCGGGCTGGCCGCTCAGGCCGAAGTCGCCCAAGCTGATTTCCCAAGCGCCGTATGGCCCGCGAATGACTGTGTTGGGCTCCACGGGGATATAGCCCACCCGTGCCAGGGCGGCCGTCTCCGGCACCGTGACCTGGGCGAAGGCCGGGTCATTGTCGTCCAGGCCCCGGCCACCGGTGGTGATGATGGCGGCGGCCAAGTCGCCTTCCGGGGTCGCTGATGAGATATTCCTGCCCCCAGGCGTTGATATCTGCCGTCATGTCCGAAAGGCATTGGGCGTCCCGCAGGTTTTCCAGGGTGATGTTTTGGCCGTTGGCGGCGGAACTTCCGGACAGGAGCGCGGCATGGTTCAGCTTCAGATATTTTTCGGCGCCTTTGGTCACGGTCATGAAGTGGCCGGCCACCGCCCGCTTGCGAAGTTCGATTGAACCCTTTTGCCACAGCCAGGCCAAGGCCGGCATCATGAGGGCCACGATCAAAAGAGCGCCGAGAAGTTCTATCATGGTAAAGCCGGGGAGATTGCGGCTTTTGTGGGGTAATCGCATTATGAACACCTCTCAATCAATACGGATAACGCTGACGACAGCGCCCTGCGGAACATCCGGCGGCAGAGGCCGAGGCGGGGCGTTGCCGATGAAAACGCCGGCGTCGTTCCACCCCAGGCCCATGCTGTGGTTTAAAAGTTCCTGCACTGCCTCCACCTCTTCGGGGCTGGTGGGGCCATAGACGTAACAGTGGAGAAGACCATCCTCCTCCCTGACGAGCCCGCGCCAGTCCCGAAGGCGTACCCAGCCGTGGGGCAACTTGAGGGCCGGGTTGTCCGGCAATATGCTTCCGGCCACGGCGTTTTCCTGTGTCAGGACATAGTTAAAAACCGCGTTCCGAAAAACAACATAGTTGGCGGCCACGGCCGCGCCGCGAAGTTCGTCACGGTCAGGCAATTCCGAACGGAGGAGACCGGCCCAGAAGGCGGCGAAGCCTATCAAAATGGCGGCAATGGCCAGAACTTTCATAACAGCCTCTCGTTCATCTGTCGGTGTAGACGATGGTGTTGGCGTTTCCGGCGCAGAGGCTGTCCGCGCCGGAGACAGCCGTCTCCGCCGTCACCGCCGTGCCGTTGATGGATATGGTTTGCCACAGTTCGGGCTGGTAGGTGGCCATCGAGGTGCAGACCTGATCCGACAGCCCGGCCCAGGTCATGGTGAAGGTGGCGTTGGTTCCGGGCGTCAGGGTGATGTCGCCGCCCCAGGGGGTCAGAATGCTTTCGCCGCGCAGAATGCGCTGCGGCACCAGCCCGGCTTTGATGGCCAGGGAATTGGTGAGGCCGGTGTAATCCCGAACCCCGGAGAAATGCCCGCGTATCTGTATGCTCATGGCGGTCAAAGATTTCTGCGCGTCCGACAGTTTGGAAGAATCCATCGCCATGCGGATGAGCATGATGCCGCCGACGGTCAAAATGGCGCCCACCAGGAGGACGCCCAAAGTCTCCATCATGGTCATGCCGGTTTTGAAACCGCGCCGGGTGACTACGGGTTTGCCGCGCCAGGTGAGAGCGGGTTGAGTGCTGCTGTTCATATTTAAAAACCTCCGATACCGGTGATGAGTTGTTGTTGTAGAGATCGGAAAGCAACGGCCATCCAGCAGGCCATGAGAACGATGGCGAGCATGAGGCCGCCGTTTAGGATTTGCGACATCTTGTTGATGCGCTTCACCCCGTCGTCCAGCCAGCTTTTGGCGATGTCGTACAGGGTCGCGTGGAAATTGGGCAGGGTGGCGTAGACGGCCAAATCTTCGATGAGTTCGTCGTCGGGAAAGTGCATGTTGAGGCGCATAAGGATATGGCCAAGGTTGCCTTCGGAGCGGTATTCTTCTTTGATGGCCGCGACCTTTTCTTCCAGCCAGGGACGCATGGCCCCATTGGTGAGCATGTCCGCAAAAACGGTTTCCAACTGAATGCCGCCGCGCAGGAGCGTTGCCACAGTGAAGAGCCAGACGCTGCCGATCACCAGTCGGTACACCGACCAGGGCGGCAGGTTTTCGAGGCGGCGGCGCACCCGGCCAGTCCAGAACGGCAGGGTGGCCACCGACAGAATCCCCAGAAGCGCCATGAGGATGAAGAAGGCCAGGCCGAAGGGCGAGGCGACGAAGGACGTAAAGGTATGGAGAAGCCCGGCGGCCCCGTCCCAGCCCCTGGGGTCGGACAGGGTTGATATTTCGGGCATGACGTAATAGGCCAGAAACAGGGTGAAGAGAAGTAACATGATCGTCAGGGCGCCCGGATAGGCCACGGCCCCGACAAGCCCCTGGGTGATCTTGGTTCTGGCTTCGATCAAATCGGCGCAGTCGCGCAATGATTCGGAGATTTTGCCGCTTCTGACGCCCGCCCTGATGAGCATTGCTTCTTCTTGCGGTATCCAGGGGGCGCAGGCCATATCCAGGGTTTTGCCCTTGTCCATATCTTTCAGGATGTTGTCAAAGACCTTGGCCAGAACGCTCTTGCGCTCCGCGTAGCGGTCGCGGAAGCGCAGTAAAATTTGGCGCACGGGATTGCCGTATTTCAGCATGACGGCCATTTTCCTATAGGTCTGGAGGCGTTTGCCGCTGCTGAAGGCCCACTTGAGGAAAAAGCTGTTCATTACTCCTCTCCAAACTTCTGCCCGGCGCTGCGTATGAAATCCAGCGGCACGCCCAGACGCAGTTCCGACAGGTAGGGATCGAGCCGCCCCTGACGAATGCCTTCCAGGGCGTGCTGGGTGTACGTCCGGCCATTCATATCGCCCAGCCAGTATTCATAAGCCTTGTCCGTCTCCCCTTTGCGTATGTGGCGCAGAAAAGTCTCGTCCGTGACGATGACTTCGGCCGCCACGGTCTGACCGGCAATGCCCAGGTGGTCGCACTGGTCACAGCCCAGGCCCAGGATATGCACACCGTCAAGCCGGTTGCCGGCGACGCGCTTCAAGCGTTCCAGGGTGAGCTGGGGCAGGACTTTGGCCCGGTGTTTTTCCTCTCCCGGCGCGGACAGGGGGATTTTGCAGTGCGGGCACAGGGTGGGTAAAAGCCTTTGGTACACAAGACCGGCCAGCACATTGTGATTGCACAGATACTCCAAGGGGTTGGCGTAGCCAGCCTCGTGGAGAAGCGATTCCATACGCATGATGATGCCGATGGCGTGATTGGCGTGGAGGGTGGCGAAGGTGCCGTGGCCGGTCAGGGCTGAATCAATGGCCGCTTTGGCGGCTTCCGCATAGCGGATTTCGCCTATCATCAAAACGTCCGGGTCGGAGCGCATGGCCCCGGCAATGGCGTTGGTATATTCTCTGGCCCGTTCGGCGGGGTCAGTGTTGGCGTCAAAGCTGGTGGACACCATGACCTGGTGGACGCCGGACAGGGGATATTCCGGCGGGTCTTCGATGCTGATATAGTTTTTTTGCGGGTTTTCCAGAGCCTGGGCGTCCATCAGATGCTTGAGCAGGGTGGATTTGCCGTGCCCGGTGGGGCCGGAGATTATGGTCAGCCCCGTGCGTTCGGTGAGCGCATGAAACTTGACGACATCTTCGTCGCCGTAGCCGAGGGCGGCCAGGCGTTCGCCAAGCCCGCCGCGAGCGTCGGTGCGGTCGTGCAACAGGCGTAACGCCATAAACGCGCCCGTCCCTCCTTCGGCCTGGGCGCATTCCAGAGGCTCCGAGTGAATGCGGATGGAATGGACGGCGGGCGGCAGGTAGGCGCGGTTGACGATGCGGGAATCCTGCCGGGCCGTGGGGATGAAGGTGGTGGTATTGGCCGACTGCGAGAGGGTGTTATAGATGGATTCGATCAAGGCTTTCATGCGGTCGCCGGGAAGTTTGGCGTAATCCATCAAGAGACCCAGACAGCGGAATTTGATGATGCCGTAAGAGCCGTAGTTCGACAGATGGATGTCGGTGGCCTTGCGTTTGTAGGCGTCGTTGAGCAGGGTGATGGCATAGCCCTGAATGTCGCTCATGTTTTTCAGGGCACCGCTGTTGGACGCGCCGTATTTTCCGGCAAATTCCTCGGCGGGCACGAACTGGTGCTCTTCGGCCCCCAGCCGCCTGGCCAGACTGAGGAAGGAGATGAGGCGCACGTCGCCGCGCCGCGCGTCCGAGCAGTACAGCGTTCCGTAGATGAAAGCTATATTGTCAACAAGTTCTTTGGGAACTTGGTCGGTGATGTTCATTTATTCCTCCACGGAAATGATGTGGGTGTTCTCTCCCTCCCTGATCTGAACCCCAAGCGCGGATATGCGCTCCACCCGACCCTCGCCGAAGCGGTCTCCCACTTTCAGAATCCGCAGTCCCAAAGCCGTTTCCACAGTAGCCGCGACATTGCCGTCCAACCCCTGGATGGAGATCACCCGCGCCTGACCAGCCGGCGGCGGGGCTTGAGCTTCTAGAAGCGCGGGCGCGGCTGACGGCATGGCCACGATTTGCGGCAGGGCTTCGGGGGCTGGCTCTTCCTGGAGCTTTTTCAACTTGGCGTTCTGTTCCTCCAAAGCCACCAAGAGCTTTTGCACTTCCAGGGCGGATTGCAGTTCCGTGAGCTGCTGCAAGGTTTCCGGGGAAGTCAGGTAAATGTCCGGGGAATTTTCAGTCGCGGCTGTGGGCGGGACAGGTGCGGGTGTTTCGGCCACAACTTCGCTTTTCACGATAGGCGCGGGGAGCGATTTGGGGCGGCTCGGCGGCGCATTGTCCCAGAACAGAAGCGTGAGGGAGACGGCGATAATCAAAATAATGCCGACCGCCAAAACGATTTTGGCGGGCTTGGAAGTCTTATCTTTGAGCGGTGTTTGCATAGATGCACCCCTTGAGAGTGAGTTCATTGCTCTTTCGGGACAACGACAAAACCATCGTTCCCGGATAGCGGCCCAGGGCCTCGAAGAGGCCGGGCTCCAACAGGGCGGCCACGGGAACCTGGGTCAGTTCAAACTGCCCCCGCTGCCACGGGGCGCTGACCGTGGTCTCCTCATCAATCTTGTACTGCTCCGGCGCGTCCCAGCTTAAAATCAGTTGGGCGGCCAGGCTTTGGGTCAGATCGTACATGGTTGCCGCTGCCTGGTCGCGGGTCAAAAGAGGCAGAGACGAAGGCGGGCTGCCGGGAAGTGCGGAGAGAGAGCGGTCGGAGGCCGCCTGACCGGGCGAGACCAGAGCCGCGCCTTTGGGCAAGGCCACAAAAGACGCGCCTTTGACGTGCGCCCAGGTCGTGGTGAACCCGGAGGCCGGACGGCACACGGCTTCCTCGAAACGCCAGCCGTTGGCGGCCAGAGGCAGAGCCATCAGGGCTTTGGCGCACTGCCCCCCGGCGGTCAGCGCGGAGGCGCTGTTAACCACTCCGCCTTGAAATACCGAGCCGGATTTGCCAAGACGTCCCGTTTTTTGGCTTCCTGGGCGGCCAGTTGGAGCGCCCGTTGCTCCGCTTTTTGTGTGGCCTGATATCCGCTGTGAAGCCAATAGAGGCCCCCGCACCCAAGGGCCAGAAGGGCCGCTATCGCGCCTATCAAAAGCCCCAGCCGCTGATCGCGCTTTTTTTTAAAAAGAGGAATGAGGGGCGTTTCCGGCTCCAACAGCGGCCGCAAAAAGGCCCAGCTTTCCTCCGGCGAATCCAGCGTCACTATCGTGAGGCCGCTATTGTCCATCGCCAGACGCAGGTCATCGGCCGCGACTTGGGCTTTGTCTTTGGAATCAAAAACCGCGTCGCCCTCCGCGACCACGAAGCCGCGCAGGGTGGCGCAGACCCACCAGAGGGGATTTTCAGAATCGTCCAGACAGAAAATGCCCAACCAGGCGTCCTGCCGGGGGCGCAGGGCCGCCGCCAGGGAGAGAGTTTTCGAGGGCCAGGGGGCGCCGCCATCGTGGCGGCCCAGGCCGTACTGCTCGGCCCGCAGGGCCGTGTGGCTGTAGCCCTCGGCTTCAAAACGGGCGGCCATTTCCTGGACGGCTTTCAGCATGGCCTTTTTTCCGGCGACACCGCCGGAACGGATTTGCCACCAGAGGCCGACGGCGTAAGACCGCCCGGCGCATTCGACTATCCTGGTCATACCTCCCCCGATTCAGCGCTGATGGTTATCACCATCAAACTTTTTTTGTAGTCGCGGCCACGCCCGAAACCAAGGATGCCGCCAGAGCTGTTGGAACTGCCGATTTCCTGCTCAAAACCCGCCAGCACCAGGGTCTGCCCCATCTTGATCGTCATCCTTTGCGAGTATGAACGGGTGGAGACTTTGGGCAACTGAATGGTGCTGTCGCCGGACGAAAACTCCGTCAGGTCGTCCAGGCTGGAGAGATTGACGGTGTATTGCAGAACCACCCGACGCCCCTCAAGAACGTGGGGAATGACGGTCATGGCAAAGCCGGTGGTGATTTCACCGGGCGTAAGGCTCGACGTTTCGCCGGTCTCGGTGGTAGTCATGGAGGAACTGGCGAGATAGGCTTCCCGCTTGACGGCCTGGATCGGTATGGGTTGATTGTTCATCACCACACCGCCGCCGGAAGTGACCTGCGTGGCCCGGCCCACGCTCCGCAGGGCTTTCAGAAGCGAGGTGGAATCCTTGAGCTTGCCGTCCACGATGGCGGCCGACAATTCGCCGCCCTGGTTTTGCCAGCCGAGAAGGGAGGCGCCAGAACCGGCAAAAACTCTGACGTCGGGATTTTCAAAGAACATTGATAATGAAAGGCCGATATCCGTGGAATCGGAAATTTCCAAAGACCACACTTTTATGGACAAAGCGACCTGCCGGGCCAGGCGCTCATTCGTCTGTTCGATGTACTCCTCGATTCTGTTCAAAGACGGCGCGGTATCCTTGACCGTGATAGTGCCCGCCGCCTGGCTGCTGATGACCGAACCGGCTGGAGAAAGGAGCTGCTTCACGCCGTCTTCAATATCTTTCCAAACGTCGAAATTCAGGCTGGTGCTATTGCTTTGGGCGGTTTCGTTGGACATTTCCGCGCTGGAAACGCCCGTGCCCGTGCTTCCCCCGCCGCCGCTGCCGCTGGAATCCTTGGAGGCGTTGGTGATGTTGTTGCTGTAGGATATTGCCCCCGGCGCGGCCCAGATGGTGAACGTCCTGATGGCCGTGGTGGAGAAGACCACGCCTGTGGCGGGATTGTATTCCCAGGCCAAACCAAATCTGGCGCTTAAAAGGTCAAGTAGGCCTTTGACCGTTCCTTCGTAGGAGATACGAACCCCGCCGCGCGGCTTTGCGCTTTTGGGTTGTTCCGCAGCCTGTTCAGGGGAGGCGGCCGCCGGCGCGGCC
>QMCD01001381.1_pt1 | contig 14859 bp, 12 predicted proteins | sample 1821841 | NCBI WGS metagenome assembly QMCD01 (sample SAMN01991225, study PRJNA193472) | Termite gut metagenome, whole genome shotgun sequencing project. | isolation source: worker | host: Macrotermes natalensis | reverse complement strand
TCTTTTCAAGCGCCCCGAAACGGACGGGAAAAAGCGGCTAAGCGAGTGACGGCTGGAGCAGCAATTTACGCATGTTTTACCCACAATTCTACCTTTCATATCCATATACGTTGCCTTTTTACACGTTAGCCTGTATAATATGGAAAGTTGCTTTTGGAAGGATATCGAATGAACAAAACTCTGACGACGCGCACAACGGATCCCTATTTGAATCTTGGACGGGAGGAACTCTTGCTCGAGCGCCTCGGCGAAGGCCTGTCCAAGCACTATGCCTATGTCTTCGACGGTATGATGCGCGTCGACATGCGTATCGCCCTTGCATCTAAGCGCGATGTTCATGAAGCCGTGCTTGCCGAATAAGTCGAGCATGTGGTCGAAAAACCCGATTCCGGATTCGATTGCCCGCATATCGCCGGCGTCCAGCATAAGGCTAAGCTGTATCTCGGTTTCGGACGTATTGCGCTCCAACGTTGCGCCGCGCATAAAATCACCTTCTTATTTAATATTCTCCCTCATCTTCTCAATCAGCGGCCGTATAACCCCCGATTTCGTCTTGAGCGAGATGCGGTTTACGACCACGCGCGCCGAAACGTCCGTAATCTCGTCCAGTACTGCAAGGCCGTTTTCCTTTAGCGTCCTGCCGCTCTCGACGACGTCGAGTATGACGTCGGAAAGCCCCAGGATAGGCGCGATTTCGATAGAGCCGTTTAGCTTTATGATCTCGGCGTGTACGCCCTTTTGCCGGTAATAGCGCGCCGCGATATTCGGATATTTCGTCGCTACGCGAAGCGCCGCGACGGTCACGGCGTTCTCGCGCTCCGGATACCCCGCGACGGCTAGCCTGCACCTGGCGAAGCCGAGATCCAGCATCTCGTAAAGCGGCAGGCCCGCTTCCAAGAGCGTGTCCTTCCCGGCGATGCCCATGTCCGCAACGCCGTGCGCGATATACGTCGGCACGTCTCCCGGCTTTACAAGCAAAAAGCGGAATACGCCCGTCGGCTCCGAGAACGTGAGCTTGCGGTTCTTCTCTTTTAATTCAGTACAGTCTACGCCGCATTTTTCCAGCAGCGCGAGGGATAATTCCGCAAGCCTGCCCTTCGGCAAAGCGATCGTTACTTCACTCATAGGAACCCTCCCCGCCCCCGATAAAGACGGCTTTAGCGCCTTTTTGAGCCGCGGCGGCTTTTAGCGCCTCTTCGGGAAGATTAAACGCCATCTCTACGCGCTCCCCGGCGGCTTTCATTTCGTTTATGGCGGCGTATGCCTTTTTATAGGCGTCTTTCTCGCAAGAAACCATCGCCGCGATCTTTTCCGGCGGTTTAAGCGCGCTCTCGCGTTCGAGCGCGGTCAAAACGCGCTTTATACCCATGGCGAAGCCCGTCGCCTCGGCCTCGCGGCCAAATTCGCCTACGAGCGAGTCGTACCGGCCGCCGGATAAAAGCGGCTGGTTGAGCGTAAGCGTCATACCGCGAAATATAACGCCGGAATAATAGTCGAGCGAATGCAGCATGCCAAAATCGAAGCAGATTTTGTCGCCGACGCCAAAATCGCATAGCATCGCGTATACGCGGCGCAAATTATCTATAGCAGCCTGGCAGCGCGGGTGCGCCGATAACCTTTCAGCGCCGGATAGCGCCTCCGGACCGCCGTAGAGGGACGTTAGCTCCAGTATCTCGCGTTCGCCCTTGCCGCCGTATTCGTGGAAGAATAGCTCGATATCCAGCATGTTCTTTTCGTCGACCATCCGGCGCAGTTCCTCTGAATATTCCGTCAAGTCTAAATCATCGAGCAGCCCCTTGAAGTATTCGGCCTGTCCGAGCTCAAGCTGAAAATCCTTTAGCCCCGCCGCTTGTAGCGCCTCCGCCGCGAGCAATATAACCTCCGCGTCGGCCTCAGGGCCAGGTACGCCGAAAACCTCCACGCCTGCCTGCTGGAATTCGCGCTGCCGCCCGTATGCCCCTTGCATGTCGTACGCGTTGCCCAAATAGCACGCGCGGAACGGGAGCGGAATGTTACGCGTCGCGACGAGCCGCGCGATGGGCAACGTTAAGTCCGGACGAAGCGCCAGTATCCGCCCGTCGTCGTCGAAGAACTTGATCATGCGCTCCTGCGGCGCGGAGCCTATGCCGTTTGCGAAAACGTCGAAATATTCGAAGGAAGGGGTTTGTATTTCTTCATAGCCGGCGAGATAAAACCGCCGCAGAATGCGCCCGGCGCATTCGCGCGCGGCGCTCATCTCGGCAGGCAGCGTATCCTGCACGCCTCTGGGTATGGCCGTACGGAACTGTGTCAGAAAAAACTCCCTCCTATTTGCTCAAATATACTTTGTCATTATACGTTTATGTTACTCAGGTGTCAACGAGCGGCAAAATCGCAATATCGTTCCGGCAAAAATCGCAATATCGTTCCGTAATATCGTTCCGCAATATCGTTCAAGACAATGGTTAGGTTTTACGCTATACTAATGGCAAATGATTTGCTGTAGGGGCGAACTGTGTTCGCCCGCGATTTACAGCGGGCGAACGCAGTTCGCCCCTACAGGAACGCACGATAACCGGAGGTCTTGATGAAAACAAACATTAAGGGTCATATTACGGCCCTTATAACGATAATGGTATGGGGTACGACGTTTATAGCCACGAAGCTTCTTTTGGTCGATTTTAAGCCGATAGAGATCCTATTCGTCCGTTTTGTAATAGGCTTAATCGCGCTTTTCGCCGTATATCCGCACAGGCTGAAGGTGGCGGAGCGGAAGCGGGAGCTTTATTTCGCGGCGGCGGGGCTGTGCGGCGTAACGCTTTACTACTTAATGGAAAACATCGCGCTGACGTTTACGGCGACGTCGAATGTCAGCGTAATAATGTCCTGCGCTCCGTTCTTTACGGCAATGCTGAACGCTCGCTTGGGCGGCAATAGGCCCAAAGTAAATTTCTACATAGGCTTTGCCGCCGCAATGGCCGGCATTGCGATCATAAGCTTCAATGGCAGCGCGGTTTTAAAGCTAAACCCCGTCGGCGATTTGCTTGCGCTCGGCGCCGCCGCGGTTTGGGCGGTATATGCGATTTTATCGAGGAAAATCGGGGAATTCGGCTACAATACCATTGCGGTAACGCGTAGAATCTTCATGTACGGCCTCGCGTTTATGACGCCCGCGCTGTTCATATTCGGCTTCGAGCTTGGTCTGGCGCGGTTCACAAGACCCGACGTGATCTTCAACATACTGTTCCTCAGCCTTTGTGCGTCGGCGATGTGTTTTGTAACGTGGAATCTGGCGGTCAAGCTTCTAGGCGCGGTGAAGACGAGCGTATATATCTACGCGACGCCCGTCGTAACAGTCGTAACCTCTATGATAGTTTTGGGCGAGCGCATAACGTGGATATCGGCGCTGGGTATCGCCCTTACGCTCGCCGGGCTGATCCTTTCGGAGAAAAAGCCAAAAGGCGAGGCTTCGCCGCGCCGCGGCCCCAAACTGTAGGGGCGCGCATGGCGCGTCCGCGGCCCCAAAAGCGGCCTATACTTTCCTTAGTTCCAAATACGCCACGAATTCGCCGTCGTAATATGTAACCCTGAACGCGCAGTTGCCGTACTGGGCGACGATCCGGCGCACGTTTGGCAAGCCAATGCCCGAATGCCCTTCCTTTGTGGTTTCGCCTTGAATCAAAATGCGATCGATATCCACAGGCCCCTTGGTCGAGTTCATAACGACGATTAGCTTATCGTCCTCGCCCTTGGCTTCAAACGTAAGGCCGACTATCGTGCGTTCGGATTCGGCGGCGGCCTCTATCGCGTTGTCGGTCAAATTGCCGATAATCCTGCATAAATCGAGGTTGTCGATATAAAATTCGCCTAAATGGCAATTGATATTGAACCGCAGCTTAACGCCCATGCTTATGGCGTACGCGATTTTCGCCTCCAAAAGCGCGACTAGCGCCGGGTTTTCTTCGAGCTTGCCGCTTAGCTCCCGGGTATCCATCGGCAAAAGCTTTTCTACAGTCCTGGCGTGATACGCCCTAAGCCCGTCCAGCATGCCGAGCTCGATATAGCCGCCGTAGGTGTTTAGGATATTGCGCAAGTCGTGCCGGACGCCGTCCGCCTCTTCAAGCGAAGCGGCGAGCGTCTTTATATGGGCGTCGCGGTTTGATAAGTCGATGGCGAGGGCGCGGTTGTATTCGAAAAAAACCATGAACGCGTAAAATAGGGCCATAATGACGATCAACACAGAGTTCTCGTAATTGTCGCCCGTTAGATATGGGATTATAATATACGCCGCGTAGACGAAGGTGCATTTCAAAAGGTAGAGAACCCATTCGCGCTTTAAATTGCTGAAAACGTTGTAGTAGGCGTGCGTCGCGCGGAGCAGCCCGGCCTTTAGCATGAGGCGCAGCGTCCAGTACATTAGCAGGAACACGCCTAGGCAGACGAGCTGTATTATCGCGTCCTGCAAATAGTTATACGGCCCGGGATCTGCCGGGAACCACGTCAAGTAGATCGACTTGATAAGGCGGTTTATGCTTTTGGTAAGCATATGGAAAAGGTACACCTTGCCCATAAACGAGAAGGAGCGTACCTTTGAAAATTTTAGCGCTTTCACGCCGGCGATATAGTACAGTACGGCGAACGCCGGGTTCGGCGTCGTAATAAGCAGGTACAAAAGAGGGTGGAAATCCTTCGCGCCCATAAGGAAATAAGCGCCGTAAACCCAGACGGAATGAAGCACTGCCCCGCTCAGGCACGCGTAGACCGCAATACGCACGCTTTCGGCGTGTTCTTTGTATACGCGTAAAATGATATCCGCGATAAAGTAGATAAATATAAACTGCTGAATGAATACAACAGCGGCCAAAATTATCTGCATTTGCGTGGAATACGCGAATTCGGTATACATGGCAGCCCCCGTTTCATGCGTTCCTCAATTCCAGATAAGTCACGAATTCATAGCCGAAATACGTTGCGCGAAACGCGCAGTTGCCATATCTGGACAAAATATCGAGCACGTTCGAAAGGCCGATACCCGAATGCTCCGCTTTCGTAGTTACACCCTCTAAAAGTATTCGTTCGACGTCAACGGCCCCTCTGGTCGAGTTCGTGATTACGATTAGCTTGGCGTCCTCGCTCTTCGCGTCGATCGTAATGCTAACGCTCTTCATCGAGGATTCGGCGGCGGCCTCAATCGCGTTGTCGGCCAAATTCCCAATAATTCTGCATATATCGAGATTGTCGATAAAAAAGTCGCACAGCTCGCAATTCATGTTGAGCCGGAGCGCTACGCCAAGATTTTGCGCGTATGCGGCTTTGGCTTTTAAAAGCGAAACGAACGCGGGGTTTTCGTAGAGCCGGGTGTTTAGATCCGGCGCGATTAGGGGCGTAAGCTTGTTTACGAGCTTGGCGTGATATTCCCGGAGCTTGTCCAGCATGCCAAGCTCAAGATACCCGCCATAGGTATTGAGAATATTGCGTAGGTCATGGTGTAGTCCGCTCGATTTTGCGAGCGATACGGCGAGCGTCTTTATGTAGGCGTCGCGGTTGGCGACGTCTATGACCAGGGCCCGTCTGTAATCATAATAGACGGTAAGCGCGTAAAACAGCGACAGCACAACGATCAGCAGCGAGTTCGCGAATATGTCGTATTCGTTGTGAATGAAGTGCGGAATCAGTACGTACGCCATAAAGGCGAAACCGGATTTCGATATGTAAGCGATCCATTCGCGTTTGTAGTCGCTGAAAACGTTGTAGTAGGCGTGCGTCGCGCGGAGTACGCCGTATTTAAGCAGAACGCGCAGCGCTAAATACATCAGCAGGAACACAATAAGGCAGAGAATTTGTACGCTTGCGTCAAGCAAATAGTTGTAAGGCTCCGCTTCAATATAATTGCGCCCCAGATAGATCGATTTGACAAGGCGGTTGACGCTCCTTGTAAGCATATGAAACATGTATACCTTGCCCATAAACGCGAAGGAGCGCACCTTTGAAAACTTCAGCACTTTTACGCCGAAAATATAGTACAAAACGGCGAATCCGGGATTCGGCGTCGTAATAAGTATATACGCGAGATGCGGAAAATAGTTTGAGCCAAGGATGAAGTAAAAGCCATACACCCAAACGCCGTGCAAGACGACGCCGGTTAAACACGCGTATAGCGCTTTTTGGGAATTCGCGGCGTGTTCTTTATATACCCGTAAGATTATATCCGCGATAAGATATATGTTTATAAACGTCGCTGCGAGCGTGATGGCGGCCAAAATGATCTGCATCAGCGTTGAATACGCAAATTCTGTATACATATGCGCCTCGTAATATTCTACAAATAACGACCAGAAAATATTATATATTTTCCATTATACGACATTAAATATAATATTCAATACCATTACTGTAAATATATTGTATACAATTGTTGCTGTTGCGGAACGTAAGGCATGAAAACGGCATACCATGATTAGTGGCATTCGACCCTGCAACAAACTGCCTATTTTAATTAAGGAGGATTATCGGAAATGAAAAAGTACATATCCTTGTTAGCGCTCGCGCTTGCGCTGATCGCACTGCTGGGCTGCGCGCCGTCGTCTGAAAACACGAAGTTAGTACTCAACGAAGTGACGCACTCCGTATTTTACGCCCCGCTATACGCCGCGATAGAGCTGGGCTATTTTGCGGAGCAAGGGCTTGAAATCGAGCTTGTAAACGGCGGGGGGGCGGATAGGGTTATGACGGCCGTGCTTTCCGGCCAAGCGGATATCGGCCTGTGCGGACCCGAGGCGGGCGTCTATGTCTACAACGAAGGGCAGGAGGACTATGCCGTCGTAATAGGGCAAATGACCAAGCGCGACGGGCAGTTTCTGGTAGGGCGACAGCCGGAGCCGGACTTCAACTGGGAGAATCTTCGCGGGAAGTCCATCGTCGCGGGGCGCAAGGGCGGTATGCCCGAGATGACGCTCGAATACGTGCTGCGCCAAAATGGGCTTGAGCCGCATGTGGATTTAGAGGTGGACACGAGCGTGCAGTTCAACCTTATGGGCGGCGCGTTTGAAGGCGGTATGGGCGACTATGTAACGCTATACGAGCCGACGGCGTCCGCGTTTGAACAGGCGGGCAAGGGATATATACTAGCGGCGGTCGGTACGGCGTCGGGTGAATTGCCGGCGACGGCGTTCCAGGTTCGCAAGAGTCTGCTTGAAAGCAATCCGGACGTCTATCAGCGCTTTCTGAACGCGATTGCGAAGGCCCAAAAATGGTGCCAGGAGAATACGGCCGAGGAGATTGGAAGGGTTATCAAGCCGCAGTTCCCCGATACGGACGAGGCTACGCTTACGATGGTTACAGAGCGGCACAAGGAAATCGACGCGTGGATGGCCACGCCAGTCGTAAAGCAAGAGACGTTCGAGCATATGCAGGAGATTATGACCCAAGCGGGCGAACTCGACAAAAAAGCGCCGTTCGAGGCGCTGGTGGATAATAGCTTGGCGGAAAAGGCGCAATAATTCAAAAGGGCCGCTTCACGCGGCCCTATTTTGAAGAAACATCCCTACTTATCATACTGGGGGCTGCTTCACGGAATCCTTAACACGCTTTACGCGCTTGGGAGTTTTTATCCGTGAGGCAAAGCCTCCGTGTTTGAAGACGTTCGGTGCGCTTCTTACGCTAATATCTTGCGCGCGTATGCTGTTTTATATGCATATATGCTATCGATTAATATTTTCCAATTCCTCGTTCGTCTCCAGCCAAAGTGCATAGGCTTCGTCCAGCTCGGCGCGCGCTTTAACCAGCTCGTCCGAAAGCCTTTGCGCCGCCTCGAAGTCGCTGCCGGTGCTTTCAAGCGCCGCTTCCGTACGCGTGATCCCGGCTTCCAGCGCTTCTATGCGCGCGCGGCTCTTTTCCGCCTGGTTTTCGAGCTTGCGAATCATGGCGCTCCGCGCCTTTCGCTCGGCGTATTCCGTATTGCGCGCTGCGGAGGCTGCGGTTACCCTCTCGCGGGGAACGTCCGCAAGCTTGTGGTAAAACGCGAGTCCGCTTCGCGTTAGCGCTCCGACGCGCCCGGCGAGCTTGTTTATGAAATAGCGGTCGTGCGAAACGGCCAGAATAGTCCCGGCGTAGCCCATAAGCGCGTTTTCAAGCGCCTCGCGCGAGGCGGCGTCGAGATGGTTCGTCGGCTCGTCCAAAAGCAGGAAATTCGCGCCGGAGAAGATTAGCTTCAATAGCGCTACGCGCGCCTTCTCCCCGCCGGAGAGCACGGAAACGGGCTTGAACACATCGTCTCCCTTGAAAAGAAACGCCGCCATGGCGTTGCGCACGGCCGTAAGCGTTAGCGCCGGGCAGCTCGCGTGTACCTCCTCTAGCGCCGTGCGCGAATCAATAAGTGAGGATTGCCCCTGTTCGTATATGCCGATACGTACGTTTGCGCCCAAGCGTACTTCGCCCGAATCGGGCGTAAGCGCGCCTGTGAGTATGCGCAAAAGTGTCGTCTTGCCGACGCCGTTGCCGCCGACGAGTACGACGCGCTCGCCCTTGCGGATATGCATCGACGCGTTTTCAAACAAATGCTTTTGATCGAAGGACTTAGAAAGGTTCTCGGCTATAAGCACGTCTTCGCCCGACTCGACTTCCACGGGGAACGATAGGCGCAGCGTCTCGGGGTCGCTTGCTGGCTTGACCAAATCGGCCTCCAGCCGTTCGATCATCTTCATCTTGCTTTCGGCCATGCGTATATTACGCTCGCGGTTCCAGCGGCGCTGCTGTTCGACGATGCCTTCCAGACGCTCGATTTCCTTTTTTGTATTGGTGTAGACGCGCTTTTCGGCCTCGCGCCTTTGCGCCCGGCGTTCGATATGCGCCGTATACGGTACGGGATAGTCGAATACGCGCCCTTCCTCTAGTTCGAGCGTGCGCGCCGTAACCTTGTCGAGAAACGCGCGGTCGTGCGAGACGACGATGAGCGCGCTGGGCGATGCGGCTAAATAGTCTTCGAGCCATTCGATAGCGGCGAGATCCAAGTGGTTCGTCGGCTCGTCGAGCAATAGCAGGTTCGGCGCTTTTAAAAGCGCCATAGCGAGGCGTACCTTCGCCTGCTGCCCGCCGGATAGGTTTTTTAGCGGCAATGTAAGCTCGTTCTCCGAGATGCCCAGCGCCAATAGGCTAGAACGCGCGCGGCTGCGGAATGTCAGCCCGCCAGCGTCCGCAAAGCGCTCCGAGAGCGTTTGCTGCCGCGCAATCAAGCGCGCGCGCCGCGAATCGTCCAGATCCTCGCATAACTCCCGCGCAACGCCTTCAAGCTCGTCCTCCATGTCAAATAGATGTGAAAACACCGAAAGCGCGGTATTCAGCGCCGTTTCCTCGGTGTTAAGCTCCTGCGCCATGATGCTTGTGACGGTGAACTTGTTGCGTAAAATTTCTCCGGAATCGGGGGCTATCCCCCCCTCCATAAGCGCGAGCAGCGTCGTTTTGCCCGTCCCGTTCGCGCCGGCGAGCGCCGCCTTTTCGCCCTCGTCCAACCGGAAAGAGACGCCCGAGAAAAGCTCGCGGGCGCCGAATGCTTTCGATACGTTGTTCAGGGCGATGAGCATCAGTTTTCGATCAGCGATTCGACGAATATGCTAAGCAGCATTTCGCGATCCATCTCGACGGGGTTGGGCTTCGAGAACGCGTCCTCCGCGCAAGCTTCGACGTAGCTTTCGAGCTCCTCGCGCGTATACTCGCCGTGCGGCGGCAAGACCTTGGCGATAAACGCCTTAAATTCGCCCAAATCGCTCATGCCGAGCGCGCCGAGCGCCTTTTGGATGCGATCCTCGCAGCCGTGGCGCATTTTCCCTAAAAACGAGGCCAATAATACGCCGCAAGCCTGCCCGTGCGGCATGTCGCGGAAATTCGTAAGCGTGTAGCCCATCTGGTGCGGCGCGATCGTCCGGAAATGCGCAAGCATGATCCCGCCGATCATGGACGCGTAGAGCAAGGAGGCCCGCGCTTCGGCGTCGTAGGTTTTGTTCAATAGCGCGTCTTTGCATTTCGCGATGTGCGAAAGCCCTTCAAGAGCAAGCATTTCGCTGATTTGCGTATAGCCCTCGCGTACGTAGCCCTCGATAAGATGCGCCAGAGCGTCGATTGCGGTGCTGGCCGACTGAACCGCGTCCAGCGAATAGGTGTACTTCGGGTCGAGCAGCCCTAGGCGCGGCGCCATGGCCGGCGTCAGGAACGTCTTCTTGCGCTTGGGGTTCTCCGTCGTGATGATCGAGTAGGTGTTCGCTTCGGTACCTGTGCCGGCGGTCGTCGGAACCGCGACGATGGGCAGCGCGGCGTCTTTAAGCGGCCTTCTTTCGAGATCCGCGGTGTTTAGCGCCTGGGCCAAAAGCGCGGCGGAGACTTTAGACGCGTCGATGGGGGAGCCTCCGCCTATCGCGACGATGAAATCCGCCTTGAAGTCGCGTCCGGCGTCCACGATGCGCTGTACGTCCGGCAAGTCCGGATTGGGCTTTGGCCCCATAACGCGCGCGTGCGCGACGCCCTTTTCGTCCAGCGCGGCGCAAACGTCCGAAAGCGCGCCGTTTTTATCCGCGCTCCTGCCCGCGACGATGAGCGCCCGCTGGCCGAGCCGCGCGAGCTTGTCCGCGTTTTTGATGACGACTCCGTCGCCTAGGAGCAATTCCGTCGGTAGGTGAAAGAACAGGTCCATCAAGATGTCTCTCCTTCGTGTTAGTGTCTCTATCATATCAAAGAATGGATAGAAAAAAAAGTAGGGCGCGGGCTATTGTATTATCCCAAGAAATCGCGTAAAATAGATGTATAAAGGGAGCCGCCAAGTGCGGCGTCCTTACGCGGTATTAAGAACGGCTACACTTGTTAGGAGCGGCCGTTCTTTCGTCTCGGCAGAATATCTAAAACCCCTTCGGCCAAGGGCCAAAGGGGCGAATTCTTACAGGCTGCTTTTCCACTCGTTAAACTCTTGCATTACCAGCTTAACGTCTTCGGGCTCCATCTTTGCGCGGGCCCATGCAAGGATTCTGTTGAAGTCCGACGGCGTCTTACTATCGTGCTGCGCCATAAGGATTTGAAGCAAACAATCCTTGTCATTCCGGCGGGTTTCCAGTTCGCTGCACATGTAATCGCCTCCCATCAAGGAGATTGTACCATATCGCAAAGGGCGAATCAACAAAAGCGGTTTTCCCATAAGCGTTAAGCAAGCGGCTGTCTTTAAAAACCCCCGTTACCCGGCGCGGCTGGGAAACGGGGGCTAGATTCAGCTTATTGCCACTGTATGAACTGCGCGATCAACACGAAGAGTATCAGGATCGGCGCAACGAACTTAAGTACAAACGCCCACGCCTTTTTCAGCTTGAAGACGTAGTTCGGCGTCGATTCGATCTCGGCGATGGCGTTCTCCGGCTTCCAGAGCCAGCCGATGACGATGCACATCAAGAGCCCGCCAAGCGGCAGGATGATATTGTTCGCAAAGAAGTCTACGCCGCTGAAGAGCTCCATACCGCCCAGGAGGAAGTGCTCCGTATCGAACATGTTGCCCGAAGCGAAGGACATCGCGTTTGGAATTGCAAGTATGCAGAACAGGAGGCAGAGCACAGTTACCGCAACAGGGCGCTTCCATTTCCAGTTGTCGATGGTGAACGCGCTGCAGGCCTCAACCAGCGACATGGCGCTCGTGAGCGCGGCAAAGAACACCAAGAGAAAGAACGCAACGGCGACGATCGAGCCCAAAGGCATTTCGGCGAAAACGCTGGGCAGCGTGTCGAACATCAGGCCGGGGCCGCCAGCCGGCTCCTTGCCCAGAGCGAACACGGCGGGGAATATGGCTATGCCGGCCAGCATAGCGGCGCCCGTATCGATGACGGATACCGTGACGACGCTCTTGGGGAGCTTCTCTTCTTTCTTCAGGTAGCTGCCGTAGGTGATCATAGCGCCCATAGCGAGGCTCAAGGAGAAAAACACCTGCCCCAGCGCATCGGATACGGCCTTGAATGTGAACTTGCTGGCGTCTGCGGCAAACATAAACGTAAAGCCTCCGGCAGCGCCCGGCAAAGTGACGGAGCGGACGATGACGAGCAGCAACAGGACGAAAAGCGCAGGCATCATGAATTTGCTGGCTTTCTCGATCCCCTTCGCGCCGAAGATGCATATTGCCCATACAGCCGCCATGAACAGTACATTCCACAAAATAGGCTGCCAAATGCCCAGGCCCAGCTGCCCTCCCGTGAACGCGCCGAAGTCGACGCCCGCGCCGGAGAACAAGAACGAGAACATGTACTTGAGCGCCCAGCCGCCGACGAGGCCGTAGTACGTCATGATCAGGAACGGTGCGAGAATCGCCAGTACGCCGACGATGCCCGAACCCTTTTTGATCTTTTCGTATGCGGCGACGGGGCTAAGCTGCGTATGCCGGCCGATTGTGAATTCGCCGAGCATCACGGGCACGCCCATGATCACGATGAAGAACAAGTACACGACGAGGAACCAGAACCCGCCGTTAGAACCCATCAGGTACGGAAAACGCCAAAGATTCCCGACGCCGACGGCGGAACCGGCTGCGGCCAGTATAAAGCCGAGCGAAGATTTCCAATTTCCGCGATTGCTGTCCATAGAATTTCCCCCCTAATTTTTGTTTAAAGATATGCCGCAGGCGGGGAATTAAGCCGAAATAGAAACGAGAATACCTATATTTCCATGTGATAAGACTATGATGCATCTGGTTATTATGGTATTAATCCCCACCCTCCATAGAGTATATAAATAAATCGCTTTTATGTCAAGATTAGACATTGTGAATTGGTAGGGAACGATTCTAAACCGTTCCCTACATACGAAATACCCTCTTTGCGTTTTCGTACAGAATCTTCTCTTTTATGCTGGCCATACCAAACCCTTCCGAGGCAAGCCGCTCCTCCGCGGCGTCCATCAATTCGTTCGCGGCCAAAAGCGCGCCGTAGCTCTCTTCGACAGTTTTCGTATCGCAGCCCCAGACGACGCGCTCCGCGCCGATAAGCTCGATAGCGGCGCATAGTGTATCGAGCGCCTTTTGCCTGGCTAGAAGCGGGGTCCAGCTCACGTCGAGTATCGTATTCGGGCAAATGTACAGTACGTTAAGCAAATCGTCCGTATAGGGGAAGCCGCCGTGCATGATTATGAAACGGGTGTTGGGATGCGCCTTTACAAGCGGCAAAAGCTCGATCGGGCTCGTGCGTTCGCCTTGCCCGAGGCCAGCGTGGATTTGTAACGGCATGTCAAATTCCGCCGCGAGGGCGCATAGCTCGTTCATAACGAAATCTTCGAAAGCCGTGATATTTGTTGGGCTCGCGTCCTCATAGACCCTTTCCGGATTGACGGGAGCGGGCGAGAAATTCAAGCCGCGAAAATACGCCATGCACACCTTCAGCGCCACTAAACGCGTATTAGGTAAATTAGGATCAATTGACCCAATACTGTAGGGGCGCGCATTGCGCGTCCGCGTAAGCCGGACAACGTCATGCGCTGCGACGAAAGCGCGCAGCTTTTTAGCGTAGTCCGCGATATTATCCGGTACGTCCTCGGAAAAGGCGTTGGGCAGCGCCTCGCAGGACGCAAGCGCCGCCTTCGAATAGCCGTAGAAAAACATATCGCAGCGCAACGAAAAGTCGTATTCCGCGCCGAAGATTTTTCCGCTGCCGATATCGAAATAATCGTCCTGTACGATGCGCTCGTAGCCGCATATATCCCTTAAAACGTGCGTTTGATAGCCGTCGCCGCGCGCATAGGCCGCGCGCAGCCGTTTGTCAAACGCGCGCCATGCCTTGGGCGAAAGCGTTTCGCCGCCGCCGTGTAGCGCTTCGATAGCGCGCGCGAGTATATGAAACGCGCGCATGCCGGAATTTCGCTCGAAATAGGCTGTAAGCGCCGCTTCCGTCTCGCTTTCGAGGTTCGATTGCCAGCCTACGTAGGAAACGTTAAACAGCTCCTTAAGCGTCATTTCGTCCGGAGCCGGGGCCTCGACGCCCAGGTGCGCGTGGGTGTTGATGATTTTCATAGTCCTCCGCGGCGTCCGTGACCCTAAGCACATGCTTTCTTTTTGTCACGGACGCCATATATGGCGTCCCTACATGATTGATACGTTTTGGGGTTGCGGGCGAACACAGTTCGCCCCTACGGCCTATATTTGCCGGGATATTCCCGCCGCGCCTCCCGCGTATGCCGCGCGATAAACTCCGTCTTCGCTTCAGTGTAACCGTCCCTATCGTGTTCGTTTTCTTTCAACAGGCGCAGCTTTAACGCCCCGTATTCCAGCGCGATATCCGGATGGGCGATTAAAAAATCCCGAAAATACAGTTCGTCCCAGTCCCCGAAATAGCGCGCGTGCAGATGAAATACCCTTTCGGCGAACCCGGAGGGCGTATAGCCTTTGTTGAAAACCAGCGCAAACGGGTCGCTTTCCCGCCGCATAAGGATCCAGCCCGCGGCGGTCAAATCCCCGGTCAAGCGCGCGGTATCGCAGCGGCCGTCTAGCTCCAATAGAATATCGACCGTCGGCTTCGATACAAGCCCTTTCACGGCGGTACTGCCGAAATGGCTGATACGCAGGACGTTTTCGGCGCCCGCTGCGCTAAGTACGTTCGCCTTTTCGGCCTCGTACCAATCTCCGTAGCGCGCGTCGTGCTCCTTTAAAACTATGGGGAACAGCCGCCATAATTCTTCAAGCGACAGCTCCGATAGGAACTTGCCAATTTCGGCCATGTTAAATCAATCCTTTCGTTCGGGAAAAATCGGCTAGATTGAAAAGTTCGGCTGTTGAAACATAATAATAATTCGCACATAATATAATAGATACTAACACGATTTCCAACGTTATTCCACTCGAAAGAGCGTTGGAAACTTTGAATTTGAATAATAAAT
>QMCD01001379.1_pt1 | contig 14871 bp, 2 predicted proteins | sample 1821841 | NCBI WGS metagenome assembly QMCD01 (sample SAMN01991225, study PRJNA193472) | Termite gut metagenome, whole genome shotgun sequencing project. | isolation source: worker | host: Macrotermes natalensis | reverse complement strand
GAATCCGGTATTGCGCGAGCATCGCATCGATTCCCAGTGGTATAGCCAGACGGTGGCCGCGCAGGGAGACAGCCGCTATAGCTGGAGTACGGCGAATCTCGAAAAGCTGCCCGTAAATGGCGGCAAGGACCTATACGCGCGCATACGCGCGGAGGGCTGCTACGCGGCGGCCATCGCCATGGTGTTTCGGAACCTGCGCCTTAAGAGCAAGCAAATGGCCTATGACCCGCGCACCGGAAAGACCGATTATCTCGCGCCCGATCCGCTTACCATCACGCTCGCGAATATGGGCTATCCGGAAAATGATGCGGCCATAATGCATTACAGCCGGGACCCGATATACATGCACAATTCCTATACGCTGGCTTCGGGCTTTGGCGCTTCCTATATCAATAGGGACTCCATCGCGCGCGATTCGAAGAATAAGGCGAGGCTGGTCGCCGATCTGCTCATGGGCGAGGCGAAGGAAAGCGGCGTGATTGTTCGAATCGACAATTTACGCGGCGGAACGCATTTCTTCGTGGTATCCGGCTTCCGGGAATACGCCGACGGCTCGTACGATTTCTATGTTTGCGACCCGATGGACCGCAGTTTTGCCGCCGCCAATATTATACTGGAAAAAGGCGCCGCAGCTATCAACTATGGGCGAGATATTACCGATATTACCGGCCTAAGGTATTTTAAAAGATAAGGAGAACGCCATATGAGTTTCACAATGGAGTCTGTGCGCTAACCGGGAGGTTTGCGAAACACGCTCCCAAACCTCCCATAAAGTAAAAACATTACTTTTAGGAGGACTCCCCCCCATGAATAGGGAAAATAAACGAAGGACTTACGAAAAGGGCTATTATAAGAACCATTCCTGTAATGACAGCTTTACCTGCAAAGTCTGTGGGCGTCTGATGACGCCGGGCGGCGCCGGTACCGACCACAGAAACCATTGCTCCAATTGCCTGAGCAGTCTGCATGTTGACGATGCGCCGGGCGACCGCGCCGCCGACTGCGGAGGCATCATGGAACCCGTCGCGGTATGGATGCGCAAAGGCGGCGAGTGGGCCGTCATCCATCGCTGCAAGCGTTGCGGCCAATTAAGCTCCAACCGGCTGGCGGCGGACGATAACCCGATGAAGCTCATGTCCATCGCCATGAAGCCGCTGGCTTCGCCGCCTTTCCCACTGGAGCGCATCGAGGAAATGACGCGGCTGATGGGCGGGGACGGGAGCTTGGTACCCAAAAACTAAAAGCGAGAGCAATCTCGCTTTTTTTTATTACGGAATAGGCCAAAAAAAGAGCAGAGTATCTTGTCGATACTCTGCTCTTTCCGCTTCTATTGCTCATCGAAATGGCTTTCAAAGCGCGGGTTCGTTAATGGTCATTCCTCGCGTTGTAGCGCTTGCGGATTATCAGGAGAGTAGCGCCGAGGGCCACGACCGCCAAACCGATGAGCATGATCATGGGCCAATCCTGTCCGGTCTTCGCGATCACTTCCGGCGGGGCTGCTGTCGGACTTGGGGTCGGGCTTTCGCTACCGGTAGGCAGCGGCGGCGGTATGATGGGCGGGTAAGGCGGTATGGTGGACGGTACCGGCTCCTCGGGATATGCCGGCGTAGGCGTCGGCATCGACGGTACGCTCGGGGGGCCATACGGCGGATTGGTTTCCGGCGGCATCTCATCGAGATAATTCGTGAGCACCACTTCCACCTCCGCGCCCGGCACGAGCACGAAGGTCGCCTGCGCGCCCTCGAACACCACGCCGTTCACCACGAAGTATGCCGTACCGGGATCGCTCACGCCGCGTTCGGTCAGCGTATACTGCTTATTCGGCGTGAGGTTATTCAGGTACTGGAATATGCTGTTGCCGTTCGCGTCCTTTTGATTGGACGACAACGTGAAGGTATGGATAAGCTCGCCGGTCTCATCGTCGAAGAGGTCGACATAATAATCAATCTCCAGATCGCTGAAGGCGGACGCGTCCTCTTCGCGGTCCATCAATACCTTGCGAATCCGCAGATTCGCGAGAAGCTCGGTCGGAGCCGTGGTTACCGGAACCGTCGGCGGCCCGGTCGTCGGCGACTCGCTGGTGATCAGCGGCACATCGCGATAATAGCCTGCGTCGATGGTCGGATCGTGCTTGCCACTCACCATATCATGCCGCGAGGGGAGATAAATAGTCTTGGTGAATCCATCATCTTCCATTTGCTGATAAGCATTGGAGTCCAAATCGCTGCGGGCGGCGTCCACATAATCGCGCGAGCGAATCGGATAGCCCTCCGCCTCGCCGAAGTGGGCCATATAATAGCCCGGCATAAGCTCGGTGAATTCGTACCGGCCGTTTTCATCCGTCATCGTGCTAATGCCCGTGAAGTAGTAGTTCGCGCGATTATTGACGCTCTGGCTTCTATCCAGCAGCAGGTCCTCCGTCTCGGGCGGAGTCTGGTTCTGTTCCATCGGCGCCCAGAGTTGCACTTCCACCTTGCCGATCGGATCCTCGGTTTCGCCTTGCAGACCGTCGCGATCCGCGTCAATCCAGGTATAGTCGCCGAAGCTGACCGGACGGAAGACGCCCGAGTCATGGGTCAGATCTTCGTAGACGAGGACGCGTTCGCCATTGGCTTCGGTGCGCTCATTGAGGTTCGCCACCGTGAGCTCGAAAGCTCCGCTGATCAAGACCGCATTGTCGGTATTCGTCACATACTGCTTATAGCTTTCGTATGCGGCATTGTCCATGCGGGTACCGGCGACCTGCGCGGGGCCGACATCGCTGTCCGCCGCCGTATCGCCCTGCACGCCCAGCGTATAGCGGAAGTCCATATTGCGGACGCCGTTTGCCGGGTCGTTCCGGCCCTGTAGGCTGGAGATATCGAACTCGACCTGATACCACTTATCGAGCGGCATGCCCGCGAAGAGGTAATGGCCATTCTCGTCGGTAGTCAGGACATAGGTGCCGTCCATGATTTCATAGCTGCCATATTCCATGAATTCGAGTACCAGCTCTTCGGTGGGAATGGGCGTATAGGGGCCGCTCTGCGCATCCGCCCAGAGCAGGCGCGCCTTCACCCCGGCAACGCCGTCGTCCGCGTACTGTTTTGCGGGAACATTGCCCACCTGGAAGCCATCGACCTCGTCGTCATACCATATGCGGTCGCCGATCAGGGTCAGCACGCGCTTGATTCCGGCGTCCAGACTCCGGTTATTAATGGATTCCCAAACGAGCGTCTTGCTGCCCGCCTCGCCGGCATATTCGTGCACCAGCGCCTGCGCGGGCGTCGTACCGATATGCTTCTCGTCGCCGATATAGGCTTTCGAGTCGCGGCTATCATTGCTCGCGTCCCGGCCACCGATTTCGGGCTCGGTGAATTCATAGGCGCGCAGATCGAGGTCGATTCTCTGGCCGCTCGCGTTTTGGTACCATGCCTGATAATTCCCCGACTGGGTATCCTTCAGGTCGAACGCCACGCGGTAATCGCCCTCTATGAGTTCCTCGAAGAGATACCAGCCATCGCCGTAGACTTCGTCCCGGGCAGTATAGGTGGTGGCGATGTCCTGCCAGCTCTCATCTTCCAGCTTCTGCTGGAGAGTAACCTTGACGCCATTGACGCCCTTATCGCCATACGATGTGGCGGGGTAGGCGCCGCTGGCTTCCTGCAAGCCATCCGGCACGAGGGAGCCGTTCGTGCCTTCGTCGATGAATACGCGGTCGCCGATGGAGCCCAGCGGGTACACGCCCGCGTCGAAGTCGAGCTGCTCCTGTTCGAACTGATAATCGCCATCATCGTAGACGAAGGTGTAGTCTCGCTCGCCGCCCTTGAAGTTCTGTTCCACCGTGCGGCCATGGTCCTTGATCTGGAACGCGGGCGTCCGGCCAAAGCCGCTCGCCAGCGCTTCTTCCGGCGTGGAGATCACGTCCGAGTCCGCCCCGACGGCCCCGGCGAAAGGAGCGGTAAACCGGAAGTCCTCGCCCGGAGTCTGGAACTCTATATAGTAACGGTATACGGGAGTGGCATTGCCATCGAGATCGGGCTTTGTGCCATTCTCGCCGTACACATAGGTCGGATAGAGTACGCGTTCCGTGCCATTGAAAGCATCGAAGCGGTAATAGCCGGGATTGCCATTCGCGTCATTCGCGGTGGTGGTTTCCGCTACCTTCGTGAAGTCGCCGCCGTTCTCCGAGCGATACAGGCGCACGGTCTGGCCATTGATGCCGTACTCGGCCGGATCGTTCTGCACGCCGTCGCGGTTATAGTCGATCCAGTAATAGTCGCCGATGAATGTCTCGTCCGCCACCATAGTGACGGCGACCTTATTGCTCTGGTGCAGGTGATACGCAACATCGCCTGCGGTCTGCGCCTGGCCATAGATGAAGGCAGCCTGATTGATCGCGACCTTGCCGGCATGGTATGCCTCGATGGTGTCGTCGGACAGCGTCAGGGTGACTTCCACCGCCAACTGTTCGTATGCCTTCAAGGTAGCATTGGGGCCGAAGGCCACGCCGAATTCGCGGATATTCAGACCATCCGCATTCGCGACGCTGCTGCCGGACAGGCTGTTCCAATAGTTGGGGCTGAAGTCCTCCCCGCTGTTCATCGGGCCATAATTGCTCGCGTACCGGTTGCCGCCGCTCGTATAGACGGTATAGCCGCTGACCGGATCGAAGTCGCTGTAGTTCACCATGCCGGGAATGATATTCCCGTCCTCGCCCCGCGCGGGAGTGTACTTGCCGACATCGAAGCTGGCTTTGGTGAACTTGATATCCTCAAAGCGCATGGAGCTTCCATGGCGGTCGCTCAAGAAGGGCAGGGCATCGACCAGGCGAATGTCGGTCATCTCCGCGGTCGTATTCGACTTCGGCCCGGATATATAGATGCGGTAGGTGATGGTACTGCCGGCCCAGGTATAGGCAAGGGAGTCGGTGCTGGAGAACCACTGATTGCTATCCTCCGATTCCCGAATCTCCTTGACGATGGTCGCGTCGCTGGAAGCCAGCAGGGAAAGCTGGGCATCGGCGGTCACGTAGTAGTTCTCCTCCTCAATATTCAGGCGGTCATCCACCGCCGAAGAGGTGCTGAGCGAGCTTTCATTGCGGAAAGCCAGGCCATTGGGATTGGAGCCCGTCTTGTCCAGGCGGTCCGAACTACCCATATAGGCGGTGTTCCGGAAGGTGCTGACGCCCACCGGCAGGCGGTTCGAAAGCTGCGCCTGATAGTAGACCGCGACCACGCCGGGCATATTCAGATCGCCGTTCTTAAAGGCGTCGAAGCTGATATCCGCACTGCGCACCGGATTATTCCCGGCATTGGCCAGCGGCTCGTCGGACGTAATGCGCCAAGCCATCTCGCGGGAATTCTCCGAATTCTTCGAGAATTCATAGGCATTCGTAAAGCCGCCATTATAGGAGACCTGCATGTACTGCTCGAGGCCGTCGGGCAGTATCAGGCCCTCGTCCATCACGTCCCCCAGAACCACATGGGGCAGGGGATCGTCCGTATGGGCATTCCAGCCCACGACGAGCACTTCCACCGTCTTGCCCGGCTCCAGCATCGAGCCGTCCAGCGTGCGCATCATCTTGCGAATGTCGATATTCGGGCGGAACTGTTCGGCGGATTCGAAGTTCACTTCGACCGGGTTCGAATCCTCTTCCACATCATCCCAATAGTTGGTTTCGCCGGTGGTGGTCAGATAAGGCCGCCGGAAGGAAACCGTCGCGTAGTTGACGATCTGCGTTACCGTCTTGATCGTCGGATCGGCCGTTTGCTGCGCGATCTCCAGCGTGACGGTGACAGCGCCCGGCTTAAATTCCGGTCCGACTCTAAGCACCTGCGTATTGCCGTTAATGGTCACCTCGCGACCATATTCGAGGCTGAAGTGCTTAAGGTCAAGGCCGCTGAAGGTGTGGCCATTTTGCACGTCGAAGAGCTCTCCGCCGTTTACGCGCGCCATCAGGCCGCCCTGCTCCGCCGTCCAAGCGTCGGTGGACGGCGCGACTTCGATGCTCGTAATGCGATAATCGCCAAAGTCGGTCGCTACCTTTTCGTAGTCGATATCGTCGGCATTGAAGGTCAATGTCTTGCGATCGCCTTCGATGCCATCGAACACGGTGAAGCCATCCAGCGGCTGGGTGTTCTCAAAGCCCTCGGCGAATCCGGGCGTGATGCGATATTTCTGCAGGAAGTCCTCCGTATAGAGGTTTCTGCCCACAGCCGTCACCACATCATTCGCGGGGTCGAAGGTATCGGGGTCGATAAGGTCGGTCTGGCGTTTTACCACTTCCAGCGCCAGCTCTTCCAGCTTCGCCTCTTCATTGGCGATTTCCACCCGTATCAGGCGGCTGTTTCCGGTCGTCTCGGTGCCTGCCGCGTCGAAGGGCGTCTGAATCAAGTACGCGTTCGCCAGCAGATTCAGCCCGAAGCCCTTGGGCGACTGCGTCTCGATGAGCACATAGTACGGCGCATAGGGCATGGAGGTGGTTCCGGCATAGACGCCGTTCTTATACTCCATGGTCGTAGCATGCACGAGGGCGCTGTCGTATTCCGCAAGCAGACCGCGCGCGTCTTCGTTCGCGAGCTGCACCCAGCGCGTGACCGCGCCCTGTGCGCTCTGCTCGATGCCCTCCACGAGGGTGAAGGGATCGCTCTGTCCTACATCGAGCAGGGCAAAGACCTCGAATTTAGCGGTGGTGTCGGCAATCGCGTCGCCCGACATATCGGTCTTCTCGATCTCCGCCGTGATGCCGGTATAGGTATTCTCGAGCGTCAGCACATTCTGGCTGTTAATCAGAACAGCGGGATCGGTTGCGAGATCAACGACCTCCAGCGCGGTATTGTCTGCATTCCAGCGCACCTCGATCTCGCGATCAAGCATGGTGGAATAGAGCAGCGGAGTGCGCGTCTCCCGGAGCCGATATTTGCCGATGCCCAGGCCGGTGAACCTTCCGGCGAAGCCATTGCTGGCATTCAACTGGAGGACGCCCTTCTGGGTTTCCGTATCGCCCTCGACGGCAAAGATCGTGAATTCCGCATGGTCGCTCGGGTTAATCGTCGTGGGGGCGACGCCGGTTTCGGCGTCCACCTTCTTCACATGCAGTTCAGCCTCGGCGAGCGGATTATCCACCGTAACCATGCCGACCGCGCCCAGCGTACCGATTCTTGTATTATCGAATACCACCGGGTGCTTGATCGGTTCAGCGGGCTTGGTGTAGGCGGGGGCATTCGTGCCCAATTCCTTCTCGATGACATAATAGGTTCCGTTTACGTCCACGGGATCGCTGATCGCGTAGTACACATTCGCCAATGTGCCATATTTCGTGGGGACTGTGTACGAGGACGTATAGGCGCCAATCAGGGTATCGCCTGTGTCCGTGACCTGCCAGAGTTCGAAGGTCACGCCCGAAAGATTGGTATAGGTTCTGTTGGCGTCGGTGGACTGGAAGCCCCGCTTGTTCATGAGCACGCGGCCCAGCAGACTATCGTTCGTCACCGTCGGGAAGCGGCCGCTCGGCGCGCTCCACTTGGAAGAGCTTTCGCTCACCGTTACAGTGTGTATCGCGGTCGCGTTGATATTGATCGTGGCATCCGTCGCGCTGCCCGCGATTTCCTTCACGGTATAGGCGCCGGGGGCCAGGTACAGGGGCTGATCCGAGGCTTCGCCACCCACCGCTTTCATGAACCGCGCGGTTCCATTCGTGACGCCCACGGAAACGCCCAGCAACGTCTCACCGCTGAATAGTTCGAAGCGCAGCGTCGGGTCTTCTAAGGCCGTGTTTCCTTCAGTCGGCGCATTCGCCACATAGGCGACCATCCGCTTTTTGATGCTGACCGGAATCTTCGGCGGATTCGAGTATTCGATGGCGCCATTTTTGAGATTCGCCCAGCCGCCGAACTCGTTGCCGGCATACGCCTCCTGATACTCGTTATCCTTAATGGTCGAAGTGCTGGCGTTCCCGATCTCGAAATGACCGATCTTCTTCGTGCCAATCGGCATATAGGTATAGTCGTTCTCCGGCACGAAGGACTCGACATAATACACATGCGCCGAACCGTTAAGCTCGCCCGGATTGAGCGTGAAGGACGCTATGCCATCCGCTCCGGTCACCACTTCCTTAATGAATGTCGATTCGATGACATCATAGTTCGGGTAGCCGCTAAAGCCCGAGTACAGCCGGAATACCACACCCGCTATGGATTTGTTGGCATTATCGCCCGATGCAATGGTCTTGCGAATCTTGTATAGACCTTCGCTCGTCGTATTGTGCACCGAAACCACGTTCAGGGAATCATAGCTGAGATTCACCCAAATCTTCTCGGGGATGTAATACTTCGGGTCGCCCTCGGCCAGATCGAGCTTCTCTACCAGATAATACGTACCCGGCAGGACGGGGAGCGAGGGAATGCTCGCGACATACGCTGTATTCCCATTGACGACGCTCGCGTATTTCGCGTGTTCGGGATTCGCCGCGTCATACTGCTCGAATTCGTCGATGATCACCGGATCATCGTTTTCCCCGGTAACCACCGGGTCGCCATTCCCATAATACAATTGGAAGGAAAGGCTGTCGATTTTCGCGGGCGCCTTGTCCGAGAAAGTCTTCACGATGCCCATGCCGGGCACGCCGCGCCGGTTGGTGATGACCTGCGGGGAATTTTCATCCGGCTTGCCGTCCACGCGGGGTACGAGAAGCTCCACATTTTCTAAACTATCCGGATTCTCCGCAGTGCGCTTGGGAATTTGCAGCGGAATTTCCGTCAATCCGTCCAGGACGAAGCCTTCCGCGCCGCGTATCTCCTCGAGTACGATGGTCACTTCATAATACTCTTCGTATTCGGTGAAGAAGTTTGCGTCATCCACCGCGATCAGCATCGACAGGGCGAAGCCCGGCCCGCCGTTCAACGGGTCATTGTCGGTACCGCTCTCGATAATCTGCAGGAAACGGTTCTCCACCACTTCCGGATTCAGGCTCTTCAAATACGCCTTGAAGCGTACACCGTCGAGCGGTTCCACGATCGGTTCCTTGTCGGGAACATTCGTGATGCCCCGCTTGTAGATCTGGAACTGGAAGCCGGGGATAAGCCCCCTCGCTCCCTCATCGCCGACGGGGTTCATCACATGCCAGTAATTCTCCGCACCCTCGTTCAGGATAATCTCCCAAACCAGAATATTCGTATCCCTCGGATAATCGCCCGCAAAACCAGCATTCAGCGGCGGCGCGAGCTCGACCAGCCAATAGGGATGGCCAGCGGGGAGCTCGGTGGTGATGCCCAGATTCTTAACGCCGCTCACGGTGCCGGTATAGAAATACTCGGTGGCGCGGCCCTCCTGCGGAATCCCGTTTCCGGGCACAAATTCCACTAAATCGTCATCAGGCAATGCGCCGTTATTCCGGACGATGGAAAGAGCCTTAAGCGCGCTGTCCCGATCCCAATAGAGCGCGAACATGGCATTATAGTGATATTGGCCGCCTTCCACGATCATGTCGCCACTACCCGTGCTGTCAGGCTTTTCCGGGTAGCCGGCCTTTCCATAGTACAGCCCATCCTCGTCGACTTCCGCGTCCTTGAAGATATGCTTGTATACCTGCAAGCGGCCCATGCTCGGCGCATTGACGACCGTCACATCCCGGCGGAGCACATAGCCGTCCGCACCGTCCTTGAAATCGAAGGAGACGCTTTCCTCGCCCGCGATCTCATACCCGACGGGCGCTTTTGTTTCGACCAGATTATAGGTCTTCGCCGGATCCAGCCCGGTCACCAGGAAATTACCATTTATGTCGGTGACCAGCGTATCGGTCGTCTCGCCCGCTTCATCTTTCGCCGCCAGCGCGTATGCGCCGTTTCCTCCGGTGAAGATCAGCGCGGTATTCGAGGCTTCGGCGTCGAAGAGTTTAAACTCCGCGCCCGCCAGTTTTTCGGAACCGAAGTCGTAGTCTTCCCCGGAGCCATAGCTCTGCCCCTGCTTGGTTACGCGCAGGGAAACCGTCGGCATATTCAGGACTTCCAGATAGCCCTTCTCTATGTCGATATTGTTCGCGTCGATACTGACCAAGGTCTTCCAAGCGCCCATGCCCTCCGGCAGAGCCTTTACATTTTGTACACGGTAATTATCATCCACCTCGAAGGTAATGACAACCATATCACCCGTATAATAGTCAGGACGGCCGAACTCTGTCAGGATATAGCTGCCCGGACGCAGCTCAGAGAATGTCGCCTTTCCGGTCGTGCGGTCGGTCGTTGCCTCCCGCTCTTTGAAATCGACTTCGCCCGCTAAGAGATTGGCGAATTTCCCGGTTAGCTTAAAGGTGACGCCCGGAACCACAGCCTTCGACAGCGCGTCCCGCTTGTATACACTGATACTGGCGGGCGTCTCATTCGTCCATGTCCCCGTTGCCGTTTCCCCGGCCTTTGCCAGCGTCAATGTCCGCTCGTTCTCATTACCCGTCTTGTCCACGAGGTAATAGTCTTTGGGCGCGGAAATCTCCTTCACCACATAGTCGCCCATCGGCAGATCGTTCACGACAATTTTGCCGGTGCCATCCGTCACCAGGCTTGTTATGGTCCCTTTTTCGTTATAAGTGTATTTTCCATTGGTCCCGGGATTGGTCTCGGTAAAGGTCCAGAGCTTGCCGCCCGCGTCCGCGACGGTAAACACGGCGCCCGCCAAGCCGGGATAGGAATTACGGTTCGAAAGGCTCAGATAGTTCTTTTCGATCGTCAGCGAACCCTTGGGCGCGTTTTCGATCCATGCATAGTTCGCGCCGCCCTGGTTATAGGCGCTTGTTATATCGACGGTAACGTGCGCGTCCACGGTAAAGGAGGCGTCATCGCTATTCAGGAAATAGCCCGTCGGGGCCTTCGTCTCGCGGAGCACATAGCTACCCGCCGGCAGGAGCAGATTTTTGCCATTCCCCCGCCTGATGATATAGTAGTCTACCTTATTAACACTGATCTTCTCGATGCGAAGATCTTTGAGATAGGCACTGCCCACGGCTTTGCCCTGCGCGTCCGCCCTGTAGATATCGAAGCGCGCATTACTATCCGCGATAAACAGCTTCGTGTCGGCATCGACCTTGCGCAGCAGAACCTCGCCCAAATTGAGCGTATTCATCAGGGCGTTTTCGTACAGAACGCCCAACTCCCGCGCAGTATCGGGGTACTTGCTATGGCCCGCGCCGAACACGATCTTCCGCTCGCCGGTCGCGGCGGGCATCGTAAACACGACGGGATCATTGGGCGTATAGATCTCATTGGTTTTATACGATACGCCGTCCACCGTCGAATTCGAGGTGGTGTTGATGGTCTCGACCAGCACATATTTGCCATCGGGAACATACAACCAACTGCTGCTGGGGTAGATGGGGCTTGCGTTTACCTTCACGCTACGATCGTCCGGGTCGTCCTCGTTGTACTTGTACAAATCGAAGGAGATACCGCGATCCGTATAGTGCTTGGTATTGTCCAGCGGCCAATCGCCCACCGGGAATGTATTGCCCGCATATGTGCCCGCCAGCTTGGCGATCTTGATGCCGTTCTCCTTCTGTACATTCGTTATTTTATTATGGAAATACTGCGTATTCTCCACCTGATCCAGGTATATCTTGCCCTCGGAATCCTTGCCCGGATCCTCATAGATATCCATCCCGGACTTGGTCATGTCCTCCCGGAGATAATAGCTCTCGTCCGGGGTGATATTCTCCGGGAATATGTACAATCCATAACCGTTATCGTCCGTGGTGATATCGGTTATTTTATTGTTATTCCCGTCATACAGCCCGAACGTAACCGGCTGGGTCATACGGGCGGCGCTCGCGTCATTGATGCCCTGCTTGAATTTCTCGATTTCGAGATACGCGAAGTCATCGTATGCGTTGAGGGCGGTAGCGCCGGTTATGCTCGTCACATCGCCGGTATTCGCGTTGACAACCATGTCGAAGGCTCTGTCCGCCATCTTCTCGAAACCTTTATGGGGCAGAGTCGTTTCTTCGATCAGGTAGTAACCCGCCGCCAGACTGGTGAAGCTCACTTGGCTCGTGGTTCCATTCGGATTGGCTTTTTTAACGATCGTCCCCGTCTTGGTTTCCTTGCCGATATCGGCGTCGCGCGCGCTTGCGTTCTCATACGAATACAGCGTAAATTCCGGCATGACCAAGCCATATGTCTGCATCAGCGCACTGGTAACCGCATATACCTTCTTCTCACGGAGATTATAGATCTCTATGTTTTTATTGAAGGTATAATTGCCCAGTATCGGCTCGCCCTTCGCCGTGCCGAATTCATCATCCAATACATCCGTCGGGCCATAGGTCGTCTCCTTCAGCCCGCTCTGGCTACCGCCCGAGCTCACGGGAGCGCTCGCCTGGCCTGCGACGATATTCGCTATGACCGATTTGGGAATCTCCGAAGGGATATAGCTCTTATCGACCTTGAAGTCCGCCACCCGGAAGCGGGTCTTCAACTGGATGTGGAAATCGTCCCGCACGATGTCATCCGTAGCAAAGAGGAATTCGAGGCCGTTCTCCCCCGTCGAATAAGGAACCGATATCCACCGCGAGGCGGAATTCGCGCCCTGATTGGGAAGATCGATGTTGGTATAGGTGCTATCGGCCGCGCCTTCGCGCTTATACTGGTAACGCGCCCCCGCCAGCGAGGTGCCGCTCAGCGCGAATTCAAATATCGTGCCGTTTGCGCCCTTTTTCGCGAGAATCGCGCGGTGCTCATCCACCGGATCCACCGACATGGTATCATGCAGCGTAAATCCATGCAGATACAGGCGACCCAGAGAGCCGACTCCAGTCGTATTTCCACGGTTCGTGCGGAAACTCACATCATACGCGACTTCATAATAGTTGCCATTCTGGTAGAGGGGGCCGCCGTCATATTCCTTCGTAAGCGTCCATTCCTCATAGGCGATATTGCGATAGTCACGCTGTATGGGGGTAACATTGCGCTGCACCAGCAGACTGCCGTCGGGCAGCGTAAGCGAGGCTTCCACATAGCCATTGCTCGTCCACTTAAAGTCATTCGGGACATAACCATTCTGCAGGTTATACTGCACATCGAAGGAGAACGATTCGCCAATGCCGATGCCGTCAAAGGTGACGACAGCGGTCAACTGGTCATCGACGCGGATGAAGCGAATTCTGTTCTCGCGCACCTGGCCTTTCTTATAGACCATGAAGCTATCGAGATCAATTGCGGATTCATCGGGCAGGGTAATATAGAAGTCGAATTTATCGACCTTCTTCGCGTCGCCCAGCTTCGTCTCGCCGCCCAGGCTAACATACCAATTGGTGCGTACAGTCTCGCCGGTGAGATATTCATATTCGCCGTTCCCATTCAGGCGTTCACGGGACACTACATCCCCGGTGATGGAGGGGTCTTCCAGCTTCTCGACCTGCCGCCACGCGCTTTCGTCGCTTCTGTCGGCGGCGTCCGGAACCGTCAATGTCAAGGCCGGGACGATCCTCTCCTCAATCTCCGGCGTCTGCCCTTCCATCAGCTTCGCGTTGGCTTCGTCGTCATCGGACAGGTAGCCGATCAGGGTGCCAACGGCATTGTACACCGCGGCGCTGGTCACATCCGCTCCGCGGCCATTCGCGTATTCGTAGACGATGCGCACGCCATTGTTAAGCCGCATTTCCATATATTCGACAATGGTCAGCGCGCGGCTATTCAGCGCGCGGCTCTGCGCTCGCGCGGGTCGAAAGAAATTGCCTTCCGCGATTTCCTCTCCCTCAAAGAATATGCGGAGAACGACGTCCAGATCCTCGCTGAAGAAATCCTCGCTATTGGTATAGAAGCCAAAGCCGAGGTGATAGTCCGCGACATATTCCGTTTCCTCGACGATCTGGCCCTCCGCGTCCAGCAGGAAGGGTTCGCCCTCAAGCGGCGTGATCGCGTAAGCGCCTTCCTGCATCTCGCAAAGGCCAAACTCGACCAGCGCATCCTCCTGCGCGATATACACGGTAAGGGTCGCCGGGTCGATATAGTATTCCGTATTCGGAATCTGCTGATATCCTTCCGGTATCACCAGCGCGGCTTCCTCGACGATCTGGCCCTCCGCGTCCAAGAGGAAGGGTTCGCCCTCGATCGGGATGATCCGATAGGCGTCTTCCTCCATCGCATAGAGGCCAAACTCGACCAGCGCATCCTCCTGCAATACATATACAGTAGAATTCGCGGGGTCGATATAATATTCCGTGTTCGGTATCGCCGCATATCCCTCGGGCGCGATGAAGGGTTCATCCGATGGCTCGGGGTCTTCCTCCGCTTCGCCTTCTTCTTCCGTCTCGCCGGAAGGCTCGGTCTGCTGCAGGCTATTTACATAGGAAACAACTCCGGCATTCTTGCCATATGCTTCCTCGCGGCTGCTACCTCTGTAGAGCAGCCAATCCGACGAATGGAGACGCAGTCCGGCGTTCGCGTAATCGACATCCACGATATAGCAGTTATCGTGATCGACGCAGGGGCCCGTGAAAACGCCAATGCGAACAAAGCTCTGGTCGGGCTGCTTCTCGAGCACTTCCCAACCGGCGCTTATATGCAATTGGAGCGTCTCCCCGGTGCCGCCCAGAAGGAAGGCATAGTCGCAGGGCACATCATGCTCGGTGCAGGGAATCTGCTCGCCCAGAACAACATCGTCCGCTTCCGTGCCGCTGTAAATCTTTCGCGCCTCGGTATTATACATGACGCCCCGACCCATATCCCTCCAGACATCGGGAGTGGGCAGAACGGTGGCGGGCGCCTCGGTCGCGGGAATCTCGCTGACGGGCGCCTGGGTGGCCGGGGCCTCCGTGACGGGAGGATGCCCCATTTTATATTTCTTCAACAAATATCCGTACTGAATATTTTAAACATGCTGTATAATCTCCATTTTTTCTCTTCA
>QMCD01002121.1_pt1 | contig 14878 bp, 16 predicted proteins | sample 1821841 | NCBI WGS metagenome assembly QMCD01 (sample SAMN01991225, study PRJNA193472) | Termite gut metagenome, whole genome shotgun sequencing project. | isolation source: worker | host: Macrotermes natalensis | reverse complement strand
CGGCATGATTTTATGTTTGAAGGCGGAATCGTCAGTTTTGTGGAGTATCTCAATCAGAATAAAACCGTGCTTCATAATCAGATTGTGTATGTTGACGGCGAGCGGGATGATGTAATCGTGGAATGCGCCGTTCAATACAATGACGGCTTCAACGAAAACATGTTTTGCTTTGTAAATGATATTAACACGCGGGAAGGCGGAACGCACCTTGTGGGTTTCAGGTCGGCCATCACCCGGACTTTAAACGATTTTCTCAAAAACTCAAAACACGCCAAAAAGATGGATGAAACCCTTACCGGCGATGATGTCCGCGAAGGATTAACCGCGGTTCTTTCGGTAAAAGTCCCCGATCCCCAGTTTGAAGGACAAACCAAGGGAAAGCTCGGCAACTCCGAAGTAAAAGGAATCGTTGAATCGGTGGTCAGTGAGCAGATGGTATTATTTTTCGATCAGCATCCGGACGTGATTAACAACATTCTTGAAAAGAGTGTTCTTGCCGCGAAAGCCCGTATCGCGGCGCGGCAGGCAAGGGACGCGACCCGGCGCAAAAACATTATGGAAAGCGCGGGACTTCCCGGCAAACTCGCCGATTGTTCCGAAAAGGACCCGGCAAAATGCGAATTGTTTATCGTGGAAGGGGATTCCGCCGGGGGCTCCGCAAAGATGGGCCGGAACCGCCAGTTTCAGGCGATTCTTTCGCTTTGGGGAAAAATGCTCAATGTCGAAAAAACCCGGATTGAAAAAGTTATCACCAACGAAAAATTGCAGCCGATTATTGCCAGCATCGGCGCGGGAATCGGGAATGATTTTAACGCGGCAAAAATCCGTTATCATAAAATCGTCATCATGGCCGATGCCGACGTTGACGGTTCGCACATCCGCACGCTGCTGTTAACCTTCTTTTATCGTTACATGATAGAGCTGATTGAGCGCGGTTACATCTATCTTGCCATGCCGCCCCTGTACAAAATCTCCTACGAGAAAAAAACCTTCTACGCGTATGATGATGATGAAAAGGACCGCATCCTCGCGGAATCCGGCAGAGACCCCGAAAAAATCGGCATTCAGCGTTACAAAGGTCTCGGCGAAATGAACCCCGACCAGCTTTGGGAAACCACGATGGACCCGGAACAACGCAACATCATCCAGGTTCATCTAGACGACGCCGTCGAAGCCGAACGGATTTTCACAACCCTCATGGGCGAACACGTCGCCCCCCGGCGGCAATTTATTGAGGAGAATGCGCTGTTGGTGTCGAACTTGGATGTGTAGATTTCAATGAACAATTAGAAAGTAGCGGGGAGCGGAGAGGAAGGAAATAGGATTGTTATTTGATTTATTCTGTGGAAATTACAAAATCAGCTAAGAAAAGATTAATATTAAGATATTAGGAGGAATATTATGGAAAAGTTGAGATTTTATTATGGGTTTACAAATAGTACGAGAACGGCATTTTCATTTTTTTCAAAAATTCTTAAAGATATTACAAAAGAAGGTAAAATTTACCTGCAAAAGAAGTTTGGTAATGAATGGATTGCAGATGATTCAGACGAGTTTCAGGAAATATTAAATCTTGATCTTTCATATGAAAATGAGTTTTTAAATAATAATCTTATTGGAAATCAAATCCATTTTAAATTCAAAATTTTTGATGGAAAAAAAATTATATCTCTGATCGAAATTTCTGAAATTTGGGATTACATAGTACTAACTATCTTGTATGAAAAAAGTTTTGATTATGAAGAATGGATACTAAAGTTTTCTAAGCAATTGATGCTTGAACAAATATCTGAAGATGAGTTTTATGAAAATCAATCATCATTGCCTAGTATCAATAATAAGCTTGTTGCTATAAGTAAAAAATTGGATATGCTGTTGAACTCAAGAAAGGCTCTTAAAAGAATTTTTGTATCTATGAGGTTTGATGATCATAGTAAAAGTGTCGCATTTGATTTAAACAAATTTTTATCTATACTGAATATAGAAATGGTTACCGGAATGGGTGTTGAACCTCGTTCTATATCTGAAAAAGTTGTCGAAAGAATTGAAAGTAATATTGATCTTTTTATTATTTTATTAACAGAGTCAGAAGATTCTGATTGGATTAATCAAGAAATTGGGTTTGCAAAGGCAAAAAGAATTCCAATTTTAATATTAAAGGAACATTGTGTTGACAAAAAAAATTTCGGTATGTTAAATGACAATGAATATATAAGTTTTCAACATATATCAGAAGCGCATATAGGTATACTAGAAACAATAAACTATATTGAAAAAAGGGACCAGAATAATTAAATAAATGAGATAATACAGGGCTTTCGTAAAAGTGCCAAACGTCGAATTTCAATGCTTAATTAATCTCAAAAAACGAATAAAATAGATTTTTTCATTGTCCTCTGTGTATTTTAACCTTTTTCAAAATTTATATTGACAAATTTGTACTTACATAATTATATTTATATTAAAGAAACAACATGACGTTTGTATGGGATGAAAAGAAGAACGAGCTTAACATCAAAAAGTATCAACTGAGTTTTTCGCACGTTGTTTCTGTTTTTTTCTGACCCTTTGAGGAAAGAATACTATGATGAAAAGCATAGCAATCCTGATGAAGACCGCTATATTCTGGCAGGTTGTGCGGCAAACAATGTTTTGCTTGTTAGTTTTACAGAACCGGAACCTGAGATAATCCGTATTATTTCCGCTCGAAAGGCAAAGAATTATGAAGTGGAGGAATATTATAATGGGAATGGTTAGTTATACATTTGAAACCTTACCAAAGGTAAGTCAGGAAGAAATAGATCGAGTTACCGCTATAAAGGACGAAGATATTGATTGTTCTGATATCCCCGATCTATCTACCTTATCACTTCGTCCCCGTTCTGCTGTAGACAGAAATCTGTACAAACCGATAAAAGTGGCTCTTACTTGCAGACTCGATGCCGATATTGTTGCGTGGCTAAAACAAGGCGGAAAAGGTTATCAAACACGGTTAAATGCTATTCTTCGTCAGGTAATGATGCATTCTCGATGATGTGGCAAAATCTCTTGTGGAAGTTTCCGAAAAAGCGACATAATTATTTGTGAGTTTTTTGCCCGCGTGAGGGATTGCAGTGGAATCTGCTACATAGAAGAATATGCATATTATTGATGAAGTAAGGAGAAAAAACTTATGGAAATAATAACAGATGCGAGTGCGATAATGACAGCCAAGGAGCTTGGAATAAAAATCTTGGGAGGTCAAAATGTTGGTGTTTAGTATTTCTGATTTTACTCAGAATGCGGAAAAGGTTTTTAATGCCGCGCAAAATGATGAAGTAATAATAAACAGTGATGATGGAAAAAGTTGTCAAATTCTCCCTGTGAAAAATAATAACCAAAAATTGAAATCTCCTTTCGATGGTATTCCATGTATAACATTGGGAATGAACACACTGAAGATATTCGTAAGATTGCAGACAAATTTATGAAACAGGGAATAAAAATGAAAGATGCCACACATCTTGCTTGTGCGATTAAGGCAGATTGTGATTATTTTTTAACAACTGATGATAAGTTAATAGAAAAGTACAACGAAAACGCAATCAAGATCAGAACACCGAGCTTGTTGCAAAACTCGGTTAGTTTTGCCCTTTTGCCCAAGCTCCTGCATTTTCTCGCCTAAAGGCTGCGAAACATGCATTTTTTAAAGGTTGCTGTTGCAAAAACGGGAGTTTTGCAACAGCCTCCACCGATAACATTTTTGAAAGATTTGGAGGAGGAAATAAATGCGTAGTACCACAGTAATCAGAAAAGAAGGCATGGAATGTCTGATAAAATCCTTAGGCATTGTGGAAACGGAAGTTTTTATTTCTTCGTTGTTAAGGGACAGTTTCGATTATACCGAATGGCAGCGAGATTATTTTTCTAATATTCCTCTTGATGATTTTTTGCATAACGCACAAGCCCATGATCAAAAAAATCCGTTTAGTGTACAATAGCTTTTAAAATAGTAACGCAAAGCTGCCAGTCACACATCTTTTTCTTTTCTTGGTTTTTGCTTGCTTTTTCAGCAATTCAGAATGTGAAATAACGGAGTTCGATGCGGTATTTTATTCGTGTTGAGGGTTTAATACCCCGCCTCCTTGGGGCGTTCCTAAAATCTCGAAGTGAGATTAAATAGGTATTAAACCCGAATACAACCACCAAAGCAGAATCAACATACCTCGCCGATGCACAGCATCGAGCTCTGCGGCGAGGTTGTTGATTTTTATGCGCCGATCCATATTCAAAGTTATTTGCACATGATAAAATCAATACGCTTGGCATCTGTTTGTTTAGCATATAACTTTAAGTGTCGGACTTGGATGTGTAGATTACAATGAACAGTTAGAAATTAGTATATAACAAGTAACGAGGAGGAATGAATGATATTATCCGGATTAGAAATAAAGAAACAGTTAGGCAAAAATATATTCATCGATCCCTATAATGAAAATCAGATAAATCCCAACAGTTATAATTTAAGATTGTCAGATGAATTGTTGGTATATGATACGGAAATTCTCGATATGAAAAAAGCAAACAATTTTAGAAAAATTTGTATACCTGATGAAGGCATTGTTCTGGAACCGAATACATTATATTTAGGCAGAACAGTAGAATATACAAGAACCGAAAATTATGTCCCGATGTTAGAAGGCCGTTCTTCCATAGGACGATTGGGGTTATTTATTCATGTTTCCGCGGGATTTGGCGATGTGGGGTTTTCCGGTTATTGGACATTGGAAATTCATTGTGTCCACCCAATCCGGGTATATCCTGAAATCGAAATTTGTCAAATCTATTATCACACAATTGAAGGGGAATATGAGAAATATACCAGCGGAAAATATCAAAACAATACAGGAGTACAAGCAAGTTTGATGTATAAAGATTTTGAAAAGAAATAGTTTTAGTTCCGATTAATTATCGTGTGAGTGATGCGGCGTCGAATAAGAATTACAAAGAATTCCCGCGGTTTGTGGAGCAGAAGGGGAGGAATTACAATAATGGGAAAATGTTTAAGCGCCGTAAAAATGATCGTCACTGACCTTGATAATACATTGCTCCGCAGAGACAAGACCGTCAGTGAGTATACCGCTTCAATTTTTTGCCGTTGCCATGACGCGGGGATTAAAATTGTATTTGCTACGGCACGTCCTGTTCGGGCGGTAAAAAGATGGCTTAACATAAACATAGAAAACGATGCTTGTGTTTATCATAACGGAGCTGTAATTGAAATCGGCAGCAAACTATTTAAGAAAATCGGCATCGAGTATAATATTACAAACAATTTGCTTAAAGAAGCGGAACAGTTGCATGGGATAAGAGCTGCCGTTGAAATCAACGATGTGTTGTATGCTAATTTTGATGCTTCAATAACATGGCCTGGCGAAGATGCTGCCATAACAGATTTTCGTAACCTGCCCAAATTACCCGCTGATAAAATCTTGTTTATAACTGCCGAAAGAACTGAGATAGACATCATATCGGAACTGCTTGGAGAAAATCTGTATTGGGAAGTTGCCGAAAACAAAGTTCTCATGGTAATGAACAAGCAAGCCCGTAAACGAAACGCGGTAAAAGAAATCGCGGAGCATTACGGATTGTCATTTTCAAATATTGCCGCCTTTGGTGATGATTATAACGATGTGGAAATGCTGCGCGAATGCGGAATCGGTGTTGCTGTCGCGAATGCCATTGATGAAGCGAAAGCCGCCGCGGATTATATTTGCGGTGACTGCGATGATGATGGCGTGGCACGATGGCTTGAGGAAAATGTGCTATGAATGCCAATTTGCAAGTATCTAAATCACATTAAGTTCTTTGTTACATTTAAAAGTGAATATAACTACAGAAGAAATTGTGGAAATATTACATGAATGCAGATATTCGCACACTTGACAAATAGTTAAAAACATTTAGAATCTGAACATAGAGTGGTAGAATGGATTTAGTATTCGATGATGATCTTTATGTCAAGTTTTTAGCAGAAAAGAAAACTGTCTATAATTCTCGATTAAGGGCAGATGATGAAACTTTTTTTGATGCTATGTTATCAAAAGAGGCTGATTTAAGGACCACACCCGAAGGGAAACAAATAATTAACATCATACAGTCTATCGGGAATGAATAGTGGCAAATAAACCTGAACAATTCCCTGTTTTTACTCCTTTAGATAAAGAAACAATTCAAAAAATGCTAACAAAGATAGCATCCTATTTGCATAATATTTCTGATATAATTAAAGTTGATTATAAAAAAATAGATACCTCTATGGATATCATATATGAAATAATTGAAAGAGTTGAAAAACGGAGAATATATTTTTATATTTATTATGATGGATGTAGGATGGGTGAAATAAATGAAGGTGCTTTGTTGTGTTTTTGGATAATAAAATTAGCTCCATTCCATTGCAACGGTATATCAAATAATGTGTTAAATGCAAAAATAGCTCTCTGTTTGTTTATGAATATGCTGCATTATCACACTGGAAAAGAAAATCAAAAACTAATTATAGCTGAAAATGTGATCAATGATATATACTACGCATTCCGTTTTAGGGATTTAAGTAAAGAATCGATAATGATATTGGCTGAAAGTTTAATAAAGTAAAACAGCAGTTCCGATGAAGACCACTATATTCTGACAGGTTCTGCGGCGAACAATATGTTACTTGTTAGTTTTACAGAGCCAAAACCTGAAATAATCCGCATTTAACTCTTGTTATCAAAGAAGGAGGAAATCATGGAGAATATTATTTTTGATGATTGTAAAAAAGATTTGCCAATAGATCAATTACATAACATTTTTACATTAGTCGGTTGGTCAGATGGATCTGAAACAGATGAAATGTTAAAAGCATATAATGTACCATTTATCAATTCAACTTTGGTGATTTCTGCTTGGGAAAATAGAAAATTGGCTGGATTTGTCAGAGTACTTAGTGACAAGATGTTTAGATCAATAATCTACGATTTAGCTGTTGATCCAGAATATCAAAGAATCGGAATAGGTTGTACATTAATTAAAAAGTGCATAGAACATTTTCCGAATTCTGAATGGTTGGTTCAAACAAAAGATCATAATGCGAATTTTTATGAAAAAATAGGATTTAAAAAAATTATGAGTAACGGATCTGATGTGTTTCTGAATATACCTTGTAAACTATTTTCAATCGAAGAATAATTCCAAGGTAATGCAGGAGTACCTGACGGTAGTTGCGGCGCAGTGGCAGCACACAAGTGTCAGAGGAGTTTTCTCAAAAGAATCCATTTCTTTTCCTTGTTCTTTCCATATCAACACCATCTAAACGGTCCTCTATACCCAACCTCAACAGAACATTCTTTATCAACATGATAGAATTAATGTATACTTAAAAAAGGAATGTTGTTTACGTTATAGTGGACAGATAATGATGCTGCTATGCAAAACCGGGAGATGATCGATATATGAATACTTTCGATGCCGATGTGATTATTGTTGGGGCCGGAGCTGCCGGCTTAACCGCGGGCCAGTATGCGGCGCGGGCTAATTTGAATACCGTAATTATCGAACAGATGGCGCCGGGGGGGCAGGCTCTCTTAATCGACAAATTGGAAAATTATCCGGGAAATGTAAGCCGCAAAACAGGCATGGAGTTTGCCGATGACATGAGAGAACAGGCGGAAGCCTTTGGCGCCCGGATCATCCCCGATGCGGTTCAATCGATCAAAAAAGAAGATCATACTTTTTTCGTGACTTTGGGCGATGATACCATTATGAAAAGTCCTGCCGTCATTATTGCGACAGGAGCGAAGCACAAAGGATTGAATATTCCCGGTGAAAAAGAATTGTACGGCCGGGGTGTTTCTTACTGTGCTGTATGCGATGGGCCCTTTTTTAAAAATAAAAAGATCCTCGTAGTAGGCGGCGGCGATTCCGCCTGCGATGAAGGAATCTTTTTGTCCAACCTCACAGAGAAAGTTATTCTCATTCACCGGAAAGACCGGTTCAGAGCGCAGCGCGGACTTGCGGAACGAGTTTTAAAACATCAGCATATTGATGTCCGTTTTAATTCCCGGCTTTTGGAAATTAAAGGCGGTCAAAAAGTTTCATCGGTTATCATTGAACATATTAGTGATGGAAAAATATATGAAGAAGAAGTCGATGCGGTTTTTATTTTTATCGGCTCTGTTCCTCAAACTGATTTAGTTCCTGATGTTGATAAAGACGAAGGCGGCTGCATCATAACCGATGAATCAAGGCGGACTTCAATCCCAGGGCTTTTTGCCGCGGGCGATGTCCGCGCAAGCCCTTTCCGTCAGGTTGTTACGGCGGCGGCGGACGGAGCGGTTGCGGCTCATGCCGCGTCTCAATATATAGATGAATTGAAAGGCGAAGCATACCGGTGAAATTATCTCATCTTATCTTTTTCATCATTTTGATTCTGCCCTTGTGTTCTCTTTCAGGAATAGATTTCAACAGTCCGGGCAGTCCTGCAGAAGTTGCAAAAGCGCTCGTAGATGAAATGAGCAGCGAGGAACTTCTCGCCCAGACTTTTATGCTTGGCTGGGTCGGAGCCGAACCCTCTCCCATCATTATAGATTGGGTCAGAGATCGGGGCATCGGCGGAATCAAAATCTTCGGCTGGAATACCGACGACACCTTGAAGCTCGCCGAAACAGTCGGCACACTACAGCAGCTTTCTCTCGGCGGCAGATTCCACATCCCTCTGTTGATTGCGACAGATCAGGAAGGCGGCTGGGTCCGTCACATAAAAGGTGTTACAAGCGAGACTCCGGGTAACATGGCTATCGGCGCGTCGGGCGTTCCCAGGGACGCGTATCTTGCCGGATACTATATCGGCCGCGAACTTGCGCTCCTTGGCGTGAACATGAACTTCGCTCCCACAGTTGATCTATACACAAACCCCGGTTCCAGGCTGATCGGGCCAAGGGCCTTTGGGGATGATCCCGTAAAGACCGGAATCCTCGGAGCCGCTTTTGTAAAGGGACAGGCCGCCGCGGGAGTTATGGCGACGGCAAAACATTTTCCCGGTCACGGCGATACGGACTTGGATTCGCACGGAACCCTTCCGGAAATCGACGCGGATATTGATCTGCTTTGGGAAAGAGAACTGCTTCCTTACCGTGTACTTTCAAAAGAAAATATTCCCGCAATTATGAGCGGACATCTCGCGTTCCCAAACACTCCGGCAGGATCGGAACCCGCTTCTCTCTCAAAATATTTTTTGACGGATCTGCTCCGCGAAAGAATTGGCTTCACCGGAGTCATCATCACCGATGATTTAATGATGAACGGAGCCGCTGTGAGCGCAGGCAGTTTATCGAGGGCGGCGAAGCAGGCTTTGCTTGCGGGAAATGATATTGTCATGTTATCAAAAACACCGGATATCTATGATCCAATCTGGACTATGCTGCTCAATTCCATGAACCAGGAACCGGAGTTCAGAGACCGTGTCCGCGATGCGGCGTTCCGAATCCTAACATTAAAATTGGAGTATCTCCAAAACGACAGCGCCGTTCCTTACATTCCCGATTTGGAAAAAGTTCAAACCGGTTTTCCGGACCCGGAAGGTGAAGCTTTCTTTTTGAACCTTGCGGCAAGATCGGTAACGCTTATCAAAGATTCCGGGGAAGATCAAGGAACAAGTCTTTTCCCTTTAAACGCTGAAACAGCCGGAAAGATTTTGCTTGCCGGATACTATCAGGATTTTATTAACTGCGGAAAAGCCGCGTTCCCCGACGCTGAAACATTCCGTTTTTCGTCTTCAAGGAACATTCCCGATCTGCGTTATGCCGCCCGTCAATCAGACACAATAATCTTTTGTTTGTCCGATGATGATGACGCGGTTCTGCTTAACAGCTTAAAAGATTTAGGAAAAAGAATCATTGTCTTTTCAGTATTAACTCCTATACATCTTGAAGACGCATCGTGGGTGGACGCCGCGATAGCGGTATACAGTTACGCTCCAACATCTTTTGTCGCGGGCTTTTCGGCAATGCTTGGGCGGATTCCTTTTCAAGGTGTTCTGCCTTTTGAATCAGAAACTATGGAAGCTCTGCGATGAGTAACAAGTACCGCTGGATTTCTTCAAGACGGAATAATTTTGAAGGAGTTGAATCCTTCTTAAAAGAACACGAACGTTTTTGTACAGCTCCCGCCGCAAAGTTCAAAAAAGGATTACAGAAACAAGACAAGGTATGGAAACTTTGCGGTGAAAGCGGCATTATCAATGCGCTTTTATTCTATTCCGGCAGAGTCCTATTCCCCGTGTTCAACAATATCGATCCGGTTCCTGTTCCCCGGTTCGCGCGTTTACTGCTTATGCAAAATCCTGTTTACGCGATTCAAGGATGCGGCAATGATGTTTTACAGATTGAAAAGATGCTGAACCGATGCGGACGCGTCCCCAGTGATTCAAAAGATTTTTTTCTCATGACGCTGGATACGCTTCCGTCATATTCCCCAAAAAATGATTCAAAGTTGATCATCAAAAAACCTCACGCAAACGATGTTGAAAATCTTTATGAACTACATAAGCAATATGAGATTGAAGAAGTGATTCCCAGGAACGGAACCTTTAATCCCGCAGGCTGCAGGTACCTCGTTGAATCTATGATCATTCGGAATCAGGTTCTGGCCGGTGAACTTGAGGGACGCTTGGTTACAAAAGTAAATATCAACGCCGATTCATATACGCGCTGTCAAATAGGCGGCGTTTTTACGGATCCATTTTTCCGGGGCAAAGGATACGCGTCAGAGCTTGTTGCGTCATTTTGTAATCAGCCTATTTCGGAAGGCAAAGGCGTCAATCTTTTTGTTAACAAAAAAAACATCCCGGCGTTGAAGGTCTATAAAAAACTTGGATTTAAAATTATTTCGGATTATCGAATAACATATTATTGATGGAGGGAAAAATGACCGGCTTGGAAAGTTTTCAGGTACACACAAAAAAGCAAAATGAATGGATCAACATTACCGAACAGGTTAATCGTATTGTACGAAACTCATCGGTTGCCGAAGGAATATGCGTCGTATTTATTCCTCATACAACGGCGGCGGTAACTATCAATGAAAATGCCGACTCAGATGTTCCGCGGGATGTTTCATTTTCTCTGGATCTCATTTCTCCCGACCGCCCGGAGTTCAGGCACGGCGAAGGCAATTCAGCGGCTCATACCAAAACAAGTTTGGTCGGTCCTTCGTTAAACATCATCGTAACAAAGGGAAAACTTTTGCTTGGCACATGGCAGGGAATATGGTTTAATGAATTCGACGGTCCCAGGACCAGAAACGTTTATGTCAGAGTGATAGGAGAATAAAAATGATGATGAAAAAATATGTTCTTTTTATATCGATATTATGTTTGTTGTTATTCGCGTTTGTTTCGTGCGGCGGCGGGGGAGGGAAAGAAGCGTATGCGGCGGATTACGAAGCAATAGCCGGCCGGGAACGAAGTGTGAGCTATCAGGAAATGAGCAGGAGCGATACTGCTTTTGCGGGTTCCGGCTATAATTCTGAAATGCCTTCTGAATCCGCTTCAGCGGCACAAGCATTAAATGTTACTGACAATAGAAAGCTGATAAAAACAACCAACCTGATTCTCCGTGTGGATGACCTGAACGAAGCCGCTGAGACAATCGGCGCAATAATGCAAAACTATGGAGCGTATTCCAGTTCCACCCAGATCGAGGAAAACCGTCAGACCTATTACATCAGGGTTCCCGAGTCGTCGTATGAAACCATGCTTGATCAAGTAAACGGTTTGGGAAAAGTAAGCCGCCGTACCGATTCCATAGAAGACGCGACGCTTCAATATTACGACCTTGAAGGCCGTCTTAACACACGGAAAGAACTTCTCCAAACCTATCAATCATATTTGAGCAAAGCTGACAACATTGAAGAGATTCTTTCCGTTGAAAAGAAAATCGCCGAACTGCAAAATGAAATTGATATGTACGGTTCGCGCTTTACGCAGCTCGTCAATCAGATTGATTACGCATCCATCATTCTTACTTTGTATGGAACGGTATCTGGTTACGGTTATCAAGAACCATCAATCTGGGACCGTGTTAAAGATCTTTTCAGCGGCTACGGCGATTTCCTTTCAGGCGCGCTCATCGTGATAATCCAAATTATCGTTTACGGAATCCCGGTTCTCATCGCGGTTACGTTGGCGTTCTGGCTTCTCTTTGGAAAAATAGGACTCCTCAGAAAATTGTGGCGGCTGGCGGCAAAAAAGAAAGAGTGATGATTCTTGCCTTGCAATTTACGATCCGTTTTGCTTCTTCACCGCGCCTTTTTTAAACACGATGCCTTCGTCCCCTTTGTCGGCAATTATCGTGTCGCCGTCTTTGATCTTTCCGGAGATAATCGCTTTGGCAAGGGGATTTTCCAGCTCGCTTTGAATCGTTCTTTTGAGCGGGCGCGCTCCATACAGAGGATCGTAGCCGCGTTCGGCGAGGAATGCCTTGGCTTTGTCGGAAACGGCAAGCGTAATCTTGCGGTCCGCGAGGCGTTTCTCCAAATGATGAAGCTGAATCTCAACGATTTTGCCGATGTCATTTCTTGTAAGCTGATTAAAGATAACCGTTTCATCAATTCTGTTGAGGAATTCCGGGCGGAAGCTCCGCTTGAGAACTTCCATAAGGGCGCTCCGAATATCATCCTGATTTTGGGCTTCCAGAATTAAGTCCGATCCCAGGTTGCTTGTCATGATGATGATGACGTTCTTAAAATCGATTACGCGGCCTTGTCCGTCGGTAAGGCGCCCGTCATCGAGAATCTGAAGGAACACGTTGAACACTTCGGGGTGCGCTTTTTCGATCTCGTCAAAAAGCACGACGCTGTAGGGCCGCCGCCGGACGGCTTCGGTCAATTGCCCGCCTTCCTCGTAACCCACGTATCCGGGAGGCGCGCCGATCAGGCGGCTTACCGAATGCTTCTCGCCGTATTCGCTCATGTCGATTCGCGTGAGGGCCTTTTCATCGTTAAAAAGAAAGTCCGCGAGGGTTTTCGCGAGTTCTGTTTTTCCGACGCCTGTAGGACCGAGGAAAAGGAAGGAACCGAGCGGACGGTCAAAGCTGGAAAGGCCGGCCTTGTTCCGGCGGATAGCGTCGGCGACGGCAGCTACCGCCGCTTCCTGCCCCACGACCCGCTGTTCCAACACTTTTTCCAAATCAATGTACTTTTGCAGTTCGCCGGAAAGCATCTTTGAAACGGGAATGCCGGTCCATGTTGATACGACGGCGGCAATATCCTCTTCGCTGACTTCCTCACGGAGCAGAGCGGAATCGCCGCGCTTCTTTTCCATTTGGTCCGAAAGAGCGGCGAGCTGTTTCTGCGCTTCGGGAATCAGTCCGTGTTTTATTTCCGCGGCCTTGCTTAAATTGCCTTCGCGTTCGTAGCGTGTTTCCTCTATTTTAAGCTCTTCAATCTTCTGCTTGAGCTCGCGGATTTTCTGAATATCCTTTTTTTCACTTTCCCAGCGGGCGCTCATGGTATTCCGTTCTTCGCTCAGATCGGCAATTTCTTTTTCCAGTTTTCCAAGCCGTTCTTTTGACGCCGCGTCTTCTTCGCGCTGGAGAGCCTGCTTCTCAATGGAAAGCTGCAAAAGTTTCCGTTCGAGTTTGTCGAGTTCGGTCGGGCGGCTGTCAAGTTCCATTTTTAAGCGGCTCGCGGCTTCGTCTACAAGATCGATGGCTTTGTCCGGCAGAAAGCGGCTCGTAATGTAGCGGTCGGAAAGCGTTGCCGCCGACACCAGGGCTTCATCTTTTATCCGCACGCCGTGATGTACTTCGTAACGTTCTTTGAGGCCGCGGAGAATGGCGATGGTGTCGGACACCGAAGGTTCCGCCACGTAGACCTGCTGGAAACGCCGTTCAAGCGCGGCATCTTTTTCGATATACTTGCGGTATTCGTCCAGGGTCGTCGCCCCGATACAGCGGAGTTCCCCGCGGGCAAGTGCCGGTTTCAAAAGATTTGACGCGTCAGTCGCGCCTTCCGCGGCTCCGGCTCCGACCAGCGTATGAAGCTCATCGATAAACAGAATGATTTTGCCGTCCGATGACTGCACTTCATGGATAACGGCTTTAAGGCGTTCTTCAAACTCGCCGCGGAATTTTGCCCCCGCAACTAAAGCGCCCATATCAAGGGCAAGGAGCTTCTTTCCTTGCAGGCTTTCGGGGACGTCTCCAGCTACAATCCGCCGGGCAAGGCCTTCAGCAATGGCGGTTTTTCCGACGCCCGGTTCGCCAATCAGAACGGGGTTGTTTTTGGTTCGGCGGGAAAGCACTTGCATCACCCGGCGGATTTCTTCATCCCGGCCGATCACCGGATCGATCTTTTCCTGGCGGGCAAGAGCCGTCAAGTCCCGGCAGTATTTTTCCAGAACCTGATATTTCTCCTCCGGGTTTTGATCGGTTACACGGGTATTTCCCCGTACCGCTTTTAACGAATTGAGTATCGCGTTTTTATTGATGCCGTTTTTCTTCAATATTTCGACGGCTTGTCCTTCCGCGCCCGCCATCGCCAAAAGGATATGTTCTGTCGAAATATATTCATCTTTTAAAGAACTTGCCTCATTTTCAGCCTTTGCCAAAACCTTCGACACGGCGGAAGAAAAATACATCTGCGCCGCTTCGCCGTACACTTTCGGTGCGGACGCAATCAGCACTTCCGTTTCCTGGGCAATATGCCGGGGATCGCCTCCGATCTTTTCAATAATGGGAGAAACAATCCCGTCATCCTGCTGCAAAAGGGCAAGCAGCAAATGTTCAATTTCCACCTGCGGATGATCGTTCTTTTGAGCAATCGCCGTAGCTTCGTTGATTGCTTCCTGAGCTTTTAT
>QMCD01002526.1_pt1 | contig 14890 bp, 12 predicted proteins | sample 1821841 | NCBI WGS metagenome assembly QMCD01 (sample SAMN01991225, study PRJNA193472) | Termite gut metagenome, whole genome shotgun sequencing project. | isolation source: worker | host: Macrotermes natalensis | reverse complement strand
TATATAACTATTCCTTTTAATTGTCAAGCTTTTTGTTACATTGAATAAAAAGCGAATAAAAAGCTGCAATAATGAAGTCTGCAGACGTTCTTGCAGAACGGGATTTGCCCTGTAATCATAGTATTGACAAGCTGATGAACGGGTAAATTATAAAATTATTGAGTTGTATGCAATTAGTTAAGGTTGCAAATGCTGATATTATATGATATAATATTTATGAAAACCGATAATATATTTCTATTAAAAATACATCCCGAAAGGACAATATAACAAAATGATTAGTGAACTGCAGCAGAGAATCAGAAAGCTTAAGGAAGAAAAAAAGGTTACTGTTTTAGCGCACAGCTATGTGAACGAAGCCGTTCAGGAGATTGCCGACCATACGGCTGATTCCTTCCGGCTCGCGGAGCTCGCCCAGATGTCAAGAAACAGCACGATAATAATGTGCGGCGTGCGTTTTATGGCGGAGACCTGTAAAATCCTTTGCCCGAAGAAAACGATTATTCTTGCCAACCCAAAAGCGGGATGTCCCATGGCGGAACAGTTTTCGGCGGATGAAATAAGGCAGGTCAAAAAAATGCTCCCCGATTACACCGCCGTATGCTACATAAATACGACTGCCGAAATAAAAACGCTGTGCGACGTCTGCGTTACCTCCAGCTCCGCCGTTAAAAACTGCAAAATGATTGAAAATAATAAAATACTTTTCCTGCCCGACGCTAATTTAGGCGCGTATGTTCAGTCCCAGCTGCCGGAAAAGACCTTCAAATGCCTTCAGGGGGGATGCCCCATCCATGCGGGGATTACCGTTGAGGAGGCAGGGATGGCGAAGGAAAGCCATCCGAAAGCCTTATTGCTCGTTCACCCCGAATGCCAGCCCGGAATAGTCGCGATGGCGGATTACACGGGTTCTACCTCCGGAATAATGGAATATGCCGGAAATTCGCCTGAAAAGGAATTTATAATAGGCACGGAGCTTGCCATAACCGAGCATTTACAATACGCATACCCCGAAAAGACATTTTACCCGCTTTCAAAAAATCTGATTTGCCCCAATATGAAAATTATAACGCTGACCGACGTTTACAGGGCGCTTTACGGGGAAGGCGGCGAGGAAATCGAGCTTCCTGCTCAGATAATGCTCAGAGGGCTGAAATGCATAAACAAGATGTTTGAGCTTAACGCCTGATTTTCAAACCGTGTGATATACATTTAAATCCTTAAAGAAAGGAGCTGTTAAATGAAAAATTCCATTAAGTCATTAATATCAGTGTGCCTGATTTTTGTTTTAACGGGGTGCGGTAATTCAAACACAGAAGAAGCTGTACAGGCAGAATCGGATATGACTTCGGCTGCGGCAACGGATTTCAGCCAGGAATTAATAAGTTCTGAACTGACATCTGTTATGACGTCTGCATCCCTTACCGGAGCTAACGCCGGAGAAACAGAAGTCACACCGGTTACAACAAAGGTTACCTCTGCGGTCAGTACAGACGCGCCCGTAAAAACGTCTGCCGTAAGCGTTAAATCAGAAACTCCTCAGTCTGTTACTGAAAAAGACAGCAAAATTACCGGACGAATAATAACATCCGGGGATTTTGACCTGTCCGGTATAAAAATTGATATTTTTTCTTCTCAGCTTGATTCTCAGGAAGACGGCGTTGAAATATACGCCCATACTTATCAGTATTCGGTTTATACCGGAAAAGACGGATATTACAGTTTTGATATGCCGTCCGGCAAATATCTGGTAAGCGCTGATATGAAATCCTTACCGGAGGACGCGCTTATAGCTTCCGGTTCATATTTTTTATCCCCCGGCGATGAAATACCGCCAATGGAACTTATTAAAAAATTTCCGTGGGAAGATATATACGGCGAAGATGATATAGTAATCGCCGAAGAAGAAACCCCTGACGCCGCCTCAGCAGCAAGGGAAGCTGAAATCTCAAAATACGCGACTCTGTTTAAAGACGAAAGGGATAAGAAAAAATATATTATAATTTCGGTTACGCCTGAAAATATATACTGGAATAAACTGGAGCTCGATATAACTGAAAACGAGCCGGCTGACATATTCATACCCATAGAACTTTATGACGCGGTAAAAGAAGCCGAGGAACTGATATTATGGTTCAAAGATGATGATTCACGCGAACGGAGACTGAATATTGATGAGTACGACAGTTTTAATATATTAAGAGGGTTAAAAATCAGTTATAACGGAACATATAACTGGAATGCAGACCGGATGCATACCATTAAAAACAACTCACTATATTTTTACGACAGCCCGTCGGATGAAATAAAATTAGATTCATATTTGCTTAACGGCGGTTTTATGAGCTACCCTTATAACCATAAAGGCGAGGAGCTTCTTTTCAGGGAGGGGATGACGGCAGAAGAAGCCGATGAGTATTTCCTTGCCGTTTATAACGACCAAATAGAATTCCTTGAAGAAATAAAGAAACTGGAAGAACAGGGGATATTTTGTCCCTTTGAACCGTCCGAATGGAATTTTTTACTCAGCGGCACAAGATTCAGAGCAAAAATAAACCGGATTTATTAAAGTAATAAGCGGTCATAAAAACCGCTTTCGCGTTTTATCATATGAATTTATTGTATAGAAAAATAAATAGAAAAAACAGTAATTATCATAAAAAATATGGTATACAAGTATATTTTCCATAAATTTATATAAATATAAATTAATATTATTAATTGAGGTGATTTTTTTGTCTGGAAGAAAAGGTTACATGTCAGATACCCCGTTTCATGTTGAAAATATCCGATATATGTATGCTGTCGAACGACATGAGTCTACGCCATCATCTACTTTATTAAATGAGAAAATTTGTGTTTATAACAAAAATGGTGTATGTAAGAGAGCAATTTGTAAATTCTATAATAAAGCTTGTAAAGGGTGTGAGAAATATAATATAAACGGTAAAACAAGGGAATATTTTTCAGATGAATATATTAAAGAAAACGAGCGACAAATGCGTATTCAAGCTATTAAAGAAAATAAAATAAAAGAGCAAAAAAAGATTATTAAACAACAGCAATTAAGAAAAATAGAGGAAGAATCCTTGAAATACCGTGAAAAATGTAATTATTATCAAAATAAAAGGTGTTCGGCATTAAATACAGTATGTAAAGCAAAAGATAAGTGTTTATTTTCGATAGCTAAAATAAAACAAAAATAGCTAATACATAGTTTTCTAATGATTATATATAAATAGCAAAAAACAGTAGTAATCAGCCATAAAATGTGGTATACTCTTAGTATGTTAAACGTAAAAAATTTGAAAGGAAGTTTATTATGCTTACGGATATTGAAATCGCACAGCAGGCGAAAATGCTGAAAATTACTGAAATAGCAAAAAATCTCGGTATTTCTGAGGATGATATTGAACCCTACGGTCATTATAAGGCAAAGCTGTCAGAGGAGCTTTTTACCAAAACCGCGGATAAAGAGGACGGCAAGCTTATACTCGTAACGGCAATAAACCCCACCCCGGCGGGCGAGGGAAAAACCACCGTTTCAACGGGACTTGCCCAGGCTATGGCGAAAATAGGCAAAAAAACCGTTCTTGCTTTACGCGAACCGTCGCTGGGCCCGGTTTTCGGGGTAAAGGGCGGAGCCGCAGGCGGAGGTTATGCGCAGGTTGTTCCCATGGAGGATATTAACCTGCACTTCACCGGCGATATGCATGCCATTACCGCCGCGAACAACCTGCTCTGCGCGCTTCTTGACAACCATATGCAGCAGGGGAACGAGCTTAATATCGACCAGAGGCGTATAATGATTGAACGCTGTATGGATATGAACGACCGCGCACTTCGCAGCTGCGTTGTGGGTATGGGCGGCAAAATCAACGGAGTTCCCCGTCAGGACAGCTTCCGAATTACCGTGGCTTCAGAGGTTATGGCTATTCTATGCCTTGCTTCGGACCTTAACGATTTAAAGAAACGGCTGGGCAGTATCCTTGTTGCGTATACTTATGACAATAAACCCGTTTTTGCCTGCGACCTGCAGGCTCAGGGTTCTATGACGGCACTTCTCAAGGACGCTTTGAAGCCCAACCTTGTCCAGACCCTTGAAAACACCCCCGTTATAATACACGGCGGTCCGTTTGCCAATATAGCCCACGGATGCAACTCAATCCGCGCTACAAAGCTGGCGTTAAAGCTGGGCGATTACTGCGTTACCGAAGCGGGCTTCGGCTCGGATTTGGGAGCCGAAAAGTTTTTTGACATCAAATGCCGTTTCGCCGGGCTTAATCCGTCATGCGTCGTTCTTGTCGCTACGGTACGCGCATTGAAATATAACGGCGGAGTAAGTAAAGCCGACCTTGGAAACGAGAATATCGAGGCTCTTAAAAAGGGCATTGTAAATTTACAGACCCATATTGAGAATATGAATAAATTCGGCGTTCCTGTAGTTGTGGCAATCAACCGCTTTTATACCGACAGCGACGGCGAAATAGCATACATCAGGGAATTCTGCGATAAGATGGATACCGAGGTTTCACTTGCCGAGGTATTCGCCAAAGGCGGCGACGGCGGCACGGACCTTGCCGAAAAGGTTTGCAGGGTTATTGAGGACAGACCGTCCGCATTCAGACCGATTTATAATACCGAACTGTCCGTTAAGGAAAAGCTTGATATTATCGCTAAGGAAATTTACCGCGCCGACGGTGTGATTTACACGGCGCAGGCTGAAAAATCCATTAAGGAAATAACCGAACTCGGATATGCGGACATTCCCATATGCGTTGCGAAAACGCAGTATTCGCTCTCGGACGACCCGGCAAAGCTGGGGAAACCGGTGAATTTCAGCATAACTGTCCGTGACGTAAAGCTTTCTGCCGGAGCGGGGTTTGTTGTCGCGCTAACAGGAGATATTATGACTATGCCCGGGCTTCCCAAGGTTCCTGCGGCGTTAATGATTGACTGTGATAACAGCGGAAGCATCAGCGGACTGTTCTGATAAATGATAAATACTGTGTTGTTAATAAGAATCTGTTAGTTTATAATTATGAAATGAATATAAAATGCCGGAAATAACACCTAAACGTTACAGCATAATAATAAAAATAATACCGCCGCAGGCGGTAACCGACATTGTTAATTGTTTATTTTTAATATGATAATTATTATGAGGAGGAGGATTTATATGAAAATATTTATCACGGGCGGAACAGGGAATATAGGGCAGTATGTTACTTTAGCGGCGGCTAAGAAAGGACACAGGGCAATTGTTTTATCCCGAAGCCCCGAAAACTATCCGACGCTGGCAAATATGGAGAACGTAACTCTGGTAAACGGTGAAATGACGGAGTATAAAAAACTAAGTGAGCTTGTCAAGGGCTGCGACGCCGTTATACAAATCGCGCTCGGCTGGGGCAACGAACCCGTGTCAATGCTGGAAAACGACACCGCGGCTACGGTTAATCTGCTTGAAATATCCGAAAAAGCCGGGGTTGCAAAGTTCATTTATACGAGCAGCACTGCCGCAATGGGGAAAATGCGCAGTCATATGGACGAAACCGTTATGAACCTGCCTGTTGATTTATACGGCAGCACAAAATCGGCTTCGGAAAGCTACCTTCTCGGTTTCAGTAAATATTACGGAGAGGAAAGAACTGGAGGCAATACTGTTTCAATGAAACGTAATATTATACGTCCGGGGTATACCTTTTCAAGTCCCCCGTATGAAGACGGTTCTTCCCAGTCTGACACGAGGTTCCGTGATATAACCGACGCCGTCGTTAATGACAGCCCCGTCTGCGTAATAAAGAATGACGGCACGCAGTTTATTTCGTCCGGTCAGATAGCAGAGCTTTACATATCGCTTCTTGAAAGCGAATTGAACGAAGAGGTTTTCCTTGCTCTCGGCAAAACATACATAACCTGGGAGAGGATTGCAAAAATAGCGCTTGAGGAATACCCCCGGTCAAAATCGGTAATTGAGCTTGACGACAGGGGATGGGGTGACTCTCCTATGCTGTACAATGTTTCAAAGATGGAGCGCGTGTTCGGTCTGGCTTTTGACGAAAAAGCCGTCGAGGCTGAAATTAGAAGCCATGTCAAATGGAATCTTGAACAGTCGTTTAAAAGGAAATGAAATTGAAACGGAGGCGTGTTTTTATGCCGCATATTTATACGGTTAATGAAATAAAGGATAAGCTGTATTTTTTATTTCAGGAGCTTCCGGTTGAAAAGGCGGTTCTCTTCGATTCATATGCAAAAGGAATCCCCACAAAGACAAGCGATGTGGATATTGTAATTTACAGTGAGGGAAAAATAAGAGGAATTGACTTTTTCGGCGTGCTTGAGGATATAACGGAGGCTTTGAAAATTCCGGTAGATTTAATAGAGGCTTCCCAAATAATTGACGGAGGACGGGCGCATCGTGAGATTATTGAAACAGGAGTAGTGATATATGAAAGAACCTGAACGTGTCATACTTAACAACGTTTTTAACAGTATCCCCGTCAAGTCTGAACGTTATCGTATGAGAGCAGGTATTGCTTGTTTTAAATTTGTATTTCATAAAGCATTTCCTTTCACGAATTAAAATGGAATTATAAATCAATCAGCTGTTACTATTAATAAATATTATTTAATCTTCTATTTATTCTTCGCTTATATAATACATACTGAACAATTACACATTTTGTGTAATTGTTCAGCACGCATTATATTGTAAAAAACTCTTAAGTTGTTACCATTGTACTATAGAGAGCAGAACAGATTGAAACAAATTTTTTTAAATCGGTATAAAAACGCAGGTGAGGATTAAATCCGCACCTGCGTAAATTATATTTAATTGTCAGATAATTTAACTTTTTTATCCAAGCGGTTTTTCAAGGATTTTTTACAATGCTAGGATGACGACGAAGGCAGTCTGCAGCATGGTGAGAAGGGAAGACAAGGCAATGCGAAAAAAGACTGCAAAGCTGCGGACTACAAAAGTCAAACTGCTATAATACTTAATCTGTAAATACTTCACCTGAATAACCGTGCTGAACGGACCTTATAATATCCTCTCCCAGCTGGCTTGCGTTGGTTCTTTCAAAATAAATGTAAGCCGGACGGCGGTAGGAACCTGTTGAAGCGCTTATTACTATTTCATTTACATCCAGATAATCAGGGTAATCCGAGCTTCTGAGCCTTCTTGTATAAACCGTATCGTAGCGGTATTCGCCGTCTTCAGCTTCTGAATCGTTCCAGTTCAATACATTATAACTCCAGTGGTCTGATTCCGCAATCATATAATAAGTCTTGTTACCGTAATCCCATTGTAATAATATATCGGTTGAAGGAACAGCTGCCGGTTTGCTTGTATAAATTTTATAGTAGTCATATGAGAAGCTGGATTCCTTATCATGAGCAATCAAATCCTCAACATATGATGAACCGGCGTCATAATAAGGAACAAGCATATACCGGTTAATTATTTTATTCTGAGAACTGGTAATAGTCCAAGTCTCTATTTCATCACGATTGCTGTTTTTATCCGGTCTGATATTATAAATCAGATAATATTCAAATTCCCTTGTATATTCTGCAGCGGCAGTGTTGTAGGCAACCTCGTCATAATCGCGCGGAACCAGTATATACCTCATTCCGTAACCCGTATTAAAGCTCTTTATGCTGTCGGAATTATTTTTCTTCTGGGGGTTTTTAGAATAAACTATATAATATTCATAAGACTTTGCTGTTTCTGCGAAGATACTGTTTGCGTATGCAGCGTCATAATCCTTTGGTACCAGCATATAACGGTTGAAACCATTAAGCACATACTGGATAACAAGGTCGGTTGATAAATTCTTTGTAGGATAATGATTACTGATTACATAATAGCTTGCTGAACTGCCGACAGTAACATTAACATCCTTATAATTCTTTGTGTTGGATTTTGAATAAATTCTTACAACGGTTTTACCCGACGATACGCCCTTTACATTAACCGTTGCATAATAACCTCCTGAAACAGAACGGTAATTACCAACCGTGAAAGTGGCAACCGAAGGATTACCCGAAGCGACGGTAAGGGAATCCTTTGCGGTGGTAAGCACATTAAAGGAAGCCGTCTTATTTACGTCTACGCTGACCGAGGTTGACTGAAGCGTTATCACTACATCATTGGAGGGGTTGTTACCTGTGGTTATACCGTTTCCTACCGTTATATCAATATAATCATAAACGGTGGTAGGATAATTTTTTGCATAGATTTTAATACGGGCAGTGCCGTTATTAACTCCCTTGATAGTCAATGGAACTATATCGTCGTCAAACTTTGCGCCGTTCCATGACGCTGAGGCTACATTTTTGTTTGTGGTTGAGCAGGAAATTGTGTGCGTTCCTTTAGCCGTAATATTCACTTTAACAGTTTTACCCTTGGCAATGGTCAGTTCTGAAATACCCGCGGTAATTTTACCCGCAACAACCGTAACCTTGCATTTTAATGTGGTATTGCTCACCTTGGCATAAATATAAGTAGAGCCTACTCCTTTTCCCGAAACCTTTCCGGCGGAATTAACAGTAGCTACGGATATGTTGCCGGTAGACCACTTAACTGCGCCGCTGGTGCCGTTTACCTTTAAAGTAGTGGCATAACCCTTTGTAAGCGTAAGAGCGGTTTTACTTATTGAAGCGGCGGCGCCTGACGGGATTGCCAACAGAGGCACGACCATCATCAAAGCCAGAATGCAGCTGAGAATTGATTTTATAAATTTTCTGTTCACAATTCAAACCTCCCATGTAAATATTATCTTATATCCATATTAACATTTTAGCACCATTACTGATATATGTCAATAAAAAATCCGATACAATGCAATGACAATAGATGACAATTCAGTAACAATAAGGCAGCCGATTAATAATATGGTAATTTTCCGGGCGGAATTTTACCCGCCTTCAATAATAAAACAACTGAAAAGTATAAAACTTTTCAGTTGTCTTACATTTTTGTGCAATCCTACAATTTATTAGTTATAATTACAGCAATTAGTATGAAAAATATATAAAGAATTCAATTATTTTTATTACTCCGTTACGCTCATTTAAAAAACGTTTTAGCCCCCTTTTTTATTTATAAAACAGGCTTGTTTATTATTTATAGCAGTTTAAGTTTTTGTACGGGTATTATTGTTTATCCGTTAATAAGTTCATCCAGCATTTTCGGAAGCTCGGTTCCCATGTTCCCGTCGGTGAACTGGCAGGTTCCGACATTATGATGTCCCCCGCCGCCGTATTTCAGCATCAGCTTTCCGACGTCAACTTCCGACGTGCGGTTAAGGATTGAGTAGCCGACCGCCGCCGAACAGCCGGCACCACCCCGTCCCGAAACAATCCATGCAGAAATGTTCTGTTCCGGATAAAGGCTGTATATTAAAAACCTGTTGCCCGAATAAATCGGGTCAACCCCTCTGAGGTCAGATATTATTACGTCTTTTTCAACGCGGGTATGTGCTTTCACCATTTCAATGAATTTTTCATTCTGCTCGAAATAAACCTCAATCCTTTCCTTAACGTCGGGGAGTGAAAGGATTTCATCGGTATCCATGGTACGGCAGCAGTCAATAAGCTTTTCCATCAGCTGATAATTGGAAATAGTAAAGTTCCTCCATCTTCCGAGACCGGTCCGGGGGTCCATCAGGAAGCCGACAAGTATCCATCCTGAGGGATTAAGTATTTCATCGCGGGTAAGCTTTCCGCTGTCGACTTTATCAACGGCTGCCATCATATCGTCATAATGCGAAAACCGTTCTTTTCCGCCGTAATAATCATATATAATCCTGGCGCAGGAATCAGCCAGACGGCTTTCGCCCAGGTATTTCCCCTCAAGCCTGTTTCTTTCAAACTCGCTTGAATGGTGGTCGAACCAAAGCCCGCAGCCCTCCACATACGGAACATTGGCAAGGCAGTCGTCCTTGGTGACCTCGACCAGACCGTCCTGTAAATCCTTCGGGTGTGCAAATTTCCAGTTATCAATAACGCCGACATCCTTTAACAGCGCTCCGCAAGCGAGTCCGTCAAAATCCGAACGCGTAACAAGCCTCATCCCATACAACCCCTTATTAGAATACTATATTATCTATAAAAAGCATCTTCATTTTCATAACTCAACAACAGAAAAGACATAATATAATTATTATACACTAATTCTATTAATTTTTCAATAGCAAAATCCTTTAAAAAAGCAAATATAAATAATATGTGATTTTATTCAAAATATTAATATTTCAACAACTGATTTTGTATAATAATACAAACTTGTTTTAACAGCACAGCATAATACAAAGCTTTATCTGTCTTCATTATGAAATATTTTTAATTAAACAAGCATTTCTATTGCATAAATCGGGACAATATGATATACTTTTCGGGGTAGTCATGAAATTATAACAATAAAAATCAGGAGATAAACATTATTATGGATAGAACAAACGGAAATCATAAAAAAGCATTAACCCGTGAAAACAGACCTGAATTCCCCAAACGCGCCGTAATTACAGGCGGTATGCCCTACGGAAACAAGGATTTGCATTTCGGTCATGTGGGAGGCTGTCTGGTTTTTGCCGACGTTTACGCTCGTTTTATGCGGGACAGAATCGGAAAGGATAACGTTATTTTCGTATCCGGCACGGACTGTTACGGCTCGCCCATAGTCGAGGGGTACAGGAAATACTGCGCTGAAACCGGTTTTAACGGTACGGTAGCCGAATATGCCGAAAAGAACCATCTTGCCCAGAAAGCCACCCTTGACAGCTATGACATCAGTCTCAACTTATTCGGCGCTTCCGCGCTCGGCAGGACAGGGGAAATCCACAATTCCGTCACAGACCGTTTTATACGCAGGCTTTATGAAAACGGCCATCTGGAAAAACTGACTACCGCTCAGTTTTATGACGAAAAGGCGGGAACCTTTATAAACGGCCGTCAGGTTGTGGGCAAGTGCCCCGTTTTAGGATGCCAGTCCGAAAAAGCTTATGCCGACGAATGCGATTTAGGTCACCAGTATATGCCGGTAAACCTTATCAACCCTATAAGTACTCTAACCGGAGAAACTCCGGTAATGAAAGATGTTGTAAACTGGTATTTCAAACTGCCTGAATTCAGCGGACTGCTGAACGAATATGCGGAAAATATCAAAGGGCAGGAAAACATACGTCAGGTTGTCTGTAAAACCATTGCGGAATTTTTAGAACCCCCTGTTATTTATGTTATGAACGACTACAGGGAAGCCTATGAAAGTATTAAAGGTAAAATGGCTGCACATGAGCTTGTTGGGGAGCCTAAGAAAACATCATTCACAATTAAATTTACTGAGCTTTCCGACTGTGACGAAGCCGTTAAACTGCTTTCCTCCGCCGGCGTGCGTTTCAGGACGGGTAAAACCTTAGTTCCCTTCCGTCTGACCGGCAATATTGAATGGGGAGTTAAAGCTCCTGTTATCGAAGGCGAAACAGGATTAACCGTATGGGTATGGCCCGAATCGTTATGGGCTCCGGTTTCCTTTACTGCCGCATATCTTGAATCTATAGGCGAAAACACTGAAAAATGGCGTGAATACTGGTGTTCAAAGGATTCGCAGGTTTATCAGTTTATCGGGCAGGATAATATTTACTTTTACGGAGTTGCCGAAACAGGAATGTTCATGGCATTGCAGGGAAATACCGGTATTTCGTCGGAACCCGGGGAAAACCAGATGCAGCTGCCTGTTATTGTAGCAAACCACCACATACTTTTCCTTAATAAAAAGGCTTCCAGTTCGGGAAGCGTCAAACCTCCCATGGCTTCGGAGCTTCTTGATTTCTATACAGCCGAACAGCTCCGCATGCATTTTTTAAGCCTCGGACTCGGGATGAGAAGCGTTAGCTTTATGCCGAAGCCCTTAAACCCAGCCGCCGGTGAAAATGAAGCCGACCCGGTTATTAAAGAAGGATTTTTGCTTTCGAACGTATTCAACCGTATTATAAGGACGGCATTTTATGATACCCAGAAATTTTTTGACGGAAAAATGCCCATAGGCAATGTTGACGCGGATATTCTTGCCGAATCGGAAAAAGCTATACTTGAATACGAACGCTTTATGTATAAATTTGAATTCCACCAGGTTACCTATGTGCTTGACTCATATATCCGCAGGGCAAGCAAGTATATGGCTAAGGTTAAAACCGAAGCCGATAAGGCTGATAAAAATGATTTGCGCAGAAACTGGCTTATCAATATCTTCCATATGATTAAGACTGCCTCCGTTCTGCTTCATCCCCTTGCGCCTCAGGGTACTGAGACTGTGCGGGAATACCTTAAAATGGATGAAAGCTTTTGGTCATGGGATAATATTTTTTCTGAGTTCAGCATAATATTAAACGGCAGGGAAGAGCATGAAATAAAATTCCTTGAACCCCGCACCGACTTCTTCACAAGGCATGAAAGCCAGTTTAATTGATGAGGAGTGAGGAATGAGGTATGAGTAGTGCAATGTCAACAGCTTAAGAAATTTTACTTTACAATACCAGACGCCAGTTACCAGAAATCTGACCACTGACCACTGACCACTGACCGCTTATGATTAGAAAGTTATTAGTTTTCTGCTTAAGTTGTTGACATTGATGAGTAGTGAGGAGTGAGGGATAAGGTTTTGATTTCAGGTTTACTGCTGACTAAAAGCGTTTTTATCATAAACTATTTCTATAAACTTTAAAGCCGCAAAGGTTAGGGATGTATCCTTTCGGGTTATCCCGCCTATTGCCCGCGAAGGAAATACAAAATCCGTCTTGATTTCAAAAAGGGTTTGTTCTTCAAGCTCTTTTTTTATGAATTCCTTAGTGACGCACCCTATGCCGAGGCCTGCCTTTGTAAATTCCACTACCAAATCAAAGCTTCCAAGCTCGATTTCAGGCTTCATTTTCACCCCGAGCTTTTTCATGTAATTATCCATAAAACGCCGTGTGTTGCTGCTGGTTTCCATAGCAATCAGAGGCATAGACATCATTTGCTCCGCCGACATAACGGGCAGGGATTTATAGCTTTCATTGCCGGCAAAGCAGTCATTAAGCTGTATGCATTCATGGACATTGAATTCATGCGCGTCGGCGGGAAGGTTCACGAATGCTACGTCAACCTTCCCCGCCCTTAAAAGTGCCATGGTTTCGCTCGTGGTACGGTTTGTGACTTCAATATTAATACCCGGATAATCCTTATGGAACAAAGTTATATATTTCAGAAGAAAATGCCTGCACAGCGTATCGCCTGCCCCGATACGTATGTACCCGGCATCAAGGCGTTTCATATGCATAAAGCTGTTTTCGGCGGATTTTATACTGTCAAGCGCGTCTGAAACGCCGGCATACATTTTTTCGCCTTCGGGAGTTAAAATCATACCCTTGCGTGTGCGCACAAAAAGCTGACCGCCCAGCTGGCTCTCCAGATTCAGTATTGTCTGGCTCAGCGCGGGCTGCGTAATAAACAGTTCCTTTGCCGCCGCCGTTAAGCTGCCTGACTTTGCAACCTCATGAAATACGCGGTATAATTCCAAATTAATCATAAGCACCCCTTATATTTAATATTAGATATAAAACATTTACTTATAGTTATAAATATAGTATACTAAATATGCAAAGGTTTTTCAAGCCTTTTGAATAAATTTTCAAATATGAAAGGATGACTTATAATGAGAATGACAGGTACCGTTTCACGAGGAATCAGGGCGCCTATTATAAAAAAAGGCGACAATCTTGTTGAAATTGCCGCTGATACGATAATAAAGGCCGCTCAAGAAGAAGGATTTGAGCTTAATGACCGCGATATAGTGGGTATTACCGAATCAACGCTTGCCCGCGCGCAGGGCAATTATGCCACGCTGGAGCAAATTGCCGCCGATGTCAAAGAAAAATTCAGCGGCGGGGCAGTCGGACTTACTCACCCGATTCTGAGCCGCAACCGTTTTTCCCAGATTTTAAAGGGTATTTCCATGGCGGTAAACGAGCTTTATATTGTTTTAAGCTTCCCGTCCGACGAGGTAGGCAATCCCCTTATTAGCTGGGAAGAGCTTGACGCAAAGAACGTAAACCCTTATACCGACGTCTTTACCGAGGATGAATTCAAAGCGGTTTTCGGTAATGTCCTCCATCCGTTCACCGGAGTTGACTATATTGAGTATTACAAGGAGCTTTCAGGCGGCAAAGCAAGAATTATTCTTGCCAACGACCCCAGGGAGGTTTTGAAATACACTAAAAATATTATAACCGCGGATATCCATACGCGTTTCCGTTCCAAAAAAAGACTTCTTGCCGCCGGAGCGCAAAAGGTGTTCGGGCTTGATGAAATACTGACCCGCTCTTTGAACGGAAGCGGTTTCCATCCGCAGTACGGGCTTTTGGGTTCTAATCTTTCAACCGACGATTCCATCAAGCTTTTCCCGCGCGACGCCCAGAGCTTCGCTGAAAAGCTGCAAAGCCGGCTGTATGAGCTATGCGGAAAAAAGATTGAGTGCATGGTTTACGGCGACGGCGCATTCAAAGACCCTGTGGGCGGTATATGGGAGCTTGCCGACCCCGTTATTTCCCCCGGCTTTACTTCGGGGCTCAACGGCACTCCGAACGAATTAAAGCTGAAATACCTCGCCGACAACGCAATCGGGGACATATCCGGCGATGAAGCTAAGGACGCCATACGGGACTTGATAAAGAACAAAAAAGAAAACATGGTGAATACCATGGAATCACAGGGAACAACCCCCAGGCATCTTACCGACCTGCTCGGCAGCCTGTGTGACCTTACCAGCGGCAGCGGCGACAAGGGCACTCCGATTATCCTTGTACAAGGGTATTTCGATACCTATGCCGATTGAACAGGGATGAGGATTAAG
>QMCD01004930.1_pt1 | contig 14913 bp, 10 predicted proteins | sample 1821841 | NCBI WGS metagenome assembly QMCD01 (sample SAMN01991225, study PRJNA193472) | Termite gut metagenome, whole genome shotgun sequencing project. | isolation source: worker | host: Macrotermes natalensis | reverse complement strand
GCAATCTTTTCCCGTCAATTTTTGTTACACAAACAACGCCGGGCATGGCCATGCGCGGATTTTGTGCCGGAAAATTTGCGGGCAGTTCAGTGCCCAGCTCACGGATGACAGACCCGCTCACGGCCACGAACATTTTTGAACCGCGATTGAGGGATTGATTGTCGTTTTCGTAACTGGAATAATCCAACGTGTCCGCCGTAGTTTCCGTAACAAAATGGACATCGTGCTTCCAGTCCACCCGCCGCAAAATGTGCGTCAAAAACGACCGAACATTTTGTACGGAAATCCTAGGATCATCTTCTTCCGCCGCCAGAAAAAGATACTTGGCCAGGGAAAGTTGGCCAAAACCCAAGAGCGAATGCGCCAGCGTGTGCAATTCCGCGGCACGCTTTTTTGTGCGAAAAGGTTCATACTGTTCCCGGCCAATCGCTAAAAGAAGGGGGTGAACGCCTGCTTCGTCAACGGCGTGAACTTCACGGATGCCCGGCAACTTTTTTGTAACAGCACTGCCGGTCAGTTCGTGAATCAACTTGCCAAACATCGTGTCTTCCTGCGGCGGCCTGCCGACGACCGTGAAAGGCCAGATCGCGTCTTTTCGATGCCAAACGCCGTCAACTTTCAGAATGGGGAATTCGTGCGATAAACTGTAGTAGCCCAGGTGATCGCCGAAAGGACCTTCCGGCTTCAGTTTTCGTGACAGGGTGCCCGTGACGCAAAAGTCGGCCTCGGCATAAATGGGGAGGCCGCCGTTTTTAGGATTTGCAACCATAGGAATGCGATGTTGACCCAAAATTCCCGCAAAAAGCAGTTCGGAAACATGTTCAGGCATGGGCATGATGGCAGCGAGCGTCATCGCGGGCGTACCACCGATGAAAATATTCACTCGCAAGTTTTCGTTACGCGAAAGAGCCGCCGCATGGTGAAGAGCAATACCGCGCTGGATTTGGTAATGTAGGCCGACTTCTTGATTTTGTACGTAATCATTACCAGCGATTTGAACCCGATACATACCGAGGTTGGACGCGGCAAAACCGGGGCAGTTCGGATGTTCCGTGTACACTAAGGGCAGTGTGATATAAGGGCCGCCATCATCAGGCCACGAAACAAGCTGTGGCAAGCGATCCAACGTTGTAGGATATTTTAGAACCGGGGCAAAACGGGCAGAAACTTTTTTGGGACGAGAAAGGCGGAGCGTCTGAAGTGCGGACAACCCTTGCGTGAAGCAGTTTTTGAACGATAATTTGCCCAGTAGATCAAGCGGGTCACTTCCGAGCGTGATGGCGTTTTTGAGATGCTCGATTCCGTCACGAAAAATGATACGCAACCGATTTTCCGTTCCGTAAAGATTAGCAAGCATCGGAAACGGCGAGAATTTTTGCGAAGGTGAGGTCAGCTTGGTGGTACTGCATAGTTTTGTGCTGTACGGTTTTGTACTGTATGGCTTTGTAAACAGTACCGCGGGCCCCGCCGCCGCGAAAAGCCGTCTTTGCACGGCGGCAAGTTCAAGATACGGATCGACCGGCTCATCGAAATCGACGAGCTGGTTCATCCGGCGCAAATCGGCCACGCAGGCCGATAATGTACGATAAGCCATTGGACAATCCGCAAGATTCGCACTCCGGGCACTTACGTACCCGTCTCACCCGCGGCTCAAGTTCGGGAACTCAATTTCAATACATGTCTTCGGGCATGGACGGTGCGGCTTTTTCCTCTTTAGGAATGTCCGCCACGAGCGCGTCCGAGGTGAGCATCAGGCTCGCCACGCTGGCCGCATTGGTCAGGGCGGTTCGCGTCACTTTTGTCGGGTCAATCACGCCCGCCTTGACCACGTCTTCATAAACGTCTGTCAAAGCGTTGTAACCGAAATTGCCCTTGCCTTCCGCGACTTTTTCGCAAACAATGCCGCCGTCTTTTCCGGCATTCATGGCAATTTGCGTTAGCGGCGCACGACAAGCCTTCACGATGATGTTGTAACCGGTGGTTTCGTCTGTTGTCAAACCGTTGGCATTCACGGCGGTTGAAGCACGCAAAAGAGCCACTCCACCACCGGGCAAAATTCCTTCTTCCACGGCAGCGCGGGTCGCATGGAGAGCGTCTTCCACGCGGGCTTTGCGTTCTTTCATTTCGCTTTCCGTGGCGGCTCCGACAAGAATTTTCGCAACACCGCCGGAAAGTTTCGCCAAACGCTCTTCGAGTTTTTCGCGGTCATAATCGCTGGAAACGTTTTCAATTTCACGGCGAATCTGCTCAATGCGACCTTTAATCGCGTCGTTTTTGCCCGCCCCCTCGATGATCGTCGTGTTGTCTTTGTCGATGACAATCCGCTTGGCCGAGCCAAGATCGGTAAGGGTCATGTTTTCCAGTTTGCGACCCAGACTTTCAAACATGACCTCACCGCCGGTGAGTACCGCAATGTCTTCGAGCATGGCTTTGCGGCGGTCACCGTAACCGGGAGCCTTGATCGCACAGACTTTCATGCCGATTCGCAGGCGGTTGATGACCAGCGTGGCCAGTGCTTCGCCGTCAACGTCTTCCGCCACAATGAGCAGCGGGCGGCCTGTGTTGACTACGGCTTCGAGAAGCGGAATCATTTCCTTGATGTTGGAAATTTTCTTTTCACAGAGCAAAACGTAAGCATTTTCGAGAACGCATTCCATTTTGTTGGGATCGGTCACGAAATACGGCGACAGATAGCCGCGATCAAACTGCATTCCTTCGACCCACTCCACTTCCGTGGCCAAACTCTTGCCTTCATCAACGGTAATCACGCCGTCTTTTCCGACTTTTTCCATCGCGTCGGCCAAAAGATTGCCAATTTCCTGATCGTTGTTTGAGGCAATCGCGCCGACCTGGGCAATTTCCTTCTTGCTGTTTTTGACACTGACCGACATGCTCTTGAGCTTTTCAATGATGTCGGCGACAGCCTTATCCATGCCGTTTTTGAGGTGAAGCGGATTCACGCCTGCCACGACAGCCCGCATTCCTTCATTGAAAATCGCCTCGGCCATGATGGTTGCCGTGGTGGTTCCATCGCCCGCCACATCACTGGTTTTGGAGGCGACTTCGCGGACCATCTTCGCGCCCATGTTTTCGTAGGTGTCTTCGAGGTCAACTTCCTTGGCAACGGTCACACCGTCTTTGGTGACGAGCGGCGAGCCGAAACTTTTTTGGATGATGACATTGCGGCCGCGCGGGCCGAGTGTCACTTTGACGGCTTTTGCCAATTTTGTTACGCCACGGCGCAATGCTTCGCGGGCTTCTTGATCGAATGCAATCATTTTTGCCATAATTGTTCTCCTGTTGTTCTGTCTTGGTTATGTAATGAATGTTATTTGGTTACCAAACTGATAACGGATAGTTGACAGTGGAGAGTGCAAGCGGAATGCTTTCCACCACTATCTTCTTTCCACGATCAACTAATGACCGCCAGCACATCGCTTTCGCGCATGAGCAGCAGTTCGTCGTCACCGACCTTGAATTCTTCGCCAGCGTAGGACAAGAAAATGACTTTGTCGCCTTCTTTGATTTGAAAAGTGGCGCGCTGGCCATTGTCCAAGATTTTGCCGTTCCCGATGCTCACGACCGTGCCGCGGGCAGGCTTGTCTTTGGCGGTATCCGGCAGATAGAGTCCCCCTTTGGTGCGTTCCTCCGATTCTTCGCGGCGAATGACAACGCGGTCACCCAGCGGCTGGATTTTTGTTCCCATACATCCACAGCTTTTATCACAGCAGTCTTCTTTTTTTTTCGACATGGTGTTACCTTAAAATGACCTCTCGAAACGAATTTGACGTATAAAAAATCTCCTGTCAAAAGGAGATGCCAACGATTGTCTGGACAAGTTTATAGCAAATTGCGTGCCAAATCATGGAAAAGGAGTTAGGATTTTGGATTTAGCCGAGACACAAGCCGGAAGGCTGTATTTCTGAAGTAACAGGCAGCGGACTGGCGGCACGCGAACATAAACCTTTCCGGCTTTTTGTGTTTCTGGATTCCCGCATGGGCGGGAATGGCGTGGAGTTCCGGGGACACAGTCCTCGGCTCGTAAATTTTTAATTTTCCATTGTCAATTCTCCCTTTTCAATTCCACGTTCCCCTGCCAAAATGGCAGTTTCGCGTGATGAAAAATATCTCTCTTGACCTTTTCTGTAAAAATCGGGAAAATTTCCCATGAAAACGATTACTCGCTACATTTTCATCGAAATTCTCAAGACCTTTCTCATTGCGATCGTCGCATTGACCCTCGTTTTGATTATCGGCGTGCTTGTCAAAGAGGCGGTCTCGAAAGGAATACCTGCCAAGCATGTCATTAAGTTGATTCCGTTTGTCACCATTAAAATGTCGCCGATTTCGTTACCGATGGCCCTTTTGATGGCCGTCACGACATTTTTCGCGAAAATGTCAGCCAATAACGAGATTATCGCTTTGAAATCTTTGGGGATTTCTCCGTGGCGGCTGCTTTGGCCGGTGATGATTTTTGGCACGATTGTCAGTTTAGGGGCTGTTTGGATCAACGAAATGGCGGTGACCTACGGTCGGGCTGGCATGGAAGGGATCATTTACGCCGCATCGGAAGATATTTTACTGGAGCAATTGCGCAGGGAGCACAGTTTTCAGGCGAATAACAATCTGGAAATCATGGTGCAGGGTGTCGAAAACCGGCGCTTGATTTCGCCCATCATTACGCAAAAAAAAGAGGGCACGCGTCTGGAAGCCCAGGAAGCAGAGCTGAAAATCGATTTTTTGGAGCAAAAGTTGACCATTGATCTGTATAACATCAAGGGAGTGGTCGGGAACAATCGCTACGTTGGCAAGCATCGGGCGATTCCGATTGCGCTTGATGCAGTGCTCAATCTTTCCGATTCCAAGCCGAAAAGTGCTTCGGAAAAATCGCTTTGGGAAATTCCCGCCGAAATGGCGGAACACCAAGAAGTAGTGGATGCGCAGCGGCGCAGCATCGCGGCCGCGCGAGCTTTTGCGAGCACGATGGGAACCGTTGACGCATGGTCAACGCCGCTCATTCAGCGCATGAAACACACTATTAACACAGAGCTAGGAGTGAATGATCGACTGAGTGTGGAGTCTCCGCGTCGCTGGGCCGCCGGATTTGCCTGTCTTTTTTTTGTCTGGCTGGGTGCGCCGATGGCCATTTGGGTCACGACTTTTTTGAAAACCTCGGACACGTTCACAAGTTTTTTTGCCTGTTTTATCCCGGTTCTCCTGCTTTACTATCCGCTCCTCATGTTTGGTCTTGAAGGAGCGAAAAATGGCACGCTGCCCGCCAATTTTGTTTGGACAGCCAATACCTGCATGATGCTGGCCGGTGCTTGGTTTTTGAAACGCATTCACCGGTATTGATTTTGATTTTTTTTGATTATTTTCATATCGCTGTCAAAACGAATACACGGATTACAGGAATTGTTCCGATAAACCAGAGAGGTTTTTCTCTTTTGCACCGTCATTTATGCTTTTTCGCAGTCAATTTACCCTCACACTGGCCCTTTTTTGGCCCATTTTCGGGCATTCCCTTGGCTTCGCTACGGAAAGTGAAGTGATGACGGAAATGGTGCGCGTGGCCACCTCTGCGCCGCTTCACCCCAAACAGCTCCAGCCCAGCGTCCAGTTTCGCGTTAACCGGGTCGTTTTTTCAGACCCGTCCGGTCAACCCCCACAGTCTTCTGATACGTCACAAACGGCATTATCGGAACAGTCGGGCACGGCTTCCACAGACTCGCCAACGACCGAGCCTACCGTAGAGCCGAATCGTGTTGAGTCGCATATTTTGCACCAATCTTTCGTCGATGAAGTGGTGTTTGAGTCAACTTTGGGTACATTAAATTCCACGAAACCAGAGGTGGCCTCTCCCAGTCGGCCACCTCTGCGCGATTTGATCCATAATGATTTTGTCAATTCTCCCGCGCTGCCGCCCGAATTGAACCACCAGTTCGTAGCATCAAGTTGGAATGAGGGCACACTTTCGACCTCTTTTGACACGGCGGACTATGTTGCATGGCATCCCGGCCAAGCCGCCAAAACGCCATCTTTTTCTTCACAATCCAAGATTTCGCCGCAAAATGCCCATTCTGCCTTAAAAGTGGCTTCTGCCGCGACTCTAGAAATTGCAAAACCGCAAAGCACTTTCCGTTTACCTCAAATTGACCTCACGCCATCTTACGTCAAACACCTTCCGCATTGTGAAGTGGCGGGCGTTGTGGTGGTGCAAGCCAACTTTCCGTTGACGGAAATTCAAAGTATTTTGGGAGAAATTCGCCAGCTTCAGCATGATTTGCACATTTATATGGGCATCCCTGCCCCGCAAGAAAAAATTGAACTTTGCCTTTTCAAGGATGAGAAGAGCTACATGCAATTTTTGTCGAGCGTTTTTCCGTCTGCACCGCATGATCGCCGCGCTTTGTATGTCAAAATTGACGACCAGCCCGCCGTTTTGTTGCTTCAGCGAACGGAAAATTTCGCCATCGATCTTCGCCACGAAATGACACACGCCATCGTCCATGCGACCATCCCGAACATTCCCATTTGGCTGGACGAGGGATTGGCCAAGTATTTTGAAATGCCCACAGAGAAGCGTGCGGCGGGCAGTCCTTATTTCAAGCAAATTGTTTGGAACGTCCGAATTAAGAGCATTCCCAACATGGAAAAATTGGAAAAGTTGCGCGACATTGATGATATGGGCGATGTAGAATATCGTGACAGCTGGGCATGGACCCATTTTATGATTCATCATTCGCCAGAAACGCACCGAATGCTGGCGGGCTATCTGCAATTGTTGGCCAGACTTTCGACGACAAATTCGGCGTCAAGAGAATGGCCCCTGCTCAGCACTTACTTGAAAGAGGCCTTACCGGAGTGGCGTTCAACGTACATAAAACATTTCAAGACGATGAGTGCCAGTCAGAACCGGTAGCGTCCGCGCTGCTGCTAAAGATTGTCGTACACGGCATCACGAATGTCGGTCGTGATTTTGCCGGTCATGCCTTCAAAAGTCGTGTTCGTCAAAATGACCACCGAGTTTTTTTTCTCGCGGTCAACAAACCAGTGGTGGCCATACGCCCCGCTCCATGCGACCGTGCCTTTCGATTGCGGCGTTTTGGCGGCTGCCGGATCAGTCACCACCGACCAACCGAGACCGAAGCCGATGCCCGGATCGGGCGAGCCATCGCCGTTCATGTCGATGCCTTTTTCGCCGGTTTGAACCATATCGATCATTTGGAATGTTTTTTCTGACGCGATGGCGGGGTCACTGGTCCGAATGGCTTCCAACAGCAGCATGACATCGGCGGCGGTTGCGGCCATTCCACCGCCGCCGGACGGATATTCAGTGGCACTAAAAATCCGCTTAGGCGAAAAAAGAAGGCCGCCGTAAAGTTGCGGTTCCGCTATGCGAATCGGCTCTATCTCGCCATTATAGTACGGTGTAGGAACTTTGGCTACATTTCCTTCGAGAGACTTGTCAATCGAAAACGCGGCAACTTGCATTTTTAGCGGGTCAGTGACATACTGTTTCATCACTTCCTGAAAGGTCGTACCATTTGCCTTCGCAAGCACCGCTCCAAGCACATCGGGCGAAAGCGAATAATGCCAAGCCGTGCCCGGCTCGAAAAGCAAGGGGCACGAAGCGATGCGGCGAAGATTTTCTTCCAGCGAAATACCGTCGCTGTTAATTCCATCGGACACGCCTGCCTTGTGATAGGGACCGTCTACCGGTTCTCCCGCCGCATTTTGCTCGAAAAACGCGTATTTCAGTCCGGCGGTGTGCGACATCAGGTGCTTGATCAGAATGACCGGCTCCGTGCCATCTTCCATTTTGGGGCGGAAATCCGGCAGAAATTTTGTAACAGGATCATCGGCACTGATTTTTCCTTGTTCGATCATCGCGGCGGCGGCCATCGTGGTGAACGCTTTTGTGACCGAGGCCAACCGGAAAATGGCATCTTCTTGCATGGGCACATTCTGTTCGCGGTCGGCCAAACCGGCGGCACGATGGTAAACGAGTTTGCCGTCGTGGGAAACGAGCACGACACAGCCGACGATGCGTTTGTCTGCCAGCGCGGAATCGATGGCCTTATCCACGGCGGCGGTCAGAGCGTTGTCTTGGGGCATTTCTTGGGCAATCAACGGCATCGTCAAAAAAAGTGCGAAAAATGCGCCAAGAATAGCAAAAGTGGACACAAAAGATCGTTTTTTCATGGTGAACCTTCTCATTGTAAAAACTCCTTGGAAATAAAACGAAACGAAAAAGGGATACTCAATTTTGGATGTGTGCTATCGGCACATAACCGAGGGAGCGGACGACGCGCTGGCCTTCTTCGGCAAGCAGCCAGTCGGCGAAAGCCCGCACTTTTTTGTCCGCATCTTTTCCATCAGTGTCTTTTCTGTACAGTAAAGCCGGCGTGTAAATCAAGGGGTATTCGCCGGATTCAATGGTGGAAACCGTGGGAAAAACGCCATCGACGGCCATTACGCGCGTGTCGGCATCGAACATCATGTAGCGGTCGTAATGGAAAATCGAATACGCAATGCCGGTGGGCGTGTCTCCGAGCCATTCAAAAACGAACGACATTCCAGAGGCTTTTTTGGGTGCGAAATCAGGAGACACCGGAACGCCCCTCATTACCAAAGTCTGCATGATCTCTTCGCTGCCGGAATTTTCGTTGCGAATCAACGGCTGGATAACACCGCCGAACCCGCCAACCTCTTTCCAGTTACGATATTTTCCCCTGAAAATGCCCTGATATTGTTCCCGCGTTAAATTTCGCACGGGCAGATGGCGATTTTGCAGAAAAACAAACGCGTCTTTCGCAAAGGGCACGCTGGCAATTTCCACGCCCTTTTCCAGCGCGAGTGTCGCTTCGGTGGGAGAAAGATTGCGGGCCGAAAACACCAAATCCTTCTCGCCCACGATGAGCGAGAGGATGGCCGGGTGCGTGTTGCTGAGAATTTTTGGGCTTTCTTCGGAGGGCAAGGCGAACCCCGACGGCTGATTAACGGAGGTTTCCCACTGCTGCCAATCGACTGTCAAGCCATTTTTTTCAAGCCGCTCCACGAGATTTCGCAGGAAGGGGTGCAAACTCAACGAGCCATCCCAGCGTTTGAGGTCTTCGAGTGTCAAATCGAGTTTCAAAAGTTCGGGCGCATCCTCCATTTTCCACGGCTCCAGTTCCGCTTTGCGCTGTTGCGACAAAAATTCCGAAGCGTCAAAACGCGGAAGGAGGCCAAACATGAAGAAGATCGAATCCGGCTGCCCGACAAAAAGCGGCTCGTCGCGAAGAATTTTCGCCTTCATCTCCTTGGTCGGCGGCAGCGGCTCATAAAAACCGGCTTGCGTAAAATAATCGGTACTCTGAAGATCATCGGGCAAATCTTCCAGTTTCAAGGTGTCGATTTTTGCGCGATAATCCGCCGTTTGACGCACGGTTTCTTTCGCTTGCTCGTGGCGAAGTTCGACATATTTTTCGCACTGGAAAAGCGTTTCCTGCGCAAGAGCCTTCCAGTAAGCGTTCTCGTCTGCGGGATTGAGATAGTCAGGATAGCTGCGAAAATGCTCCCAGTGCTGAAAAAGCGGTGCTGCCGAGGGCATCAGAACTTCAGCGAATTTGGCATAATCACCGCCAAAGTCTTTGAGCGAATCTTGTTCCTCCTGCGGAAAGAGCGGATGGATGAGCGTGAACAGTTCCGCGCGCGCTTTCATATACGCCGCGTTGGCTTCATGGAGTTTCGCGAAGGCGGCCAAGTAGGGTTCGCGGAATTCTTCGGGCATGTGGCCGAAAAATTCTTTGCGGGTTTCCTCATCCCAGTCGGCGGGATTGGCGGGGAGCAGGCCCGCCGCAACTTTTTCGGTCACGTTTGTCGGCTCGGAATCCGATTTCATCAAAACCTGAGCCGTCAACATTTGCGTGACGCAGGCCACGACAAACGCAACAGCGCACACAAAAGATCGTTTTTTCATACGACTTATTTCCCTATTTCAAAAAGGATTTTGAATGTACCCCGTCATTACGCCGGAGTACCGGCTTCATTCCGGCTTTTGTTTTTGTGCATTACGTTGACAATAAAACCACTACAATAATACCACGCCCGCTTTTTTATACGCGTTGACCATCTCTTCTGGCCAGAGTCCGCAGGCCACCTCGCCGACATGAATCGCCCGCAACATGAAGAGGCACAAACGCGATTGGCCGATGCCGCCGCCGATGGTTGCAATTCTCCGTTCAGCACGCTTTTGTGAAACGGCAATTCCGCGCGCTGCTGGCAACTACGAATTTTCAGTTGCCGCCGCAGTGCATCCGCATCGACGCGGATGCCCATCGAGGAAAGTTCCAAGGCCATTTCCAGTGGTTCATGCCACACCAGCAAATCGCCGTTCAGTCCCACCCCGCCTTCGCGCGGCGTTGACCAGTCATCATAATCCGGCGCGCGACCATCGTGGATCGTGCCATCGGGAAGTTCGCCGCCGATGCCGATGATGAACACGGTCCCGTACTCCTTCGTGATGAGATATTCGCGTTCCTTTGCTGTTTTTTCAGGATATTTTTCAAGCAGCTCTTCGCTGGTTATGAACTTTATCGCTTCCGGCAAGACGGGTTTGATCTGGGGCGATCTAGCACAAACCCGGCGTTCGGTCGCTTTCATGGCCGCGTAAATGGCCATCACGACATTTTGGAGAAATTCGAGATGACGCTGGTCGGGCTTCATTATTTTGCACCAATCCCACTGATCAACGTACAGGGAATGGATGGGCGATAGAACCTCGTCCGGGCGGATAGCGTTCATGTCGGTGTAAATTCCTTCGCCGGGCAAAAAGCCGTACTGGTGCAGCGCGTAACGCTTCCATTTGGCCAAGGATTGAACGATTTCAGCGTCCTTACCAACGGCACTCGCACGAAAAGCGACCGGCTTTTCCGTGCCGCTCAAATCGTCGTTCAGGCCGGTCGATTTTTCGAGAAACAGCGGGGCGGTCACTCGCTGAAGCTGCAAGGCATCCGCCAAGGCCCGCTCAAAATCGTCTTTGATGCCCTTGATGGCCGTTTCAATTTCGCGGACAGCAAAGGCGGGTTTGTAATGTGTGGGAATGATGTACATCGTTGTTTGAGAATTGTGGAGAGTGACACTTTCGGACTCCTTCATCGCGGCGTTTTCCATGCGGCACGACGCTGCTCCATTTCTCGCTACCTTTTCGGAAATACTCCAGCACCTCTTCGTTTGTCATGCCAGCTGTTTCACGAAGAACCTCGGCTTGCGTTTCTTCTTTCCATTTCAGCATGTCCCAACCGGGAATCGGTTCTGATCATTCAAAAGTGGTGTCAAGTGTCGTCATGGATCACCTCATAAGGGGGGGCGGATGTCCATTTGGGCATAACCCAGTTTCATATTGACGCTATTATAACCGCGGATTCGTGTGGCATTGACAATATGCCTGAAATTCCAACTGACCAAAGCATCCGCATGAGCGAAAGAAGCCAATGCAATGTGTTTGCATTCATCAAGACTGGTAGGGCCAACGTTTTCGGCGATGTACTGTGTCGTGAGCCGGTTTGTTTCCTCCGTTAAGGCAATATGTTCCATGTGGGATTCGGGCAATGAGGCAAAAAAGCACGCACTCGTTCGGGGGCGTTTTTTGACTTCCTTCTCGAAAATATCCGAAACGATCACGATGATTTCGATACGGGTCATCGTTTGATCTCCTGTCAATCTTGACAGGAAAAGCCGGGGACTTACGTCCCCGGAGAGCTAAAAAACAGAGGGGAAAAGTCAAAATCAATTAGACAATGCCGAGTTTTTTTTGCATGTCTTCGAGCGAAACCTGCTTCGTTTCCGGCATCAGGAAGAGCGTCCAGAGGAACTGGAATACCATCAGTCCCGAAAATCCGTAGAAAATCGTTGCCGGACCTAAGATGTCCAAAAGCGGGATAAACAGCGCACCAATCATTGCACAGAAAACCCAGTGTGTGAAGGAACCGAGAGCCTGACCTTGGGCACGAACTTTGTTCGGGAAAATCTCGCCGACAAACGTCCAAATGATCGAACCGTTACCAAAAGCGTGTGAGGCAATGAACAGCATCAAACCGCCCAGCACGATCATCACCGCGTTCATCGGCACGGTCGAGGAAAACTGAACCTTGCCCGAGCTGGCAAATTCTTCCTGGTTCACCCCTTTAAGACCCTGAATCTCCGTATTGAGTTGCGTGTTCAGTTCGGCAACCGTCCGGTTTTTGAGTTCCTGTTTCCACGTCTCATTTTCCGCGTCGGTTTTCGCTGTCACGCTTTGACCCGCCAGTTTTGCCGCAGCCACTTTCGCATCTTCCAGAGCTAAAATTTGGCCAATCTGCGTTTCTTTGAGGTTTGTTTCGAGCACTTCACGATTTTCGATTTTTTCGTCGGACAAGTCTTTTTGATACGCGATAATCGCGTCTTGATTTTGTGTCACAGTGTAATTGGCGGTGGCAACGTTAAACTGCGGTGACCAGTTCATAAATGCCCAGCCCACGATGGCCATACTCGTAACATAGCCAACGGAACCAACATACATCAAGGTTTTCCGGCCAAACTTGTCCACCACAGACAACGCGATCATTGTAACGATTAAGTTTGTAAGACCAATGATGACGGGCAGGAACATCGCCGTTTTTTCATCGACTCCTGTGGACGCGAAAATCGTCGGGGCAAAATACATCACGGCATTGATACCGGAAAGCTGATTGAAAGCGGCAATGCAAATCGCCAAAAAGATGGGCCAACGATAACGATGACAGAAAAATTTCTCTTTCGTACCGGTGAGTTGCTCTTCTTCGATGGCTTTTTGGATGACGGCCACTTCCTCTTCGGGCGAATTGCCATCTGTTCCAAGTCGTTCCAAAACGGTTTTTGCCGTCTCCAGTTTTCTGTGCGTGACCAGCCAGCGTGGGCTTTCGGGCGTGGTGAAGAGCAAAAGAAGAAAGACGGCGGACGGCACTGCCATCACTCCGAACATCCAACGCCAGTCATTGACACCGAGTTCAAAGCTACTGATGATAAAATTGGAGAAAAAGGCAAGCAGAATTCCGAAGACGATGCCGAATTGGAAAAAGCCCACAAAAAGGCCGCGCGATTTTGCAGGCGAAATTTCCGCAATGTAGAGCGGTGAAACAACGGAGGCGGCACCGATGGCCATACCACCTAAAAAGCGAAAGATCATAAAGGAGTACCAAATGTTCGTCTCACTGGTGTTTTTTCCGGCAAAAATGAATTCCGGATAGGCAGTCCCAATCGAGGCGAGCAGGAAAAGGATGGCCATGATCACGAGCGTGGGTTTGCGGCCAAACAAGTTGGACGGAATCTGGGCGGTCGCGGCACCGAGAATAGTACCGAAAAGCGCGAAGGAAACCGTGAATCCCAGCCACCATTTATTCAGCTGGAAGACGGATTCGAGGTCTTTCACGGTTCCAGAAACAACGGCGGTGTCGAAACCGAAAAGGAGACCGCCGAGTGCCGCGATCAAAGCGCAGCGCATTGCATAAGATGATGTTTTCATAAAAATGGAAAATTGAGGATTGAATGGAAAATTGGGGAGTGGAAATGGAAAATTGAGGTCAAGTCTACAGTCATAGACCGCAGCTCGTAAAAATGGTCAGTTGTCAATTGGCTCCGCGGATGGTGGCGGGACTTCAACGCCCCAGCTCCGATTGGCTTTTGGCCCCATCACGAGGACGAGCTTGCCGCCCTGGGCGATGTCCTTGTGCTCGAACCAGCACTTGTTCCATTCTTGACCGTTGAGTGTGGCCGACTGGATGTACTTGTTCTCCGGCGAGCAATTTTGAGCTTCAATCTCGAAAAATTTGCCGTTGCCCAAATCGAGTTTGCTGTACGAAAATAGCGGCGAACCGATATTGTACGAAGGCATTCCCGGCGTGACGGGATAAAATCCGAGAGCACTGAACACGACAAAGGCCGAGGTTCCGCCGCCGTCTTCGTCGCCCGGCACGCCCATCAGGTCGTTGCGGAACCACATGTCCATAACGGACCGCACCCGCTTTTGTGTCTTCCAAGGCTGCCCGACGTAATTGTAAATGTACGGAATATGCAGCGACGGTTCGTTGGCCATGCAGAACTGCCCGACCATACCCGTGCTGTCCGGCACTTTGGCGTAGTATTCATACTTGCTCCGGCCAAGCGGTTCACGGAAGGTCTGGTCGAGATTTTCAGCCATTTTTTCCGCTCCGCCCATCAAATTGGCAAGGTCAGCAAGGTTATGCGGCACATCCCAGCGGTACGTCCAGCCGTTGTTTTCACCGTAGAATTCTCGCAGGCCCATGCCGCCGGTCCATTTGTAATCGAACGGCTCGATAAAATTGCCGTCTTTGTCCTTCGGATGGAAAAATCCGGTGGCGGGATTATAAACGTTGCGATAATTGTACGAGCCTTTCAGGAAATACTGGTAATGTTCCTCGTTACCAAGCTGCTTGGCGATTTGGGCAAGACACCAATAGTCGTAGGATGTGCCCAGCGTGACGGCGATGGGCTGGCGTTTTTCAAAGCTGTGAACCTGTTTATACGGTTCTTCTTCGCCCATGTTCAAGGCCGGGAAATAGCCTTTTGCTCTATAGAAATGGTCGATTTCAAATGCTGGTGTGCGTACCCAAGGAATCAGCGAGGCTTCTAGGATCGCGTTGTTCGAGGCAAGGTAAGCGGCCTTCGGATCGAAACCGCCCAGTCCCTTGGCCATCGCGTCGGCCACGACGGCCACGGCGTGATTGCTGTTCATGCGGTGACTGTCGCCCGTGATTTCGGGGAAAGTCGGCATCCAGCCTTCTTTGTTGGACCAGGCCATGCGGATGTAGGAATTGACCATCTGGCCTTCCATTTCCGGCTCGATCAGCACGCGCAGCGGGTGCGTGGCACGGTAAGTGTCCCAAATCCAGT
>QMCD01003861.1_pt1 | contig 14914 bp, 16 predicted proteins | sample 1821841 | NCBI WGS metagenome assembly QMCD01 (sample SAMN01991225, study PRJNA193472) | Termite gut metagenome, whole genome shotgun sequencing project. | isolation source: worker | host: Macrotermes natalensis | reverse complement strand
ATCGAGCAACGATAGTCATCGCTATAGCGATGACTATCGTTGCGGCTGTTGCTATGCGCGTGTTATAGTCAAGACTGTGACTATAATTATGCCGACCTACAGCAGGCCGAGGCGGCGGGCGTAGTTGATCGCTTCGCGGGCGTTGTTGGTGTTGGTTTTTTCGAGGATGTTCTGGCGGTGGCGGTTGACGGTGTGGATGCTGATGGAGAGCCGGTCCGAGATGTCTTTGCTGTACAGCCCGCGGTCGATGTATTCGAGAACCTCGCGCTCTCTTGCGGTCAGTCCTCCGGTCTCTGTTTCCGCGGGGCCGGTACAGTTGTTCATACGATTATCGGTTGTGGTGGTACCGGCTGTGTAGCGGGCGGCAACGTCGGCATTGACAGGCGGGTCGAAGGGAATGATCTCGCCCGTGCGCACGTTCATCAGCGTGAAGTGCAGGCCCATGTCGGGCGTCTGGTCGGGTGCGATGTCGATGGTGCCGAGCTCGATGGGTTTGCCCTGGGCGCTGAAGTCGAGTATCTGGAGCTGACACACGATGCGTATCCAGTCGTTGTTCTTGGCCCGCAGGCGCATTTCGATGATATATTTATAGTCGCGCCGCTGGTCTTCGGGCAGTGGGCTCACGTGGTGGAACAGACTTGTGAGCAGATCGTCGAGTGCCCGTCGGTCGTCGGGGTGGACGCGGCCTTTGAGACAAGCGTCGTCGGGCGACCATCCTTCGGCGGGAACGTCGTAGCCGAAGATTTCGAGTTTCGGCGACAGGAACGGATAGCCGCCCTCGCGCACCACAACGAAGACGGGACTGTGGCCCATCTCGGCCAGCAGCTCCACTCGCGGTTTGTGGGCCAGCCACACGGGATCGTTATCTAAAAAATGGTTATTATTCGCCATTTCAGGTTTGGTGCGGGCAGTGTAATTTTGCCGCGCAGTTTTTCGGATATTTTTCACGAATTTAATACGAAAGTACGAATTAAGTTTATTAAATTATGATCAGAGTTAAATTTTTCTCGTTTTTGTTATTTGCTATTACGATGATCGGCATTCGGAGTGCCGGTGCGCAAATTGTTGACAGACTGCGCGATGCCGAGCCGCATGCGGCTTTTCAGTTGTCGTTTTTCACACCGCTGGGTACCAACGGTATGCGGGCGCCGCAATATACGAACGACGTTTCGGTGAACCTGCTTCTTGGGGTGTCGCGCAACGAGCGGGCGTTCGCTGTGGCGGGGTTGGCGAATATTGTTAAGGAAGATGTGATGGGTGTCCAACTGGCTGGTTTGGTGAACGCTGCGGGCGGCGAGGGTATGGGTTTGCAGTGGGCGGGGTTGGTGAATGCCGTGGGCGGCGACTATATGGGTGTTCAGTGGGGCGGTTTGGGAAGTTTGGTGGGCGGCGATTACACCGGTTGGCAGATGGGTGGCCTGATGAGCAAGGCCGGCGATTTCACGGGTGCGCAATATAGTGGGCTTGTGGGCATTGCGCGCGACATGAAGGGTTATCAGTTGGGCGGCTTGGTGAATGTCGCCCGGGATTTTCATGGACTTCAGGTGGCGGGTTTGGTGAATGTGGCCGGGGATGTCCATGGGATGCAGCTGGGCGGTCTGGTGAACGTTGCGAAGCGGGTGCACGGCGTGCAGTTCGCGGGCTTGGTGAACGTGGCCGAAAAGAGCGACTATCCGATAGGGTTGGTGAACGTGATAAAGGAGGGCGAGATGGGCGTCGGTGTGAGCTACAACGAGATTGGCACCGTGTCGGTGCTCTTCCGTTCGGGCGGCCGCGTGACGTACGGTATCTTAGGGCTGGGTTACAACACCAAAGCGCCCCGCGGAAAAGAGGCGTGGAGCGTAACCGGCGGTTACGGTGCCCATATAAACATCGCGCCCTGGTTCCGCATCAACAACGAGATCACAGTCGAGAGTCTGGGCGATATGTTTTCGGACGATGCTGATGTGATCGTGTCGTTGGATCGTGACAGCCACTCGGATCGCGGCCGTGATGGCCGTGACGGCCGTGACGATTGGGACGACGATCAATATACGTTCAAGGCGGGTTACGCACTGCTGCCGGCGTTCCGTCTGGGCGACCACTTCGAGGTGTTCGGCGGTCCGAGCATCAACTATATGCAGAGCACCAACGAGGGGATGTTCGACCTCTTTCCCGGCAACTCGCTATGGAAAGAGGACAAGCCGTGGCGCGGCACCCGCGAACGGCAACAGCTGTTCATCGGCTGGCAGGTGGGCGCCCAGGTGCTTTTTTAGCAGTCGTGTCCTGCCGCTACCTCCACCCGTATATACCTGTGTTGGTATAGGTGTGGCGATAAAATAGTTCGACTAACGACGGGGGTCAGTCGTCGTACACCATGCGGAACTCGCGACTGGCTCCAAGTCCGAACCGCAGATAGGTGATGGGTTTGCCCTCGTCTAAAAACCGCCTTTCGTAGGCGGTTTTTATTTTTAGAGCGGGGTCGGTTGTGTCGAGACCCTCGGCGTAAATATCGGCAGACGCTATCTCCAACGGCAGCGCATTGACAGCTATCACCTTTCGGGTGTAGTCGTGCAGCTCGCGGCTGTCCGTTTTAAGGTGTATGGTGCCGCCGGATTTAAGGAACCGCGCGTAACGCTTCAGAAACAACGACGAGGTGAGGCGCTTCTTCTCGCGCCCCTTTTTGAGTTGCGGGTCGGGGAATGTGATCCAGATCTCGGACACCTCGCCTGGGCCGAAGAATGACTCGATGAACTCGATGCGCGTGCGCAGGAAGCCGACGTTGCGGAGGCCCATTTCAGTGGCCGTCTTTGCGCCGCGCCACATCCGGGCACCTTTGATGTCGACGCCGAGGAAGCTCTTTTCGGGGGTGGCGGCACCGAGGCCGACGGTGTACTCACCCTTGCCGCACCCCAGCTCCAACACAATAGGTTTGTAGCCGATGGCGGAGTTACAACCACCCATACTATCTCCACCCGCACCCTCACAACTATCCGCCGCGCCACCACCACTAACAAGATCAACGCTATCCCGGCCACAACCATGCTCTATGGCGCCAAAAAAAGAGCCAGCCCACCGCCCCTTCAGAGGGTGGTCGCGGTGGAAAATGTCGTTGAATTCGGGTTGTATGAGGTTGTCGAAAGTGAGATTTTCGGCGAACTTGCGTAATTTATCCTTGCCCATAAACAGTTACAGCAATATAAAGAGGTCACAGAAGAGACAAAACAAGCGCTCACGGCACAAGCTCCAGCGCCACCCGCCGCACGCCGACCGTTGTTTGCAGCGGCGTGAGGGTAAAAGTGTACTTGCCTCGCTGATCGAACCGCGCCCCCGGACTGGCCACCATGCGCGATAAAAGCCCACCGCTCGCACCATCTCTCGCATCACCGCCGGCTCCGTCCGATAGAGCATTCACATCATCTCCACCCGCCACAGCGTCATCGGTGTCGGATGGGCCGTTAACACCACCCTCACCCAAAGAAGCATTGACAACGGGCGAGACGGCGCTCTCGAATCGCCCGCCGAGCGGAAACTCAACCTCCACAATAAACAGACTGCCGGCCAGCAGCGTAGCGTCAATATCGGAAACATACTCGAACCCGAACGCCACATCCATCACGGTGGCGGTGTCATGGTTGTCGAAAACCCAGGTCAAAGGCTCATCCCAGCCGGTTTCGTCCACATCCACAGCCTGCCGGTGCACCCCGCCGGAACACGCCGTGGCTACACACAACAGAGCGATACATAGCGCGGCCACAGGAATATCCAATGCACGGATAACGAACAGTCTCATTGCTTATCGCCGGATTTGTCACCGGTTTTATCACCGGATTTATTGCCTCGGTTGTCCCCTCTGTTATTACCTCGACCGCCGCGTTCGTTGCCTGAGCCACGTTCGTTACCTGAGCCACTTCGTCCGCCACCTGAGCCACCGTGTTCACCGCCTGAGCCACCGCGTTCACCACTGCGTCCGCCACCGTGTTCACCACCTGAGCCACTTCGTCCGCGTTCGCGACTATCCCGACCCTCACGACTCTTGTGCTCGCCTCCATCCGTAGACGGCCGCCCACCACGCCCTTGGCGCTTCTCGCCGCCCGCAGTAGCTTGACGCCTTTCACCGCCAGCAGTTTGACGCCTTTCACCGCCCGCAGTAGGCCGACCATTACTATCCCCACCAGCACGCCCACCATTATCCCGACGGCCTCGACCGCGACCCCGGCCGCCGGAACGTGCCTTGTCGAAACGGGTGATACTCTCCTCGCCGACCATGTTCACAAACCCCGGCTCCTCTTCCACCTTATGCACCGGAACAATGCCCACCAGCGAGTCGGGTTTGGCGCCGCGGCGATTCATCTCCTGTATTTCACGAACTTTTGAAGCAGGCAAAACAATCAGCCCTTCCTGACTGCCCTTTACGGTACTGAAGCTCATGGTCCGCCTCAAAACGTCCGTCGAAACGAGCCAATAATCCCCATCCATCGCCGCCAGCGGCTCCTTTACGTGCGGCAGCGACTTGCGCGCATCGATATAAGCGTCGAGCTCATAACTCAGGCAACACTTCAACTTGCAACACTGCCCCGCCAGCTTCTGGGGATTCAACGATATATCCTGCGTGCGTGCCGCGCCGGTTGTCACAGAGTTGAAATTCGCCACCCACGACGAACAACACAGCTCACGCCCACAACTCCCCAAACCACCAATACGGCCCGCCTCCTGCCGCGCCCCGATCTGCTTCATCTCCACCTTGATGGCAAACTCGGAAGCGAACACTTTAATAAGCTCCCGAAAGTCCACTCTCCCATCAGCGATATAATAAAAGATAGCCTTGATCTTATCCCCCTGGTACTCGACATCCCCAATTTTCATATCCAAGCCCATCTGCTCGGCGATTCGGCGCGAACGGATCATTGTGCCGTGTTCGAGGGCGATGGCCTCCTGCCACTTTTCGATGTCGTACGGCTTGGCCAACCGATGAATAGCGCGAAACTCTCCATTCTGGGGCTGGAAACCTGTGCGCCGCATCTGCCGCGCCACCATGTCGCCGCTCAAAGATATAATACCGATATCATGCCCGGGCGACGCCTCCACGGCCACAATGTCTCCGCTTTTCAGAGACAAATTATGAATATTCTTATAATACCCCCGGCGGGTATTCTTAAAACGTACCTCAAAAATATCGGTCGCCTCACCACACGGATAGCCCTCCAGCCAGTTGGTTTCGTGCAGTTTGAAGCATCCGCGCCCTATGTCGAGTTTGTAGTCTTTATAATCCATCGTTTAGGTAGTCTGTCGCACAAAAGTAGTAAAAAAATCGCACTTTACAGGACTCCGCACTCGAGCCGCCGCAACATCTTACGATAGCGCGCTATGAGGAGCAGCGCGGCCGTGGCGAGTCCGAACACGAAACCGATCCACAGCCCCTGAGGCCCGATGCCCAACACGAACGCGAACAGGTACCCCACCGGCAGGCAGATCAACACATACGACACGAACGCGATGACGGAGGTTATTCTCACATCCTGCAACCCGCGCAGGGTACAGATGGTGATGAGTTGCAGCCCGTCGAAGACCTGAAAAACGGCCACCATGATGAGCAGGCTCGCCGCGATGTCGATCACCGCCGGATCGACAGTGAAGATCCTCGGCAACACTCCCCGCAGCGCCACGAACACCCCCGCCATGAAGATGTTCCAAGCCAAACCTATCTTATAAGAGGTGCGCACGATCCGCCGCACTCCTCCGAAGTCTTTCAGTCCGAAGGCGTGGCTCACGCGGATGGTGGTTGCCGAACCGATGCTCAGCACGATCAGGAAGGCCATGTTGGTGATCGAGATTGCGATCTGGTTGGCGGCCAGAGCGGTCGTGCCCAGCCACCCCATCATCACACCCGTGGCGGCGAACGCTCCTCCCTCCATCACCATCTGCAGCGAAATTGGGAACCCCACCGCCAGCAACTTCGACATCCTGTGGCGCGAGAAGTTCTCCGTCGCGTAGAACGAAAAATACCTTCTGTACGACTGGTTCCACCAAAAATATCCGATCATAGCCACCGGCATCATGGCGCGCGAGATCATCGTCGCAAGGCCCGCTCCCGTCGCACCCATCGCCTCGAACCCCAGATTGCCATAGATAAATACCCAGTTGAGGAAAACGTTCACCACATTGCACACAATGGTGATCACCATCTCCACGCGCGTGTTGCCCACCCCCTCCAGAAAGTTGCGGAACGCGAAGAACAGCATGAGCGGGATGGTGCTCCACGCCAGATACTTATAATAAGGAGTGGCGGCGGCGATCACCTCCGCGGGCTGGTTCATGTGTGGAAACAGCGCCACCATCCCCATTTGCACCACACTGATGGCGACCCCCAGCCCCAGATACAACGCCAGCGAGTTCTGCATTATCTGGGCCGTCTTGCGATGCTTGCCTTGCGCGTACGCCTCGCCCACCAGCGGAGTTATGCCCGCCGCCAGCCCCAGCCCGAAGATGAACAAAAAGAAATAGACATTCCCCGCGAACGCCACTCCGGCCAGAGGTGCCGCCCCCAGGTGGCCCACCATGGCGTTGTCGACTATCTGTACGGCCAACTGACCCGCCTGCGTCAACGCAATCGGTATCGCCAACCGCAATGTTTTCTTTACTTCCGACACTCTCTACTTGAAATTTGTGTTAATTTAACCGCAAATATAGCCTATTTGTTCCGAATTATTACTACATTTGCCTAAAATTGAAACCAACGACCAATTATAATGGCTAAGGGTAGGATTGAAATCGATGTTGAGAAGTGTAAGGGGTGTGAGGTTTGTGTGGGTGCTTGTCCGGTGGGGGTTTTGGCGCTGTCGGCTTCTGTTAATGGGAAGGGGTATGGGTATGCGACCGTTGTCGAGGCGGAGAAGTGTACCGGGTGTGCGAATTGTGCGCTGGTGTGTCCCGACAGTTGTATAGAGGTGTGGCGTTCTGCGCCGAACGCGAATTGAGTGTTGACGAAATTTAGTGTGAGGCGCGGTAAAAAGTTTTGTTTATGGGAGAAGTAAAGCTTATAAAGGGTAACGAGGCGGTGGCGCTGGCGGCAATCAAAAGTGGCTGTGACGGGTATTTCGGGTATCCGATTACGCCGCAGTCGGAGATTTTGGAGACGCTGATGGAGCTGCGGCCGTGGGAGACCACAGGGATGGTTGTGGTGCAGGCGGAGAGTTGCGTCCATTAATATGGTGTATGGCGGGGCGGCGACGGGGAAAAGAGTTATGACCTCGTCGTCGAGTCCTGGGGTGAGTCTCATGGCGGAGGGGATCAGCTACATCGCGGGGGCGAATCTGCCGTGCCTCATTGTGAATGTTCAGCGCGGAGGGCCGGGCCTGGGGACTATCCAGCCGTCGCAGGCGGACTATTTTCAGGCGGTGAAGGGTACGGCGCATGGCGATTTCCACATGATAGTGTTGGCGCCGAGCTCGGTGCAGGAGATGTACGATTTTGTGTTCGATGGTTTTGATCTGGCGTTCAAGTACAGGGTGCCGGTGATGATGCTGTCGGACGGGATCATCGGTCAGATGATGGAGCGGGTGACGATGGATCGCCAGCGGCCACGGTGGAGCGCTGAGGAAATAGTGACTATTTCCGGTGAGTGGGCCGCTGTTGGTGGCGGGCATAATATTGTGACTTCGTTGGAGATGGACTCGGCGGTGATGGAGCGGCGCAACGAGGCGTTGCAACAGAGGTATGGTGTTATTGTGCGTGACGAGGTGAGGTTAGAGGAGGTGCAGGTGGATGACGCGGAGTATGTGATAGTCGCTTTCGGGTCTTCTGCTCGCATTGCGAGTGAGACTGTGGAGCTGGCGCGGGCCGAGGGGTTGAAAGTCGGTTTGTTGAGGCCGATAACGCTGTGGCCGTTTCCGACCGAGCGGATAGGTGTATTGGCCCATAAAGCTAAGGGATTCCTTGTTGCCGAGTTGAACGCCGGGCAGATGGTCGAGGATGTGAGGCTGGCGGCGGGGCGTGATGTTCCGGTGCATCATTATGGCCGTATGGGGGGAATGATCTACTCGCCCGAGGAGATATTGGCCGAGTTGAAGCGGCTTATGTAATTCGACTTCGCCGAGGCGAAATCGTTCGGTGCCCCGAGGGGGTGTGGGGCGCCGAAGTTTAAAATTATCAGAATTGATTGTTTATGAATAAGGTCTATTCCAAGCCACGTTTGATCACCGATGCTGTGATGCACTATTGTCCCGGGTGTAGCCATGGGACGATCCACAAGTTGGTGGCGGAGGTTATCGACGAGATGGGTATTGACGGGACCACGATCGGGGTGAGTCCGGTGGGATGCTCGGTGTTTGCGTACAATTACATTGATATACCGTGGATCCAGGCGGCGCACGGGCGGGCTTGTGCCGTGGCGACGGCGGCTAAGAGGTTGAATCCCGACAAGATGGTGTTCACCTATCAGGGGGATGGGGACCTGTCGGCGATCGGCACGGCGGAGACTATCCATGCGTGTAACAGGGGGGAGAATATTGTTGTTATATACGTCAATAATGCCATTTATGGCATGACGGGCGGGCAGATGGCACCCACGACGCTGCTGGGTATGAAGACGGCCACTTCGCCGCATGGGCGCGAGGTGGCAGTGCATGGCTATCCGTATAAGATTGCAGATATGGTCGCGATGTTGGACGGGGTGTGTTACGTGACGAGGCAGAGCGTGCAGAGTCCGGCGGCGGTGAGGAAGGCGAAGAAGGCTTTGCGGCAGGCGTTCGAGAATGCAATGGCGGGGAAGGGTTTGAGCTTTGTGGAGGTCGTTTCCAGCTGCAACAGTGGGTGGAAGCTGTCGCCTGTCGCGGCTAACCGATGGATGGAGGAGAACCTCTTCCCGTTCTATCAGTTGGGAGATGTTAAGGCGTAATTGATATGAATTTCCGACGAGCCGAGAGGTAAGCTCCGAGACAGGCAACACCCGCCGTAAGGTGGGAGGGGCGCATGGACGGATGACGACACGAGCTTGCTTGTGGAGGCAGACGAATAAGCGTCCCGATGAGCGCGAAGCGCCGTTGCCGCAAAGGAGCTTGCCCGAGGCGAGAAAGGAAATCATAATTAGCGAGTGAAACGAGATAATTATGAAAGAAGTTGTTATCATTGCTGGTTTTGGTGGCCAGGGGGTGTTGTCGATGGGCAAGATTTTGGCGTACGCGGGTGTTGTCGAGGGTTTGCAGGTGAGTTGGATGCCTGCTTACGGGCCCGAGATGCGGGGAGGGACGGCGAACGTGACGGTTATTCTTAGTGATAAGGCTATTTCGTCGCCTATTGCGGGTGTGTTCGACACGGCGGTGATCCTCAACCAACAGAGTATGGATAAGTTCGAGGGCGCCGTGAAGCCGGGTGGGGTGTTGATCTATGACACGAACGGGATTACGAGGCATCCGGCGCGGACGGACATTACCATTTATAAGATGGATGCGACGGAGCAGGCCGCGAAAAGAGGCATGGCCCGGATGTTCAACACTATGGTGTTGGGTGGGTATTTGAAGGTGAGGCCGGTGGTGGATGTGGAGAGTGTTGTGGAGGCGTTGCGCAAGTCGTTGCCTGAGCGGGCTCAGAAGCTGATCCCCGATAACGAGCGGGCGTTGGCCGTGGGTGCGGAGTTAATAGGATAGGTCTGCTTGCGGGCCTATCTTTTTTTGGGGGGTGTTGTTGCCGTAATTTTTCTATTTTCCATTTTCCATTTTCAATTTCTTTGTCTACCTTTGCGCTTTCGTTTTTGTCTTCTCATCTTTTTTCTATTATTGTAGAATAATGTCTAAGGTTATTAAACTGAGGAGGGGACTCGACATTCGTTTGAATGGCGAGCCTTTGCCTAAGGTTATAGTGGCTTCGGATGCGGATTTGTATGCCGTTTGTCCGGGCGATTTCGATGGCGTGGTGCCTAAGTTGTTGGTCAGGGAGGGTGATAGTGTGAAGTGTGGGAGCCCGTTGTTTTTCGACAAGGGGAACGAGCAGGTGCTGTTTGCGTCGCCTGTTAGTGGTGTGGTGAGGGAGATCCGCCGGGGGGAGAAGAGGAAGCTGCTGGCGGTTGTTGTGGAGAGCGATGGGAAGGGCGAGGGTGCGGCTGTGGTTATTCCGAGTCTGCAGAAAGCGACACGGGGTGATGTTGTGGGTGCTTTGTTGTCGGCTGGTTTGTGGCCGATGTTGGTTCAGCGGCCTTATGGCAGGATTGCCGATACTGCGGTGGTGCCGAGGGACATTTTTGTGTCGGGGTTCGATAGCGCGCCTTGTGCTCCGGATATGGACTTTGTGTTGGCGGGTCGGGAGGATGATTTGAGGGTGGGGTTTGAAGTGTTGAGGCATCTGACAGAGGGGAAAGTGTATCTTGGTTTGAGGGAGAATTATGCCGGGGTTATGAGTCGGGTGGAGGGTGTGGAGAAACGCTATTTTCGGGGGCCTCATCCGGCGGGGAATGTCGGGGTGCAGATCGCGAATGTGCGGCCTGTTAAGAAGGGGGATGTGGTGTGGACGGTGGATGTGCAGAATCTGGCTATTATTGGGAAGTATTTTAGGACGGGGCAGTTGGATTTCACCAAGATCGTTGCGATGAGCGGGCCCGGGGTTGTGACGCCGTATTATTTACGGATTAGAGGGGGGGCGGAGATCAAGTCGTTTGTCATGCGTTCGAACATGCGGGTGCCGGACAATTCGAGGGTTATTTCGGGGAACGCGTTGAGCGGCCGCGTGGTGGGCAGGGAGGATTTTGTGGGGTATTATTCTAATCAGATTACTGTTTTAGAAGAGGGGAATAAGTACGAGCTGTTGGGTTGGATCGCGCCGCGATTTGGGAAGTTCTCGGTGTCGGGCAGTTATTTTTCGTGGGTGTGTCCGCGGAAAAAATATACATTAGATACCAATATGAATGGGGGAGAGAGGGCGATCGTGCAGACCGGCCTGTGGGAGCAGTATGTGCCGATGGACATCTATCCGATGCACCTTGTGAAGGCTTGCATGGCGGGCAATATCGACAAGATGGAGGCCTTGGGGATATATGAGGTGTTGCCCGAGGATTTTGCGTTGTGCGATTTCGTCGACCCGTCCAAGACCGAGGTTCAAGAGGCCATCGCGCAGGGTATTGAATTGATGATCAAAGAGTTGTCGTAATGGATAAGTTTTTACGGAGTATTGTAGATAAGGTCAAGCCGCCGTTCGAGAAGGGCGGTAAGTTGGGGTGGTTGCATTCGACGTTCGATGCGTTTGAGACGTTCTTGTTTGTGCCTAATACCGTGACGCGGAAGGGGGCGCATATCAGGGATGCGATGGATCTGAAGCGCACGATGATCGTTGTGGTTCTTGCGTTGGTTCCGGCGTTGCTGTTCGGGATGTACAATGTGGGGTACCAGCATTCGTTGGCTGTGGGGGAGACGATGGGGGTGTGGGGTTGTTGGTGGTATGGGTTCGTGAGGATGTTGCCGTTGATTCTGGTGTCGTACATTGTGGGGCTGGGGATCGAGTTCGCGTTTGCACAGGCGCGGGGGCACGAAGTTAACGAGGGTTTTTTGGTGTCAGGGCTGTTGATACCGATGATCATGCCGATCGACGTGCCGCTGTGGATGTTGGCGCTGGCGGTGGCGTTCGCGGTGGTGATCGGGAAGGAAGTTTTCGGCGGGACGGGTATGAATGTGTTCAATCCGGCGTTGCTGGCGCGGGCGTTCGTGTTCTTTTCTTATACTTCGTTCATTTCGGGGGATAAAGTTTGGGTACGTGGAATGGGCAAGGGGGGCGAGTATGTGGATGGGTTCTCGGGTGCCACGCCATTGGGGGTGCTTGGTGAGGGGGGTGATATTTCGGCGAGTTGGGATGTTTGGGATTTGATCGTGGGGACCATTCCGGGGAGTATAGGGGAGACGTCGGTTGTGGCTATTGCGCTTGGTGCGGTCATACTGCTGTGGACGGGCGTGGCGAGTTGGAGAGTCATGGGGAGTGTGGTCGCGGGGGGGCTGGTTATGGGGCTGTTGTTCAATGTGTTGGGGGTTAGTGATATTCCGGCGTGGTATCATTTGTTGTTGGGTGGGTTTGCGTTTGGGGCTGTGTTCATGGCGACCGATCCGGTGACCGCCGCGCAGACTAATATCGGGAAAGTTATTGTCGGGTTTTTGATCGGGGTTCTTTGTGTTTTGATCAGGGTGGTGAATCCGGGCTATCCGGAGGGGATGATGCTTGCGATCCTGTTTATGAACGCGTTGGCGCCGTTGGTCGATCATTATGTTGTCGGTATGAATATTCGCAGGCGTATGCGTCCGACTGTCGTGAAACCATAAATCTTGCGAAGTGATGAATAAGAATTCGAGTGCGTATATTGTTGTTTACGCGGTTGTTATGGTGGTTGTGGTAGCTGCGGTTTTGGCTGTTGCCGCGATGACTTTGCAGCCGATCCAGGAGGCCAATGTGGCTATGGAGCAACAGGGGAACATTTTGGCGAGTGCGGGTCTGGATCGTGGGCTGGAGTATGGGGAGCATATTGCGGAGAGGGAGACTGACGACGGCTTGATTTACTATGAGGTGGATGGCGGGAGGCTGTATGTGATTCCTGTGACGGGCAGTGGATTGTGGGGGCCGATCTGGGGTTATGTGGCTGTGGAGGGTGATTGGAACACGATTTCGGGCGTGGTGTTCGACCATAAGGGCGAGACGCCGGGCCTTGGGGCCGAGATCGTGGGGGAGAAGTTTACGGGTCAGTTTGTTGGCAAGAGATTGTTCGAGGGGGATGAGTTGGTTGGGATCACGGTTATGAAGGGTGCGGGTGCGAGCGCGGGGAACGACCATGCTGTGGATGCTATTTCCGGCGGGACAATTACCTCGCGGGCGGTTGAGACGATGATTTTTACCACCCTCAAGCAATATGAACCTTATATTAACGCTCAAAAAGGCAAGTAAGTCGCAGGCGACGGAGCATAGAGTGATGGCGTAGATTATAATTTAGAGTTATGATAAGTAATAAAAATTGGCAGTATTTTTTGGGGCCGCTCAGCAAGGACAATCCTGTGGTGGTGCAGATCCTCGGGATCTGTTCGGCATTGGCGGTGACGGCACAGTTGAAGCCCGCGTTCGTGATGACGGCGAGTGTGGTTGTGGTGACGGCGTTTGCGAACCTCATAATGTCGTTATTGAGGAAAGGCGTCCCCGGGCGGATCCGCATTATCGTGCAGCTGGTTGTTATTGCGTTCCTTGTTATTTTGGTCGACCAGGTGTTGAAGGCTTATGTGTATGATGTGTCGAAGCAGCTCAGTGTGTACGTGGGGTTGATTATCACGAATTGTATACTCATGGGTCGTGTGGAAGCTTTCGCGTTGGGGCATAAGCCGTGGCCGTCGTTCGTGGACGGTGTGGCGAATGGAGTTGGGTATGGGGTGATACTTTTGATTTTGGGGTTTGTGAGGGAGTTGTTCGGCAGCGGGAGTTTGTGGGGTATGAGGGTTATACCCGAGGCGTGGTATATACAGAATGGCGGGTTCTATGCGAACAACGGGCTCATGATGTTGCCGCCGATGGCGTTGATACTGGTGGGGTTGATCATTTGGGTGCACAGGTCGAGTAATAAAGATTTGATAGAGAAGTAGTTCCGTTATTGGTGCTGTTATTATGGAGAGTTTGAATATTTTCATCCGGTCGATCTTCATCGACAACATGGTGTTCGCATACTTCTTTGGCATGTGTTCGTATATTGCTGTCAGTAAGAGTGTTAAAACTGCCAATGGGTTGGGGGCGGCCGTTATTTTCGTCATGGCGCTGACCGTGCCGTTGAACTGGTTGTTGAACGAGTACGTGTTGAAGCCCGGGGCGTTGGTGTGGCTGTCGGAATCGTTGGGGAATGTGGATTTGAGTTTCCTGAGTTTTATTATCTTTATTGCTGTGATTGCTTCCTTTGTCCAGTTGGTGGAGATGGTGGTGGAGAAGTTCGCGCCGGGGCTGTATAACCAGTTGGGGATATTTCTGCCGTTGATCGCGGTGAACTGTGCGATCATGGGTGCGTCGCTGTACATGCAGGAGCGGGCCTATCCGAGTCTGGGTCCGGCGACTATGTTCGGTTTGGGGAGCGGGATCGGTTGGTGGTTGGCGATAGTGATGATGGCGGCGATCAGGGAGCGGTTGGAGTACGCGGCGGTGCCGAAGCCTTTGCGCGGGCCGGGTATTGCGTTTATAATTACCGGCCTTATGGGGATTGCGTTCATGTCGTTTTTGGGTATTCAGCTTTGATTTTAGGTTATTGTTATGGATAGTTTGACACTTATTGTGGCTATTGGGGCGTTTTTGGTTGTGACGCTGTCGTTGGTTGGGGTGTTGTTGTATGCTAAGGCCAAGCTCACGGCGAGTGGTGTGGTGACGGTGGATATTAATGGGGAGCGGCAGCTGAGCGTCGAGCCCGGGGGGACTTTGCTTACGACTTTGGGCGACAACGGTGTGTTTCTGCCGTCGGCGTGTGGAGGTGGGGGGAGTTGTGGGATGTGCCGGTTGCAGGTGTTGGAGGGCGGGGGCGATATTTTGCCTACGGAGGTGAACTTTTTTTCGCGCCGTCAGCAGAAGGAGAACTGGCGTTTGGGGTGTCAGGTGAAGGTGAAGCAGGATATGAAGATCGCTGTTCCGGCGGCTGTGTTGGGGGTTAAGAAGTGGGAGTGCGAGGTGGTGTCGAACCGTAATGTGGCGACATATATTAAGGAGTTTGTGGTGAAGTTGCCCGAGGGGGAGAATTTGAATTTTAAGTCCGGGGGGTATATCCAGATCGACGTGCCGAAGTACGATGGCATCGAGTTTAAGGATTTTGTGATCGACGACGAGTATCGTGCCGAGTGGGAGCAGATGGGGATGTTCAATTTGGTGGCTAAGAATCCGGAGCCGACGTTCAGGGCCTATTCTATGGCTAATCATCCCGCGGAGGGGAACATTGTGATGTTGAATATCAGGA
>QMCD01002301.1_pt1 | contig 14919 bp, 12 predicted proteins | sample 1821841 | NCBI WGS metagenome assembly QMCD01 (sample SAMN01991225, study PRJNA193472) | Termite gut metagenome, whole genome shotgun sequencing project. | isolation source: worker | host: Macrotermes natalensis | reverse complement strand
ATAAGAAAAAGGTGTTACCTTTGTTACCTTTTAACGACTGATGTGTTACTATTAAAAGAATAAAGCCGAAATGAAAAAGAAGATTTTATATATCTTTATTATAATTGCTGTTATAGCCATAGCAGCCGGTGCATACGGATATAGTATTATAAGCACGGGATTTAATATAGATAAGACCGTTTATCTCTATATAGATGAAAATAGAGATTACGATGCATTGCTGAAAGAGTTGAAAGATAGTGCGAAAGTAAAAAATATAAGTAATTTCGAGCTGTTGGCTTCCGTTATGGATTATAAAGGTAATTTAAAGACAGGGCGTTATGCTGTCAAACCGGATATGAATATCCTCGATCTTATGCGCCACCTGCGTAGCGGGCATCAGACACCTCTGAACTTGAAATTTAATAATATACGCACCAAAGAAGATTTTGCCGAACGTATTTCCAATCAGTTGGTGTTGGGCAAGGATGATCTGTTAGCAGCTCTAAATAATCCCGAAAAATGTAAAGATCTGGGCTTTACTACAGAGACGGTAGTTGCCATGTTTATTCCCAATACATATCAATTTTACTGGGATGTTACTCTCGATGAATTTCTTCGGAGGATGAAGACTGAATATAGTGATTTTTGGAATAAGAAACGGATGGCGCAGGCAGAGGAATTAGGCCTGTCTCCGGTCGAAGTATCAACACTGGCTTCCATTGTTGAGGAAGAGTGTACTTTTGCCGATGAATATCCGGTTGTGGCAGGATTGTATCTTAACAGGCTCCGTTCGGGCCAGGCATTGCAGGCAGACCCTACGGTTAAGTTTGCAGTGGGTGATTTCAGCCTGCGCCGTATATTGAACAAGCATCTCGAAGTAGATTCTCCATACAATACGTATATGCATACAGGTCTGCCTCCCGGCCCGATCCGGATACCTTCGATCAAAGGGATTGATAGTGTGCTTGATTATACAAAGAGCGACTATCTGTATATGTGTGCAAAAGAAGATTTCTCAGGACGTCATAATTTTGCCCGTACCTACGCTGAACATCAGAGGAATGCGATTAAATACAGAAATGCATTGAATGCGAGAGGGATATATTGAACTGGGCGGTTGTTTTCTTTAGAGATTGCAGCTTAGAACACCTTTAAGATGAATTTCGAATACTATTTTTTCGCCTTCAATTCATCTTCCAGTTTAATCACCTGATCGCGAAACTGGGCAGCTTCCAAAAACTCGAGTTTCTTAGCGGCAGCAGACATCTGCTTGCGTGCTTTTTCGATCGCTTTTTTGAGTTCGTCTTTGGTCATATATTGTATTTTGTCTTCCGATGCTATCGCAATAGATGAATCCTGAGTATACGATTTCACCGAGAATTGTTCCTCTTTACGCAGGCTGAATACAGAGGTACGCGCCTTGCGTATTTGCTGTGGGGTGATGCCGTGTTCTTTATTGTAAGCCATCTGTATCTCACGACGGCGATTGGTCTCGTTTATGGTCTTCTCCATGCTTTCCGTAATCTTATCCGCATAGAAGATCACTTTCCCGTTTACGTTACGGGCAGCACGCCCCACAGTCTGTGTCAGAGAGCGGTGAGAACGCAGGAAACCTTCCTTATCCGCATCCAGGATCGCAACAAGCGAGACTTCGGGCAGGTCGAGTCCTTCACGCAACAGGTTTACCCCTACCAATACATCGAACTCCCCGCTGCGTAAGTCATCCATTATCTGCACACGGTCCAGCGTATCCACATCGGAATGGATATAGCTGCACTTCATCCCATTGTTTAGCAAATAGGCTGTTAATTCTTCTGCCATCCTCTTCGTCAACGTGGTGACAAGCGTACGCTCGTTCTTATCCACCCGTGTCTGTATTTCTTCCATCAGGTCGTCTATCTGGTTAAGACTTGGGCGAACGTCGATAGGAGGGTCGAGCAAGCCTGTAGGGCGTATCAATTGCTCAACGACTATACCTTCCGATTTCATCAGTTCATAATCGGCAGGAGTGGCGCTTACATATATCGTTTGAGGTACAAGCGATTCGAATTCTTCAAATTTCAGCGGCCTGTTATCCAGTGCCGCAGGTAAACGGAAACCATACTCTACCAGATTCTCTTTACGGGAGTGGTCTCCACCGTACATTGCCCGTATCTGGGGAATGGTCACATGGCTCTCGTCTATTACGAGCATAAAATCCTCAGGGAAGAAGTCTAACAGGCAGAACGGACGTGTGCCCGGTTTACGGTTGTCGAAATAGCGGGAATAGTTTTCTATGCCGGAGCAATGTCCTACTTCACGGATCATCTCCAGATCGTATGTTACACGTTCATAAAGCCGTTTTGCCTCCAGCTGCTTACCTATCGACTGTAAAAAATCGACCTGACGTCCGAGGTCTATCTCTATTTCGGCAATAGCTCTCACCATACGGTCCTTAGTAGTTACGAAAAGGTTGGCAGGATAGATACGAAAATCGTCATACTTATCTATCTTGACTCCGCTCAGAGGATCGAGGCATTCTATACTCTCTATTTCATCCCCCCAGAATACTACCCTCACAATAGGGTCTCCATAGGCAAGAAACACATCGACCGTGTCGCCTTTCACCCTGAAATTTCCGGCTTTTGGCTCAATTTCATTACGGGAATACAGCGCACTCACCAACGCACGCAAAAACACATCACGCACAAGTTTTTGACCGACATGTATAGAGATGGTCGAATTCTCAAAATCCTCCGGATTTCCCATGCCATAAAGGCAGGAAACGGATGATACCACTATAACATCGCGCCGGCCCGACAGCAAAGATGTAGTCGTTGCCAGCCGGAGTTTTTCTATTTCTTCGTTTATCGAAAGGTCTTTTTCTATATATGTATTTGTGGAAGGAATATATGCCTCGGGCTGATAATAATCATAATAAGAGACAAAATATTCGACTGCATTGTCAGGGAAAAAAGTCTTAAACTCACTGTATAGCTGGGCTGCCAGAGTCTTGTTATGGCTAAGTACTAAAGTGGGCTTATTCACATTCTGGATAACATTGGCGACCGTAAAGGTTTTTCCGGAGCCTGTTACTCCAAGCAATGTTTGTGAAGGAAGATTCTGTAAAATGCCCTCCGACAGGGCCGCAATTGCAGCAGGCTGATCTCCGGTGGGGTTGTAGTAAGAAGTTAATTTGAAATCCATCGTTCTGTATCTTTCGGAATTCCAAAGGTAATAAGAATTATGCAGTTATATATTGAAATAGTGCCTATTAACTATTTGGTGAAAATATGTACAATTTTATGAAAAAGCAAAGCAGGGGGTAATCATTATTACCCCCTGCTTTTACAATTTGATTATTATTATCAAAAAAAGTATCCTATTGACAAAGAAATATTCCCCGACTTCATCTTACTGCCTTCTGCCTCATTGATATCGGCAAGGCCAATTTGATTATTCAGGCTCAACACAAGTTTATTTATCTCTATACCGACTCCTATACCCACTCCATAGTCCCAGCGTTTCATATCAGAACCTTTCGAAAATATTTCTGTATCCTCTGCCTTGCCATTTATTTTCCCTTTTGCTTTGCCATACATATTATAGCTCAGATAAGGTCCTCCATATACAAATATCTTTTTGTCGCCCAATCCGAATGAAGCTTTCAGGTTTACAGGCAATTGCACGGAATTCAGCGTTACATGTCCGTCCGACATCCCGAATGAATTCTCTTTTTTCAGGTTCGCTCCTCCGTTTGTATACATCAGTTCGGGCTCTATTGCAAATATATCTGATAATGAATACTCCATCATACCTCCGAAGTGATAACTTACCCTTGCCTTATACTGGTCCGCATTTATACCCTGATTATTCCCGCTTACATACAGATTCGAAAGGTTAGTTCCGGCTTTTACCCCGAAGCGGATTTGGGCACTTATAGTAATAGTTGCAAAACAAAGAACGATGGTAATTAAAATTAGCTTTTTCATAATAATTGCTTTTATTGATTTAATATTTATTTGAATCCGATTATTTATATTGCGAAGATAAAGCGTGCCGGAAAGTGCTTTTGGAAAAAGAGACGAAATGCTTTATATCGCATACCAAATGCAATATCCGGTATACCAGAGTCAAATTAATATTTTTGAGAGACTGTTTGTATCCGTAACAACTTCGTGGAAAAAATTTAAACAGACTCTTAATTAAAAAATGTATTCAGAATATCATGATTATGAAGAAAGTTATTCTCTTTCTGTACCAGTTGTTCATCTTCGCCCCCCTATTTGTACTGGCGACTATTATTACAGCTGTCACAGTAATGATTGGCTGTCTTATAGGTGACCGGACGTTTTGGGGTTACTATCCGCCGCGCCTTTGGAGTAAACTGGCATGTCGACTGGCCTTATGCAGGATTAAGGTGATACGCCACGGGAAACTCGACCCAGACCAATCGTATGTATTTGTACCTAATCATCAGGGTGCTTTCGATATTTTCCTTATATACGGGTATCTGAACCAGAATATAAAATGGGTTCAGAAACAGGAGTTACGCAAAATACCGTTTGTAGGCAAGGCTTCGGAGATTGCAGGCCATGTATTTGTGGACCAGTCGAATCTGAAGTCGAGGAAAGAAACTATTATCAAAGCTGAAGAGCAGCTTGGAGAAGGTTCTTCGATGGTAATATTCCCCGAAGGAGCAAGAACAAATACAGGCAAAATGGGGCGGTTCAAACGCGGAGCATTCGTTATTGCAAAAGAAATGGGCCTGCCGGTCGTACCTGTTACAGTAAACGGGCCATTCGACCTGATGAAGATAAACACATACCTCATCAATCCATGCAAACTCGAACTGATCGTCCATGAACCAATTTCGACGGACGACCTTACGGATGAGAATATGCAGCAGTTTATTGACAACTGCCGGGAAATCGTATATTCCGGATTATGGGAAAAATATAAATAACAAAGACTAATAAAAAACGTTATATCTGAATACGAAGCCATTTTTTTGTATTTTTGTGCCTTTACTTAACAACAATCAGCATGAAATCTAAATTTAAGAATATACTGTTCCTGTCATTGATTCTGTTAGCTGCATCTGCATTGAACTTGTCTGCTGAAGGATATAATGATTTGAATATAGCGGGTGTCTCCGCTACTGCGCAGGCACCGGATGCTGTTATCACACATACTGTAGTGAAAGGAGAGACTGCATACTCCATAGCCGCTGCGTATAACACCACTGTGCAATCTATTTACAAATTGAACCCGAAGGCCGAAAAGGGAATAAAGACGGGAGATAAGCTGAAAATAGAGAGAGTGAGGAAAGTGACAAACTACAGCAGCCATCTGATTGAATCGAAAGAAACGCTCTATTCCGTATCGCGGATGTATCATATATCTGTAGACGACCTCAAAGACGCGAATCCGGGGTTGGACGAAAAGACATTCAGTAAGGGTAAGACTATCCAGATACCTATGTTTACAGGTGAAGCCACAGTTATATCTTCAACTGCAACAAACGGAGGATATGCAAGCCCGAATATGGAATATAAAGTACAGAAAGGAGAAACGTTATACAGTATTGGCAGAAATCAAGGCATATCCGTAGAAGCTCTCCTGAACTCAAATCCTTCGTTGAAAGACGGTGGATTGAAAGAAGGAATGACATTGATCATACCCAAAAGACAGATACAGGAGCCGAGAATGACCGGTAATGGGCAAAAGGCTGTACGTGTAGAGACTCCTTATGCAACAAAAGGTGAAACAGTACGCGTAGGAGTATTGCTCCCTTTCCTGGACAAGAACGGCAGTATCCAGAAAGAAAAGCTGGCTGAATATTATGAAGGTTTCCTGCTGGCCGTTAAGGAGATGAAAAACAAGGGGCTGAATGCCGAAATATATGCATTCGACATTGGTGCCGAAAAAAATACAAAGAAGCTCGAGAGCCTTTTGGGTACAAACGAAATGAAGAATCTACATCTTGTGATAGGAGGTGTGTCTAAACAACAAATAGATGTATTGACCAAATTTTCTAAGAAAACAGGAATTAAATATGTTATACCTTTCGGTTCCACAAATGACATCGAAAATACACCTACTTTATTTCAGATGACCACATCCCACTCCAGCCTGTACTCTGAAATATCAGATGCATTCAAGGACAAGTTCAGGGATTATAATATAATCTTCGTATCCGAAGCCGGTTCCGACAACGATAAATCTGACTTTACAAACAGTCTTAAAAAGGAGTTATCTAAATCGAATATACCGTTCAAATCTACTGCAAGCTCCGACAACCTGATTACAGATATAAGGAATATGATGGAAGGTACGAAAAAGAACATACTGATCCCTACCTCCTCATCAGAAATCACTTTGCGCAAAATGCTGGCTGCAATGAATTCGCTTACTACAGAAGCGGTAACCCTGTTCGGCTATCCCGAATGGCAGACATATTCGCAGCATACAAGCGGGCTGCATAAATATGATTCTTACATTTACAGCATATTCTTCCTCGATGAGCAACAAAATGATGTCAAAGACTTTGCAGGTGAATACAAAAAATGGTACAACAAAAACCTTATAAATTCATACCCTAAATACGGCTATCTGGGATACGATGCAGGACTTTACTTCCTTACAGCCCTCAACAGATACGGCAGTGGCTTTGAGAACAGTATATCTAACCTTAAAGTTCCGACCCTGCAATCAGCCGCACACTTCCAACGCGTAAACGACAGAGGAGGATTTATCAACAACGGATTATACCTTATCCGGTATAAAACAGAGTCAGGCATTGAAAAAACAGATATCAGCAGATAAAAAATGACAAACAGATTCTTTATCCTATTATTCTTATCGTCACTCTTTACCGTTGTTGTAAACGGACAGAACAAAAAGTTCGAACCTGAGTGGAATATAGGTGTCGGGTTCGGTCCCACGCTTTCATCTGTTAGCTTCGACCCTAACAGGGCGCTCAATTACGGGGGAACTATAAGCACTAAAAACCTCCAGCAGTATGCCGGGGGACTTGCTATACGCTATATCACCGAAAAGAATCTGGGGCTTATAGCCGAACTGAACTATTCGCAACAAGGATGGGAACAATACTTTGAGCCGAGCGAAACGGGAGTACCATCCCCATACGAGCATTCCCATCAATTGAATTATCTGGAACTACCTATCCTTACCCATATCTACTTTGGTAATAAGGTACGTGTATTCTTCAATCTGGGGCCCAAGCTAAGCTTCCTCCTCAGTGACAGCGAAAAGATGAATCAGGCGCTATCCGACGCACTGGCAGGTGGCGATCTGGGTACTTCTTTTATGACATATCAGTACTATCGTAAAGCCGAAAGAAAGATAGACTATGCCCTTATGGCAGGCATGGGGCTCGAATTCAGGTCGGGTATCGGCCATTTTGCATTAGAAGGCCGCTATACATTCGGCCTTGGAGATATTTACAAAAACAGTAAATCTGATTTTTTCAACCGCTCTGCCAACAGGGTTATTTCTGTTAAGTTGACCTACTACGTTAAGCTATTCTGATATGCCGCGCATATACAAACTTTCAAGGACAGGATTGAAATTATTATATAAAGTACGCCATCACCGGGGACATGGCATACATTCTCCCTTTGTATTCAATCTGGTGACAAAGGTAATAGAAGAAAAAGCGCCTTATCACGCTTATGATGATATAAAATTCGCGCTCGACAGCCTGACGGAAAAACATTTTAAGCTAAATAAACAGAATAAGCTGATGTTTAAGCTGGCCAATCATTTCGAGGTGAAACGCGTTTTGGAAATAGGTTCCGGCTTTGGGGTCAACACCCTTTGTCTGACTGCGCCGTCTTCGAGTATAGAATGTACATGTGTCGAGATATCGGAACAAAAAGCAGCGTTGGCCCGGAAGTTGCATCATAATTGGCCAAGAAAGATAAATTTGTACACGAAAGAAGAATTGCCTGTTTTAGCCGATAAACAGGACTGTATATTGATAGACCTCAACAATTATAATCATCTGCCTGCGGATATAAATAAGTACCTGATGGAACTGTCACATGAAAAAACATTCATTATTGTGAAAGGTATCCGAACAAACAAACGCTATCAGATGTTATGGAGAAGTATTTTGAATATAGAGTCGCGGACAGCTGTACTCGATCTGTTTAATACCGGAATTTTGTTTTTCGACAAACAGCTGTACAAATGGAATTATCAGATCAGTTTTTAAATAGCGTCAGAGATTTTCGTTTGGCAAGACAATAAAGCAGATCAGCATTCGTATTTACTATCTAAACAGATCATTGATAAATGAAAAAAAGCTTGGTATATACTAAAACCGGAGATAAGGGAACAACTTCCCTTGTGGGGGGAAAACGGGTAATTAAATCCCATGTCAGGCTCGAAGCCTATGGGACTGCCGATGAACTGAATTCTTTTGTTGGATTTCTGACAGAAGAGATAGACGATGAGCACGATTTGGAAACATTATCATATATTCAGCACAAATTGTTTACGGTAGGTTCATATCTTGCCACGGAAACCGAAGCAATACCTCCCAAAGCAGCAAGTATAATTACAGAAAAAGATATTGCGCTGCTGGAAAACGAAATGGACAGGATGGACAGCGAACTGCCACCCCTTCGCCAGTTTGTACTACCGGGAGGGAGTGAGTCGGCATCACGGGCTCATATATGCCGGACAGTCTGCCGGAGGACCGAGCGTTGTATATACCGGGTGAAGGAAGAATTTCCGGTCGATGAACACGTGCTAATGTTTGTAAACCGGCTTTCAGACTACTTTTTCTTACTAGCCAGGAAGGAGAGTAATAAGAAAGGAAAAGAAATATTTTGGAATCAGACTTTGATATAAGAAATAAAGTTCTATTTTTGCGAAAAATATAACCAAACTGGCAAATAAATAAAACTAAGATATTATGTACTGGACTTTAGAACTTGCATCGAAATTAGAAGATGCGCCATGGCCTGCAACGAAGGAAGAGCTAATAGACTATGCTCAACGTTCAGGCGCACCCCTAGAAGTGATAGAAAACTTACAGGAGATTGAGGACGAGGATGAAATCTTTGATACTATCGAAGATATCTGGCCCGATTATCCGAGCAAAGAAGATTTCTTTTTCAATGAGGACGAGTATTAGCTTTAGGAAGCTGTAAAAGAATCTTAAAAAAGGTAACAAAAAGAGGTTGGGGTGAAAATTCACTCTAATCTCTTTTTGTGTTTTTCCCGGATATAGCTTTAGATGAAAATAGTTAAGCTATGCGATTTAATAAATCCCTAAAACTTTATCTATATATAGCTTTTAGCCGTTAGCTGATAGCTTATAGTTCTTTGAAGTATTGGGATAAGTAGAAAGTACTAAGTAAAAAACGAATTGAAAATCGGCGAAGCCAAAAGCGAAGAACGAAAAATTATGCGAGGTACGAATTGTTTACTGATGACTGTTTACTGACGGGATGCTTTACTCAGCAAGACAAGCTAATTATTAATTTTTCATTCTTAATTATTAATTGCTTTCTGCGTTACCTTTGTTACTTTTTGAGAAAACTGTAGGAGCAAATAAACATTCGTCCGATACTGATTGTGGGCGAAAGATGTTTCGCCCCTACAAAAATGCAAAACCTGTAACCTTTGTTACTTTTTCCGATTAGGTATCTATGCAATAGCTCTTTATCCATAGAAGAAAAATGAGAACACTGAGTTTTATGAAGAAAAGTAATAGCCCGGAAATAGTGTAAAAAGTGTAAAGTTTGTCAACTTTTATACAGAAGCTACAACCAAACGAATTATTAATTCTTCATTCTTAATTATTAATTATTTTCTATCTTTGCTTACTTGTAATTTAACAATAAAGAATACATCTAAATAAACATAATAACTGTGTCGAAGAAAGTAGCCGAAACCCCGTTGATGAAACAATATTTTGAAATCAAGAGCAAACATCCTGATGCAATATTGCTGTTTCGTGTGGGTGACTTTTACGAGACTTTTTCACAAGATGCTATCGATGCTGCCGAGATAACAGGAATTACACTTACCCGGCGTGCCAATGGATCGGCACAATTTGTAGAACTGGCCGGATTTCCTCATCATGCACTGGATACTTATCTTCCTAAACTGGTGCGGGCAGGCAAGCGCGTCGCTATCTGCGACCAGCTGGAAGACCCCAAGCTGACCAAGACAATTGTAAAGCGGGGAATTACGGAACTTGTCACACCTGGGGTATCCATTAATGACAATATCCTCAACCACAAAGAGAACAATTTTCTCTGTGCAGTACATTTTGCAAAAAGCAGCTGTGGTATTTCCCTGCTCGATATCTCCACAGGTGAATATCTTGTAGCAGAAGGGACTAAAGAATATGTAGATAAACTGCTTACCAATTTTTCGCCAAAAGAAGTTCTGGTGGAAAGGAGCAAGAAAAAGCTATTTGAAGAATATTTCGGAACACGTTTCTTTATCTTCGAACTCGATGACTGGGTATTTACGGAAGATACTGCCAGAGACAGGTTATTGAAGCACTTTGAAACAAAGAACCTGAAAGGATTCGGCGTGGAACATCTGACAAACGGGGTAATTGCGGCAGGAACAATCCTTCATTACCTCGATGTCACCCAACATACACAGATAGGGCATATTACTTCGCTTTCGCGGATAGAGGAAGATAAGTACGTTCGTTTGGATAAGTTTACTGTCCGCAGCCTTGAACTTATTTCTACCATGAACGAAGGAGGAAAAAGCCTTCTTGACATTCTGGACAGGACAACATCGCCGATGGGCGCCCGTATGCTTCGCCGCTGGATGGTATTTCCGCTGAAAGATGCGAAGCCTATAAACAGCCGGCTGTCTGTAGTCGAATACTTCTTCAAGGACCTGGAATTAAAAGGCCTGCTGGAAGAACAGCTTTCATTGATAGGAGACTTGGAGCGCATTATATCCAAAGTAGCCGTAAACAGAATTACCCCGCGTGAAGTAGTACAGTTGAAAGTAGCATTGAAAGCCATAGAACCTATACGCGAGGCATTTCTGGCATCGAGCGAGCCAAGCCTGAGAGAAATAGGGGAAAAGCTCAATCCATGCCCTATTATCCGCGAACGTATAGAAAAGGAAATACATCCCGACCCGCCTACAATGCTGAATCGTGGGAACGTGATCAATAAGGGAGTAAACGCAGAACTCGATGAGTTGAGGGATATATCGTATTCCGGAAAAGACTATCTGCTGAAAATACAACAACGTGAGACTGAAGCTACCGGAATCTCCTCTCTCAAGATAAGTTTCAATAGTGTATTCGGCTATTATATAGAAGTACGGAACGCGCACAAGGATAAGGTTCCGGCCGAATGGATCCGTAAGCAGACTCTGGTAAATGCAGAACGTTATATCACACAGGAACTGAAAGACTATGAAGAGAAAATTCTGGGTGCGGAAGAGAAAATCCTGTCCCTCGAAACTGCTCTTTTTAATGACCTTGTACTCAGCCTTGTAGAATACATCCCGACTATACAGGTAAACGCGAATCTGATTGCACAGACCGACTGCCTGCTGTCGTTTGCCAAAGTGGCCAAGGAGAACAAGTATATCCGTCCCGAAATCAATGATACAGATGCATTGAAGATAAAGAACGGACGCCATCCGGTCATTGAGAAGCAACTGCCATTAGGTGAATCGTATATAACAAATGATGTTTTTCTGGATAGTAATTCGCAACAGATAATCATTATAACCGGGCCGAATATGGCCGGTAAATCCGCCTTACTTCGCCAAACTGCTTCGATTACACTGATGGCGCAAGCCGGTAGCTTTGTCCCTGCCGAATCTGCCCAGATAGGGTTGGTGGACAAGATATTTACCCGTGTAGGGGCATCTGATAATATTTCGCTGGGTGAATCAACCTTTATGGTGGAAATGAATGAGGCTGCCGATATATTGAATAATCTCTCTCCGCGTAGTCTTGTCTTATTTGATGAGCTGGGCCGGGGAACCAGTACTTATGATGGTATTTCTATTGCATGGGCTATTGTGGAATACATTCACGAGCATCCGAAAGCGAAAGCAAAGACTCTGTTTGCCACACATTACCATGAACTGAATGAGATGGAGAAATCCTTTAAGCGGATTAAGAATTTCAATGTTTCGGTCAAAGAGATGGATAACAGGATTATCTTTCTTCGCAAACTGGTTCCCGGTGGCAGTGAGCACAGCTTCGGTATTCATGTAGCTAAGATGGCCGGTATGCCTCAAAGCATTGTGAAACGGGCAAACAACATACTCAAGCAATTGGAAACAGATAACCGCAAACAGGGGATATCTAAGCCTATCAAGGATATTAAAGAAAACAGGGAAGGTTATCAGCTTAGTTTCTTCCAGTTAGACGACCCTGTGCTTAGCCAGGTGAGAGATGAAATAAAATCGCTGGATGTCAATAATCTGACGCCAATGGAAGCCTTGAACAAGTTAAATGATATAAAGAAAATAGTTTCAGGTAAATAAAGTGTTAAAGAATTTCAGACACATTGTATTTTTTCATTCCTTTGTATCCCGAAACGAACTTACAAACAATAAGATAGACTAAAAGCTAATGACTCGAAAAAAAATACTTGTAACAGGAGGAGCCGGATTTATCGGGTCACACTTGTGCGAAAGACTTCTTAATGAAGGCAATGAAGTATTATGCTTAGACAATTATTTCACCGGCTCTAAAGAGAATGTCATACACTTACTTAGCAATCCTTACTTCGAATTGATCAGGCATGATGTTGTCCACCCGTTTCATGTGGATGTGGACCAGATATACAACCTTGCATGCCCTGCCTCTCCTGTTCATTATCAGTATAATGCCATTAAGACTATTAAGACTTCCGTCATGGGAGCCATCAATATGCTTGGACTGGCGAAACGCCTGAAAGCGAAAGTACTTCAGGCTTCGACAAGCGAAGTCTATGGCGATCCTCATGTACACCCTCAGCCCGAGTCATATTGGGGAAATGTAAACCCTATCGGGATACGTTCCTGTTATGATGAAGGGAAGCGCTGTGCCGAGACATTATTTATGGACTATCACCGCCAGAACGGGGTAAGGATTAAGATCGTCCGCATATTCAACACGTATGGTCCCCGGATGAATCCGGAAGACGGTCGCGTGGTTTCGAACTTTATAGTTCAGGCACTGAAAGGGGAGGATATCACCATATACGGGGATGGTACACAAACACGCAGCTTCCAATATGTGGATGATATGGTGGAAGCCATGATAAGAATGATGGCTACTGATGACTCGTTTGTAGGCCCTGTAAATACCGGTAATCCGGGTGAATTCACGATGCTTGAGCTAGCTAATCTTATACTGGAACTAACAGGCTCTAAATCGAAATTAGTATTTAAGCCTTTGCCAAGCGATGATCCTAAACAACGAAAACCGGATATTAGCCTGGCTAAAGAGAAACTGAACTGGGAGCCTAAAATCCAATTGAGAGAAGGACTTACCGAAACTATAGCGTATTTCGATAGCATATTAAAATAAAGGAATTCTGGACATGTATTATACAGCCTAATGTTGCTACTTTCGGGTATTTTCAATTAATAAAGTACGATCCTGTTAGTTGTGCAGAATCTATCCCAATTTGTGGTTGTCTATAATAAAAGATGATAAGCATTGCTATTTTTTTGTTTTGTTCATTTAATTTCCTGATAATGATGCTTGCCGTTTATCAGGGTTTAAAAAAGGATTTGCGCGAAACGTTTATTCGTGTGGCTCTTTATTATGGAGTTTTTATATGGGGATTGTCCGAATTTCTAAGCCTTATACACTTGCTAAACTTTAGTGGTATACTATGTGGTTGGATATTTTATGATATATGCCTTTTATTATATCTTCTCTATAAGTATAAGAAACATAAAACATTATTTATACCTAAGGTATCTGTTTCTGTTTGGAAGTCCCCCGGTTCTCTTTTTATTGGATGTGTATGTGTCATAACTTTTTTTATTGCGATCATATATCCACCTAATAATTGGGATTCAATGACATATCATTTGCCGCGAATAGAGCATTGGATTCAGAATGGAACCCTGGAACACTATTATACATCTAATAAGAGACAGCTGTTTTCCGCACCTTTCGTGACACGGCGACGCGCGCGCTTTTTCAAACTTCGACGCGCCGATATGGCAGTAGCCGTTCGGATTCTTCTCCAGGTACTTCTGGTGGTATTCCTCCGCCGGGTAGAAGTTTTCGAGCGGCAAGACCTCGATGGCGACCGGTTCGGCCAGCGTTTCCTGTAGGCGCGCTATGGAGCGCAGGATGACGGCTTTGTCCGCCTCGTCCGTGTAGTAGACGCCGGTGCGGTATTGCGTGCCGACGTCGAAGCCCTGGCGGTTGAAGGAAGTCGGGTCGATGGCGTCGTAATATAGCGTTAGGAGGGCGTCGAGGGAGATGGCGTCGGGGGCGTATTCGACGCGCACCGCCTCCGCGTGCCCGGTGTTTTTTGTTCGTATGTGGGGTTTGCCGTGCGGCCGTTGGCGTAGCCGACCGTCGTGGACGTTACGCCGGGGAGCAGGGAGAGGTATTTCTCAACGCCCCAGAAGCAGCCTCCGGCTAGGTGGATGGTTTTCATGGGTGGGGTTCTGGGGGTATTGTAAGGGATGGGGAGCATCTTAGCAAGCAAAATGCAAAAACAACATCTACATTAATTATACTATTGACAGAACTTTATGATCGGAATATAATTTAATCAAATTCCGGGCTGATTAGATTATGGAGGCAACATGACAACATTTTCAGAAATATTATCAGGTTTTATAAATCATCTGGTGGATGCAGTTGGCACTAGAAATACTGTTGAAGCATATATTCCTAAAATAAGGGATACTTTTGTGCCTTGCCTTGACCGTGAGTACCGGTTGAAAAGAATTAAAGGTGTAAGTTTA
>QMCD01001678.1_pt1 | contig 14926 bp, 9 predicted proteins | sample 1821841 | NCBI WGS metagenome assembly QMCD01 (sample SAMN01991225, study PRJNA193472) | Termite gut metagenome, whole genome shotgun sequencing project. | isolation source: worker | host: Macrotermes natalensis | reverse complement strand
GCACTGGTCACGACCAAGACGGGCGTGCCGCTCAAGCGCGGACTCATCGAAACGCGCCGCATTAGCTCAATGCCGTTCATGTTCGGCATCGTTAAGTCGGTCACGAGCAAGTCGGCTTTGACTTCTTTCATGCGCAAAAGGGCTTCGCTGCCGTCGGACGCTTCGTAAAAATTCGCCTCGCCCAGTCCGGCAATTTCCAAACAACGCCGGATGAACATCCTCGCCAAGGCGGAATCATCGGCAATAACAATGTTTTTAATCATGGGAAGCAGTGGTTAATTGAAAGTTGAAAGTTGAAAGTTGAAAGTGGCTGACCACAATTCACTATCCACTACCTACTATCCACTATTTATAGTTCCCAGTCTGGACGACCGGGACAGGAAAGGACAATACGACCGGAGTCGCGGTATAACGTTACAGTACGACTGTGGGAACCACCCACATCCTCGGACATGGCACCCAAACCATACTGCCAGAGGATTTTTTTCGCGGCAAGGACATTACGTTTTCCAATGTTAAATGTGTTATTCGGATCGGCCACATTCGCGCCGCCAGCAATTTTGATAATGAGTTGGGAAGGCTTGGAAAGACTGCCCGCCGTGCGTTTCATGGCCTCCATCAGGGCGGGAATGCCCGTATCCGCGAAATAGCCGGGCAGCTGTTTCGCGCGATCAGGCGACACATTGGATTCTGGCAACGCAATATGGTCCATTCCAACACAACGAGTTCCGCGGTCAAGGATCATCAGGGCAATGCAAGAGCCCAGTGCCATGGTACGAATCACGCCGCCCTCAGCCTTGGTGGCTCCAAAGTCACCGACTCCGAGCATGATTCTCGATTGGTTGCCTGTAAATAATGCCACAGCAGTAAATTCTCCAGAGAACAAATATCCGCAGTTCGGAGGGGGTGAAAGCCAATGAAAAAAGGGGACGCTGCCAACTCTCCCGTTGGTCGCCCCAACATGACGTTTTCTACCGCAGCAAATTTTGCAGCGAGGCGGCAATTTTGGGCAGCGGCACAAGGGATTCCGCCCCACCACGTTCATACGCCTCCTTCGGCATTCCAAACACAACGCAGGTAGCTTCGTCCTGAGCGATACAACGTGCTCCCGCATCGCGCATCGCTTTCATGCCGTTCGCGCCATCGGCACCCATGCCGGTCAGCATCGCACCGATGGCCTTTCGACCCACATTTTTCGCCACAGAATTCATCATCACCTCCACGGACGGCCTGTGACCACAACAGAGCGGGGCGTCGAATACCTTGACTTTCCAGCCGACACCAGAGCGAATGACTTCAAGCTGCTTGCCGCCTTGTGCGATGAGCACGCGGCCATCCACGATCATATCGCCATCTTCCGCTTCCTTGACGACGACCTGAGCAAGGCCATTCAAGCGGTCAGCAAACATTTTCGTGAAACCGGCGGGCATGTGCTGCACCACAACGGTTCCCACAAAATTTCTCGGAAAGCCGCAAATCACTTCACGCAGGGCTTCGGTTCCTCCCGTCGAAGCACCGATGGCACACATGCGACTGGACGGCGTTTGAACGGCGGCTTTCGCCCCAACAGCTCCACCGATTGCCGTGGCCGGCGCGTATTGCTTATGTTTCCAGTGCGAAACATTGGCGGTTGAAGCGATTTTGACTTTTGTGCGGAGTTCGTCGATCATTTGGTCGAGATTGCCGCCTTTGGGCTTGGCCACAAAATCGACCGCCCCCGCCGCCATCGCTTCGAGCGTCGTTTTTTGCCCGCGTTCTGTCAAGCTACTGACCATCACAACAGGAACCGGGTATTGCGGCATGAGTTTTCGCAAAAACTCGACACCGTTCATTTTTGGCATTTCCACATCCAACGTCAAAACATCAGGCCGCAGCTTGACAATTTGGTCGCGGGCTTCAAATGGATCGGAGGCAGCGGCGACCACGGTGATGTTCGGGTCTTTTGCGAGGCCTTCGGTAAGAATGCGACGGACAAGAGGGGAGTCGTCAATAACCAAAACACGAATAACTTTGGAGGGCATGAGATTTCTCCCAGAAAACAGGACCATGACACGGGACAAGACAAACACCGGAGGGACTCTCACCTGATTCTAGTTGGTGACGCAAGAAAAAGCAAGAGGCGGCGGACGTGAAAGTTTGGAACGTGGAAATTCCTAAACAGACCGCGGCCAATTGTCGTGTGCAATCGATTAGGCAACTTGACGAATGAGGCTTTCGTTGGTAGACTTTGCCCAAGCGGGAGCCGAAGGCAGCGCAAACCCTACAATCCGCCCATTTTTAGCTCTTTTTATGTCCGATATTATTGTCAAAGGGGCACGCGAACACAATCTCCGTAATGTTCATCTCGTTTTACCGCGAAATCAACTCATCTGTTTTACCGGCGTGAGTGGCAGCGGGAAATCCTCTTTCGCGTTTGACACGCTCTACGCCGAAGGTCAGCGTCGCTATGTGGAAAGCCTGTCGAGTTACGCGCGGCAATTTTTGGGGCAATTACCCAAGCCCGATGTCGATTCGATTTCCGGGCTGAGTCCCGCGATTTCCATTTCACAAAAGGCGGGCGGTCAAAACGTCCGCAGCACGGTCGGAACCATCACAGAAATCTACGATTTTTTGCGCGTGCTCTTTGCCCGCGTGGCCACAGGTTATTGTACGAAATGCGGCAAGCCCATCACTTCGCAAACTCGTCAGCAAATTATCGACCGCATCGAAGAATTGCCGCACGGCACGCGGTTTCTTGTGTTGGCTCCGCTGATTCGTGGGCAAAAAGGCGAATTCAAAGACCTGCTCAGCGATCTTCAGCGTCAAGGTTATAACCGTGCGCAAATCGACGGTCAGATTGTGCGATTAAACGATGATTTGAAACTTGACCGGCAAATGCGACACGATATCAACGTGGTGGTGGATCGCCTCACCCATTCCGGCACGGAAAGCCGCAATCGTTTGGCCGAAGCCGTGGAAAGGGCTCTGGCACTGGGCGATGGGAACTTGGTCATCGTAGACGACCAAGAGTGGACAGTGGAGAGTGGAAAAGGGAGAATGAAGAAAAAAAATAACACCTCACAATTATCCTCTCTCAACTATCAGTTCTCCTCCTCTTATGCCTGCGTCGATTGCGGCATCAACTTTGATCCGCCTTCCCCGCAGCTTTTCAGCTTCAACACGCCGCGCGGCATGTGCCCGCAGTGCGATGGGCTGGGTGAAATCCATTCCTTCTCACCCGCCCTGCTCATTCCTGATCCGACCAAATCATTTCAGCAGGGCTGCATTGTGCCGATTGGAAAATGGCGCGATCTAGGACGCTGGAAACGCCACATTTTCAAAGGAATCGCGGAAGCTCTGGAGAAAGATTATGAACTTCCGCCCAATACCGTACTAGAAACCGCGTGGGAAGAGCTGCCGCCGAAAATTCAAAACGCGCTGCTCTACGGGACGGGCGACCGCCACATAACGTACACTTGGCGAAACGGTGCGAATGGCCATAAATGGGGCGGGGCTTATGAAGGCATTGTTACGAAAATGCACGCCCAGTACCGTGAAACAAAAAGCCGAATGCAGCGGCTCGCGATGGAAAAATACATGCAGGTTTTGCCCTGCCATGCTTGCCACGGGGAAAGGCTCAACGAGCAGGCACGCTCTTTTTGCATCGAAACCACATCGCCCCGGTTTGCGACAAAAATTTACTCGTTGTCGAAACTTTGCGAACTTTCCATCGATAGAATTCAAGAGTTTTTTTCCGAACTGAAACTTTCACCGTCGCAGCATTTGATTGCCAGTGAGGCGATGAAAGAAATCCGAAATCGTCTCGGTTTTTTGCGTAATGTGGGACTGGATTATCTGACGCTTTCGCGTACCGCCCCCACGCTTTCCGGCGGCGAAATGCAACGTATTCGGCTCGCCAGTCAAATTGGAAGCGGTTTGACAGGTGTCCTTTATATCCTTGATGAGCCGTCCATTGGTTTGCATCCGCGCGATAACGATAAACTTTTGGCAACGCTTCTTCAGCTGCGCGATCTGGGCAACACGGTCATTGTGGTGGAGCATGATGAGGACACCATGCGGGCCGCCGACCTGCTCGTCGATTTCGGCCCCGGTCCCGGCGTGCATGGCGGAAAAATTGTTACAAATACAAAACAATCTGTAACGAAAAAATTTTTGGACGGCGAGGAAAAAATTGCCGTGCCGGTAGCGCGCCGTCCGATTGACCCGCAAAAAAAACTGGTCATTCACGGCGCGTCTCATCATAACTTGAAGGAGATTACGGTTGACATTCCGCTCGGAACCTTCGTGTGTGTGACGGGCGTGAGTGGCAGCGGCAAATCGTCCTTGGTGAATGATATTTTGGTGGAAGCACTCAATCGTGACTTGAATCGCGGCTTCGGCAATCCCGGTGCGCACCAACGAATCGAGGGTGTGGAGTTTTTGGACAAAATGATCGACATCGATCAAAGTCCTATCGGGCGCGGCTCGCATTCCAATCCGGCAACGTACATTAAAGTCTTTGACGAAATTCGGAATCTGTACGCCCTGCTGCCAGACTCCAAAGCGAAAGGATATTCGGCGGGGCGGTTCAGTTTCAATGTCCGTGGGGGACGCTGTGAAGCCTGCGAGGGAAAAGGAACGCAAAAACTAGAAATGGATTTTTTGGCCGACGTTTATGTGACCTGTCCCGCCTGCCAAGGTCAGCGTTTTAATCGGGAAACATTATCCGTACAGTATAAGGGAAAAAACATCAACGATGTCCTCAATATGGATGTCGAAGAGGCTCTGGTGCATTTTGAGAATCATCCCAAAATCAAGCATTATTTGACCATGCTAAGGCGTGTCGGTTTGAGCTACATGAAGTTGGGTCAGCCCAGTCCCACGCTTTCCGGCGGTGAAGCCCAGCGCATCAAACTGGCGAAAGAGCTGGTCAAACGAAGCACCGGCAAAACGCTTTATATGCTCGATGAACCCACGACGGGCTTGCATTTTTCGGACGTGAAAACGCTTTTGGGGGTTTTGCACGAATTTGTCGAGGCGGGCAACACGGTGATTGTGATCGAACACAATCTCGATGTGATCAAGACGGCGGATTGGGTAATCGATCTCGGACCCGAAGGCGGCGAAGGTGGCGGTCAACTGATCGCGGAAGGAACACCGGAGGAAATCGTCCAGTGCAAAAAATCTTACACAGGCCAAGCCCTGAAAAAGCATTTTGCGAATGCGTCACAAAAAAAACCGGGTATTTTTTCCTCGACAAAACGCGGCCATTTGAAAAAAACGTTACAAAAACACCCTGCCACAAATATTACTGCCAAAAGCATTATCGTACATGGTGCGGAAGAGCACAACTTGAAAAAAGTCTCCGTCGAAATTCCGCATGGCGGTATGACGATTTGTTGTGGTCCCTCAGGAAGCGGTAAATCGTCACTCGCCATGGATACCGTTTACGCCGAAGGCCAGAGACGTTATGTCGAAAGCCTGTCCAGTTATGCCCGCCAATTTTTGGGACAGTTGCAGAAACCGCGTGTGGACACAATCGAAGGATTGGCTCCCGCCATTGCCATTGAACAAAAAGCCGCATCGCACTCGCCCCGCAGCACCGTTGGAACCATTACGGAGATTCAAGATTACCTCCGCGTCCTTTTTGCGAGATTGGGCGTTCATTATTGTCCGACCTGCGATGTGCCCATCGGAACGCAAACGCTGGATGAGATTGTGGCGAAAATTTTAACGTACCCGTCCGAGTCACGGTTACTTTTGGCCGCCCCGGTTCAAGTGGAAGTGGGTCAACTTTATGACGATGTCTGGAACCGGTTGCGGCGGGAAGGATTTTCGCGGGTTCGGATTGATGGCACAATTTATGCGTTAGGCGATAACCATTCCTCTCTCCCGGATATTGATCGCCGGCGCAAACACGATGTCGAGGTCGTTGTGGATCGAATCATCGTGCGAAAGGATCAATCAGGGCGGCGGCGAGTGGCGGACAGCGTGGAAACGGCCTTGCGGATGGGCCAGGGCGTGCTTCATGTCATCAAACCGGACGACCATGTCGCGGAAACGCAGTGGCCACGTCAAATTCTTAGTCAGTATTTATCGTGCGAAAAATGCGGCCGGAGTTTTGAACTACTCACGCCCCATCATTTTTCGGCCAATTCGCCGCTCGGTTGGTGTCCGCACTGTGAAGGATTGGGCGTGCAAATGGGCACGAATCCGGCTCTTTTTTTGAACGATGCGCACAAATCGCTTGCAGACGGAGCTGTGAAACTCTGGCCCGATGTGCGAAATTCGCTCTCCCAGTGCATGTTGCGAGCCTTTTCGGAAAAAAATGGCTTGCCGCTCCATGTTCCGTTCGATGAGCTGGATGCCCGCCACCGCCGCTTGATTTATCATGGAACCGGCGAAACATGGTACTCAGTGCAGTTAAAAACCGGCAATTTTCAATTCCAATACAAAGGCCTTTATCCCGCGGCGGAAGAGGCCATGCGACTTGCCCCATCTTTGCGAACGCAGATGAATCTGACATTGGAAGAAGTGGAATGCGGCGCGTGTATGGGCAGCCGACTGCGCGATGACGCGGCGGCGGTGCGATTTCTGAATCTGACGATGGATCAAATCGCACGAAAACCCTTGGAGCAGGTTTTGGAACATTTTGAGAATTGGAAACCGGATGTTACAGAAAAGCAAATTGCCGCCGACTTGCTGGACGAAGTCAAAAATCGTCTCCGGTTTTTGATTGAAGTGGGACTGGGCTATCTCGCGCTGGGGCGGCCTGCCCCGACTCTTTCCGGGGGCGAAATGCAGCGTATTCGCTTGGGCGCGCAAATCGGCAGTGGACTCGTGGGCGTGTTGTATGTTTTGGATGAGCCGACGATTGGCTTGCATCCGCGAGATAATCAGCGGCTGATCCAGTCGCTGCGCAAATTGCGCGATTTGGGCAACACACTCTTGGTCGTGGAGCATGACCGGGAAGTGATTGACAGTGCGGACCGCATTTTGGATTTTGGCCCTCACGCTGGCAAATTCGGTGGCGAACTGGTGGCTTCGGGAACGCCGCAGCAGGTAATGAAAAAACGAAAATCGGTGACGGGCCCGTATCTCAGCGGTAAAAAAAACATTCCCATTCCAAAAAACCGGCGTATTTCTTTGGAACAGGCTCAAAAATGTCCAACGCGGCGGAAATAACGACGTTCACTTGAAAAAACTCGATCGCGCCGCGGTTTGTGCCCGTGGGTCGGTCTTCAGAATGATGAGAAACATTTTTACTCGAACTGGCGATGCGGGTGAAACGTCCGCCTACCCGAACTTGCGCATCTCAAAAGATCATCCGCGCATCGAAGTTTGCGGCGAAATCGATGAGCTTTCCGTTGTGCTGGGATGGGCACGCAGTCTGAATTTTGATCCTTTTGTGACAGAAACGACCTTGCGAATTCAGCAAGAACTGATTCATGTCATGTCGGAAATCGCGTGCGTACAGAATCGGAACAACGACATTGCTACGATTCGCGCCGAACACGTCAAGCAACTGGAAACGGACATCACCGTTTTGGATCGGAATTTGCCGCCGCTTTCGGAATTTGTGATACCGGGTTCTGATCCGTTTTCTGTCCGTTTTCATCACGCTCGCACCGTTTGCAGGCGTGCCGAAAGACGATTGGTGACTTTTTTACGCACGGAAACGAATGCCTCGCCTTTTTTACTCGCGTATTTGAACCGTCTCTCCGACTTGTTATTCGTGATGGCAAGAAGTGTCGCGCAAAAAGTGGCCTTTCCGTGCCTGATTTTGATTGGTTATCGGGCAACCGGAAAAACCACCGTGGCTCAACACTTTGCGGCGAAGCAGGGTTGGCCGGTCGTCGATTCCGACGCGGAAGTGGCTTCCCGCACAGGCAAAACCATTACGGACATTTTCGCACAAGACGGCGAAGAGGCATTTCGTGCGTTAGAATCGCAGGTTCTCAGAGACCTCTTGCTGTCACGAAAAACACCTCTCGTCTTATCGACGGGCGGCGGAGCAGTTTTATGCGACAAAAACAGAGCACTCTTCAGGCAGTCAGGCCACGTTGTTTGGCTCACGGCGTCGCCAGAAACGATTTTAGGACGAATCCAAGCGGATTCGCAAACGAAATCGCTGCGTCCCGGCTTGACGGCATTGCCGCTCGCCGAGGAAATTGTCTCGCTACTCAAGGCACGCCACGACTGTTACGAAAAAGTGGCCAACCAAATTATTGATACGGAAACAGAATCTCCACAAAGCATTGCAGAAAAAATTGCTATTCCGCAATGGTTTCAACAAAGTGGTACAGGAAATTTTTGAGTGGCGTGTGGGGGATTTCTGAAACAATGTTGCGTGCTTTCGCGGTATGAAGATGAATCAGTTTTCGCGCTTTATCGATCACCCCGGCTTCGTGCAATCGCTTGAATGTTTGCAATTGCGTCTGTTCGCGTGATTTTTGTGCTGTATTTGACTGGCGGAATTGTTCTTCCAAGAGCGACCCCGCCAAGGCCCGAATCAGAGTGGGACGCTGATGACGAAGGTCGCCGCCCGCAATGCGCTTGTTGTCCGCATTCGGTTCCCAGTCGTCAAGATCGTTTTTAATTTGAAACGCGACACCAAGATGTTTTGAAAATCGCGCCAAGATTTTTTCCGTGTTTCGTAAAAAATTCCAGTCGATTTCTCCCGATGCGATGGCCAAAATCACTCCAATTTCCAAAGCCGCCTGAAAGGCAGGCGAGGTTTTGAGCGCGTAAATCTTCAAGGCCTCCGAAGGTGTCAGGTTCTTCAAATTGCGCGTTCTCCATGCTAGTTCCGCCCCTTGACCTTGGCAGAGTTGAACATGCGTTTTACTGAGTATCACAATCAGAGTCGCTACGATTTCATCGGGTGAAACCTGTGTGGTCTTGGGGATTTTGTCGCGTAAATTCGCAATGGTTTGATAGCCTTGCCCCAAAAGATAGTCTCCCACATTGATTGCCTGCGGAATTCCGTGAGAATGGTGGAGTGTGGGCAAACCGTACCGAAATGGGTCGTCGTCCTCAATATCATCGTGGATGAGCGAGGCCTTATGGAAAATTTCAATGGCCGCGGCAGCTTGTTTGACCCAGTCTGGGAGTTTTTTCGCCTGTTCTTCGCCATTTTCTCCTGTACAAGGTGAGCCGGTGAGCGCGTCGTACACGGCCAGCGAAATAAACGGACGATAATATTTTCCGCCGCGCAGCAAAGACTCTTCCGCAAGCAGAACGACCTCATTTTGTGGCGAAGGGTCGCGCGGCGTTTTTGGTGCGAAAAGCTGTGACGCGGCACGGAGAAGATGAATCCAGATGGGCGGCTCCGCAGCGACATGCTGACACGCATCAATCTTTTGAGTGGGCACAAACGGCGTTTGAATCATTTCCCGCACCCAGTCAATGTCCGTTGTGGAATCCTGACAAGTGGCTCCGTGAAGCGGAATGGCCAAGGCGGGAATTCCCGCCATCTGCAATTTTTCAAACGCTTTTTCCAGAGATCGCAAACAGCCCACGCCCAGTATCGCGTCAACTTTGCCGCTCAGAATCCATTGCATCACAATGGGTGAGCCTTCCGCGATCATCACGTGGTATCCGAGCGTTTCCGCCTCGCTTTTCAGTGTACCCAATTCGCACTTGCCACAATTTTCGCACAGTAAGCCATCGGCGGTGAACGCAGCGGGGCAGCGTGCCGTGTTCCGCATACAATGAGGCAAAAGCAGTAGGCGTTTTTCGTGGGGAATGGCTCTGACACGATCCCGCCAAAAATGGGAACCAATGAGCACCATTGTCCACGCCAGATGAGAATCATCGTCAACGAGCGAGTGGGCAAGTTCCTCAAGTCGTTTTCTGGTGACGTTTTTTTCGAGCGGCAACGTTTCGATGGCCTCTCGCAACCGTGTCCGCTTCGTGCGACGGGGGGGCGCTATTTGCGCAAGAGGCAGAAGTTGTGAAACGATCATATCGTCAACCATGCGAAACAGGGGATGGAATGCTGCGGAGGATGTTGATTTTGGCGAAAATGGTGATGCGGAAAAGAGACGCTCAGCCTTTTTGTGTTTCCTGCTGGAAGCGGTCCAAAAGCTGCTTCATCACAGGGCCGGGCAAGCCACTGCCAATCAGCCTGCCATCCAATTTGACCACCGGAATCAATTCTGCTGCGCTGCCCGTCAAAAAACACTCGTCCGCCGTGTAAATATCGTGGCGCGTCATGGGGGCCACTTTGGTGGGCAAACCCAATTCTTCCGCCAATTCCAACACAACTTGTCGCGTCACGCCTTCCAAAATGCCAGCATCGGCGGGCGGGGTGTGCAATATTCCGTGCCGCCAAATGAAAATATTGTCGCCAGACGCTTCGGCCACCTCGCCCTTAGAATTGAGAAGCAGCACCTCCACACTGCCGACGAGATGACCCTCGATTTTCGCCAGAATGTTGTTCAAATAGTTGAGCGATTTGATCTGTGGATTCAACATGCCGGGATTCGTTCGCACGGTGGAGGCGGTCACAATTTCCAAACCTTTTTCGTAAAATTCGCTTGGATACAGTGATAATTTTGCGGCGATGATGATGACTTTTGGATCGCTACACAGGTCGGCATCAAGCCCTAGCGTGCCCATCCCGCGAGTGACGATGAGTCTGATGTACGCATCCGCGAGGTGGTTTTTTTCGAGCGTTTCGTAGCAGGCGGCTTCGATTTCTTCCACGCTCATGGGAATGGTAAGCATTAAACTTCGCGCGGATTCCCAGAGCCGCTTGAGATGATCGTGCAGGCGAAAAATTTTGCCCCCGTAAGCTCGTAGGCCTTCAAAAATTCCATCACCGTACAGGAAACCGTGGTCAAAGACGCTCACTTTGGCCTCTTCTTTGGAAAAATACTCGCCGGAAATATAGATTTTCATGGGAACGCGGTCAGCAAACATAGGAAAAGTCGAAAGAGAAAAAACACCAGTGGTATTATACCATTTTTCTCTGGGGACAACAAGTTGCATCGACGAGGTATGCGGTTTTCTACGGCGGCCAGTGGAATCTTTACAGACAAGGTGCTAAATTATGCAACGGGGTTTGACTCGGGCCGGGGGTTGCGGGAATGAGGGCTTTCGAGTTGACTCCGGAAAATTGCCCTTGACTCCCTTTCAGTAAATTGCTAGTCTCTTGGCCGAAGTCCAATTCGTAGGGCTTTTTTTTGGAGAAAACGCGATTTTGACAATGACCACTTTGCCAAGGAAGGCGAACATGATGAAAGGGAATTTTAATCAACAGACGGAATCCGAAGTGCAGGCGGTGGCTCTGCTCGATTTGAAAAGGCAATACGAACAAATCAAAGATGAAATCAACGACGCGCTCAAGCGGGTGTGTGACAGCGGGGCTTTTGTGCTCGGCCCGGAAGTTAAAACGCTGGAGCAATCCATTGCCAGCTACTCGCAAGTCGATCATGCCGTTGCTTGTGCGTCGGGCAGTGACGCGCTGCTTTTGGCACTCATGGCTGCCGATGTCGGGCCGGGCGACGAAGTGCTCGTGCCCAGCTTTACGTTTTTCGCAACGGCCAGCGCGGTCACACGACTCGGAGCCAAGCCCGTTTTCGTCGACATTTTGCCCGACTCCTTCACGATGGACCCGGAAGATGCCGCCCAAAAAATCACGCCGCGCTGCAAAGCCATGATTCCTGTCCACCTTTTTGGACAGATGGCTGACATGGTTTCGCTCAATTCTTTGGCCAGAAAACACGGTCTTCTCGTCGTGGAAGACGCGGCTCAGGCCATCGGCGCGGAATTGGAGGGTCGCCGGGCAGGAAGTTGGGGCGACATGGGGGCTTTCAGCTTCTATCCCACGAAAAATTTGGGCGGGGCAGGCGATGGCGGATTGGTGTCTACCCGCGATGCCGATTTGGCCAAGCGACTGTTTTTACTGCATGTTCACGGCATGGAACCACGCTATTATCACAGCATGATTGGGATCAACAGCCGCTGTGATTCGTTTCAGGCGGCCATTTTGAACGTCAAAATGAAATATCTCGAAGGCTGGACAATGATGCGAATCCAGAATGCGAACCGCTACGCCGAACTTTTTGACGAGGCGGGCTTGGATGGCACAATCGCTTTACCCACAACGGGGATGAATCGGCGGCACGTTTGGAATCAGTACGTCATTCGTGTTGGCGAAGGGCGGCGGGATGATTTGAGGGCGACATTGGCAGCCAAGAAAATCGGCAGCGAAATTTACTACCCGCTTGGTTTGCACGAGCAGGAATGCTTCCAGTATTTGGCTTATTCCGCCGAGAGCCTGCCGGAAACATACAAGGCGAGCCGCGAAGTTTTGGCACTGCCGATTTTCCCGGAACTCACGGAAAACGAGCAGCGGGCGGTGGTGAGCGGCGTGCGCCAGTATTTTGAGGTGAATCCGTCACGTCATCTTTTCCCGACAGCTATTCCGCAAAAACGAGAGGCGGCGTAACAACAGCCGGAATGAAGGCCGCAGGCCGTAATGACGGAAGTTTCGACACAAACCGTCACTGCGCGTTGCTCCATTCCGGCTTTTGTTGCCATTCTTGACAGCGAAATTAAGCGGCATCCATGCAACACGACACTCAAGAAATACTCTCAGAACCGTATTCCCCCGATCCGTCCGCCTCGAAAAAGCATCTTCTGCGCCGCTTGTACGACTGGGTGCTGTCCTGGGCCAACACGCCTTACGGCACGCCCGCCCTGTTCGTTCTTTCGTTCGCCGAAAGCTCGTTTTTCCCCATTCCGCCGGACGTTTTACAGCTTGCTCTGGCCGCCAGCAAGCCACGCCGCGCCTTTTGGTACGCAACAGTGGACTTGGTTGGCTCCGTACTCGGTGCCGTTGTGGGCTATTTTATCGGCATGTATCTTTGGGAAGCGACGCGACACTGGTTCATTCCGGCCTTGTTCAGCGCGGAGAATTTTCAGTACGTTGAAGGGCTTTACGCGGGCAACGCCTTTTTGGCCATTTTCACGGCGGCTTTCACGCCAATTCCGTACAAGATATTCACGATTGCCGCAGGTCGACATTTCACTTTTCACGCTGATCGTAGCTTCCGTGGTGGGTCGCGGAATGCGATTTTACCTCGTGGCCGCCTTGATGTTTTTCTTCGGGGCCGCCATCAAGGCGTGGATCGAAAGGTATTTTGACATGGTAGCCATCGTTTTTACCATCTTGCTCATCGGCGGCTTTGTCCTGTTAAAATACGTGACATAGCATGTTGTGCATCGCGGTTGAACAGAATGTTCCCAACGCAGTCTGCGGCACTGTTGTCCCCGCTCGAAAACGGATGAATCGAACGGTATCCGCAAGCTCTACATTTGCGTCAAGGTGGAGGCATCTTCCTTGGGCAATTCAGTCTTGGGCAATTCCACCTTCTGAACGTGTTCGGCCGTTTGCACAACGGGCGGCGTGGGTGGCTGTACCGTTGGTGACTCCAAGGTTGCCGGTGACGTTGACTCCGTCGGGGCGGTTTTTTCGGCCATCTGTCCCAGCTCTTGCCGTTCCATGTCACGCGGTTCCGATTCTGTAGGCGGTTCCCGGTCTTGCGGCGCTTCTCGCGCTGGGCTTGTTCTTCAGCAGGCGTTAAGCTGGGGAGTTCGATTTTATCTCGATGTGCCCACGCACCCAGCACAACCTTATCGCGTTCGTTCAAACCGGCCAAGACGACCACTTCTTTGTCGTTGGTTGGGCCAATCTGAACCTCCGTTTTACCCCAATTGCCTTTGTCGTAAGTCACGGCAAAAGCTTTGCTGCCATGCGAAAAAATGGCCTGAGCGGGCAAGACCAGCGCATCGGCAATCGTATTGACCTTAATCTTTGCCTCGGCAGTCAAGCCCGGCTTGATTCCTTCGGGCGGATCAAGGATAGAAATTGTGGTTTCATATTCTTTGGACATCGTGGTGCCCATCCAAGGCGATGGTTCTGGATACGCGTTCACTTGCCGCACAACGCCCTTGAAAACCCGATTGGGAAACGCTTCAAGACGGACCGTTGCCGGTTGACCTTCTTGCACGAGGCGAATGTTCGCTTCATTGACCAAGCCTTTGACCTGCATTTGCGCTGGGTCGGGCAAGCGAATAAGAATTTGCCGTTCCCATACTTTTTTGCCTTCCTCGATCAGGTCTTCTTCTCCACCACGGCGACGCGTGTAATAAACGACTTGGCCAGCCTGGGGGGCGTAAATTTTGCACAAGTCCCGTTGAGTTTCCAAGAATCGCAGTCGCTCTTCATCCAGCTCCAAACTTTTTTCATCGGATTCAACTTGAGTTTTGGCAGTCGCGATGTTGGCCTCGTATTGAACGATATTTTTTTGCCGCGTGTAGAGCAGCAAAACTTCCATCTTGAGAACGGCAATCTCGTAATCCTGCTTCAGCTTTTCCAAATCAATCAAGTCAGCTTTCACTTTCGAGTCGGTCACATAGCCCCGCTCTAAAAGCCGCTTGTAATACTGAAGATTGCCTTCTTTTGTTTTGACGGATTCCTCCGCGGAGAACATTTCGTTCTCAATGAGTTTCTTTTCTTCTTCAAATTTGCCTTTCACGTACTCCAAAAGCGTCAGTTCCGCCGTTTTCAAATTGGCTTTTGACTGCGCCAGTTTCGCCTTGCTGGCCAAAACCGCAATTTGCTGGGTTGTGACATTTTCGCGCAAGGTGGAAGAGTCCAATTCCACTAAAAGATCGCCCTTTTTCACAATCGTGCCTTCGGGAACAACGGAAATGATGGTGAGTCCGCCCGCACTTTCCACTTGACAACGAATGTCGATGTTGCTGGCACTCTCCACGCTACCCCGTTCCAAAATCTCGTGGGTAAACAAATCCTTGCGAACGGAAACGAGCTCCGGCGAGTCCTCCTGGCCCACACTTTGTAGCTGAGAACGCACCGCATAACCCACTCCTGTGAGAAGGAGAATGCCAATCAGGAGAAATAGAAAGATTTTGG
>QMCD01001374.1_pt1 | contig 14929 bp, 10 predicted proteins | sample 1821841 | NCBI WGS metagenome assembly QMCD01 (sample SAMN01991225, study PRJNA193472) | Termite gut metagenome, whole genome shotgun sequencing project. | isolation source: worker | host: Macrotermes natalensis | reverse complement strand
GTCTTGGCCAGGCCGGGGCGCACGTCGTCGTGGCCGATATGGGCGAGGAGGGCTGCAAGTCCCGCGTCGCCAAGCTGGCCGAGCTCGGCATTTCCGCATCCTACGCTGTGGTGAATATCACGCAGCGGGCATCGATCAATGAATTGCTGGCCGAAGCACTGAAAGTCACCGGCAAAGTCGACATGCTGGTCAACTGCGCCGGCATTAACGTCGGCACACCGTTTCTGGAAGTCGACGCCGACCAGTGGGACAAAATTTTCGCCGTCAATTTGCGAGGCATGATGGAATCTTGTCAGGTTTTCATTGAGGCTATGCTGAAAAACGAGGGCGGCGGCTCGATTTTGAACATCGGCAGCGTCAACTCCGACAGGCCACTGTCCCGCGTTTTCGCTTATGCCGCTTCCAAGGCGGGCGTGGTGAATTTGACACAGAATATCGCCCAGGAATTTGCCGCGAAAAACATTCGCTGCAACGCGATTTGCCCTGGCTTTTTTCCGGCGGAGCAGAATCGCAAAATTTTGGACCCGGAGCGGGTCGAGAACATCATGCGTGGCACGCCGATGCGACGTTACGGCACGCCGGACGAACTCGTCGGGCCCGCCCTGCTCCTGCTGTCGCAAAAGGCGGGCAGCTACATGACCGGCTCAACGGTGTACGTCGACGGCGGGTTCACCTGTGCGTGGTTCTGAATGAGGAGTTAGGATTTAGAAGAAGGGAAAAATTTTTGGGCATTCCCTAACCCACCGGGAAGTGGGTTAGGGTGAGGGGGGCAGGGAAATTCGCACCAAAAAGGAGCCCGCCATGCGTTTCAACAATGTTGCACTTGTTTGTATTTTATCATTGCCTCTGGTCCTGTCGGGTTGTACCGCCGTGTCCACGATAGTTGGGTCAAAACCGGCAATTGGCGTTGAAGAATCCACGAGTGGGAAAGTTGAATACTTGGACGTGGGACATACGACCATTGCTCCTAACGGAGAGTTTTCCGTGAAAACCTTCAAAATATCGGACAGAGAAGATATAAAAAAATTCTTTGACATTTTGATCGCTTATGAAAAAAAACAGGAATTGTATTACAGCTCTGTTCCCAGTTGCGGGTATCGCATTTCAGTAACATACAAGGCAAACACCGTTGGAGATGATTTGATCCGCAGTGTTTATTTTGGAAACAAAGCGTTTGTTTTGAGTAATGGAAATCAAATAATCTTGAGCGATGAGGACGCCCAAATTATTCGCACGATTTTGACTCCTGCGACGCCGCAATGTTTGCTTGAAGACTTGTAAGCCGCAGTGCCAGAATAACCACGTCATTCCAAAATCGTCATTGCTCCCGCCTTTGCGGGAATGGCGGAACATACGGCAGTGTGACGCTGCCGCCAACCCCCACCGATCCTTTCTATGGCCTGGCAAGGAATTGAAGGACACGATAATGTTGTTCAGCGTTTTCGGCAAGCACTGGATCGCGGTCGGCTTGCGGGCACTTTTTTGTTCGTCGGGCCTTCCGGGGTTGGCAAACGGAGCTTTGCGCTGAAGTTGGCGCGGTCTCTTTTGTGCAAAGACGAGACGACAAAAGGCCTTGATCCCTGCGGTCAATGCGAATCATGCAAACTGTTTGCCGCCGCCGACGAGGCCGCGAGAACGGCAACGGAGTCCGAGAAATCAAACGAGTTCATTTCGCCGCATCCTGATCTTTATTTCGTTTGCAAGCCGCCGGAAAAATCGGACCTGCCGCTGGAACTGCTCATCGGCGGCAAGGAACGCCGCGGACGTGAAGGGTTGTGCTACGACATTTCTCGCACGCCCTACCTCGGTCATCGCAAAGTTGCCGTCATTGATGACGCCGACTTTTTGAACGTGCAGGGGGCCAATGCTCTGCTGAAAACGCTGGAAGAGCCGCCGCCGGATTCCGTGCTTATTCTGATCGCCACCTCGGCCACGAATTTGCTCCCAACCATCCGCAGCCGTTGCCAGACCATTCGTTTTTTGCCCTTGTCGCCGCGAACGATGGCATCCATTCTGCTTGAGCGGCAGCTTGTATCGAGCTTGGAACAAGGGCTGCGTTTGGCCAAACGCACCGATGGTTCGCTTGACCAAGTGGCTGTCCTGCTGGATGAGGAATTGGAGCAGTCACGGGAGGTGATACGCAAAGTTTTGTCCCGGCCTGACATTGATGTGGCGGGCTTTTCAAAGGACATACTGGGCATGGTCGAAAAGGCTGGAAAAGACGCGCCGCCGCGTCGACGGCGTCTGCGATTTTTACTCGGTATGGCCATTGAGTTTTTCCGGGAACAGTTACGCAAGATGGACAGTCAAGACAATGCCTTGCGCTCCGTGATGCCAAGCCTCGAACGGACGCTGGAGGCTCTACAGCAGCTTGAGGCCAACGCCAACTTGAATTTTCTTGTCGAAGCGTGGTGCGCCGATCTAAAAAAGATGAGGTCCGCGTTCACCGAACGCAGTACGTAACATGAATGTCAAGATATTTCGTGCCGCCTCGCTCATGGAAACACTTCGCCAAGTTCGTGAGGAATTTGGGGAAAATGCGCGGATCGTCCAGACACGGGATGTCGAAGAAAAGCGATTCTTCGGACTTCGTCGCATAAAATTCGTCGAAATCACCGCCGCCGCGCTGGAACAGGAGCCAGCGTCAAAACCGACGTCGACAAAACAAAATGACGAAGAGCTGACCGAAAACTTTTTTTTACGGCAGCTACGCAAGAGTCCTTATGGTGACGCTCTCGGCACAAAAAATGAACACGACGGCCTCCTGAGCACAGCGATGAATACTGCGGTGGAAGAATCCATTGATGGCAAACCCGCTTGGCAGCCGGTTCCGGCAGGTTTATGGCGCAGTATGACGCCGGATCGTTTGAATCCAACCGTGTTACAGCGGAGTGTGCTGACACAATTTGCCAAGACGGTTCGCTTCGGCGGCCCCGTGGATTTGGCGGACGGTAAGAAAAAGACCGTGGCACTGATCGGTCCCAGCGGCGTCGGCAAGACGGCAACGCTGGCGAAAATCGCGGCCCACTACCGGCAAAAAGAGTTCAAACGGGTTGGTTTTGTTACCGTGGACACCTATCGAATTGCCGCGGCGGAGCAGCTGGTGAAGTACGCCGACCTGCTCGATTGCCCGGTGGAAACGGTGTCGGAACCGTTTCGCATGAAAACCGCCCTCGCCAAACTTTCCCATTGCGATCTAGTCCTTCTGGATACGCCCGGTACGAATCCTAAAAACATGGCACGGCTGCAAACGCTGGCCGCCATGCTGGACGCCGTAGTGGTCGATGAGAGGCATCTCGTGCTTTCCTCGACGGGTAGCGCAATGTTTCTAACCGACATGCTTCGCCGCTTCGCGCCGCTGAGGCCGACCGACCTGACGCTGACCAAACTGGACGAGGCCGCCGGGCTGGGCGATCTCTATCGGTTCTTGAAGGACAACAGCGAGCACGACCATCCGCTACCGCTGCGTTTTTTCACGCTGGGCCAAAATATGTCGGAAGATATTGAAGTCGCCGGCCCCATCCGGTTGGCGAGTTTGGCGTAAGCGTAGGCGGCGGTTACGGCAAAGTCTCACTGCGCAATTGGGTTAAATGCGTTAAGTTGGCGGTTTTGGGTCGGCCCCCCGCGAGGGAAGATGGTATTTACGTCCGTATTTCCCTAAATGCCGCATAGTAGGTGAGGGGGTGACTTTTACAAAAAGTCACCCCCTATAACCGGCCTTTCCGCGGGGCAATGGGAACAACCCGGAAGTTGTGAGGTTTCTGTCGCTTCACTTCCGGCTCTTTTGGTGGTTGCCAAGTTCGATGGACGTGGCATGCAATTTCCCGGCTTGCAGCGGACCGCTTCCCGGCGGCGTGGTCTATTGCCCCCTGTCTTTTTTTCGCAACCGTGTCATGGCGGTGTTCAGGTCAAGAATGAGGCTGAAAAGCATCGGCACGAGGAAGAGCGTGAAAATCGTCGAGCAGGCCAGGCCGCCGAGCACGACCGCGCCAAGGCCGCGGTAAAGTTCGCTGCCTTCGCCGGGAAAAATGACGAGCGGCAGCATTCCGAAAAGGCTTGTCAGCGTGGTCATAAAGATCGGGCGCAAACGTGTTCGCACCGATTCTCGAATCGCTTCCCGGTAGGACATTTTTTCAATGATGTCATCTTCCGATTCGCCGAAGCCTCGCATGAAGTTGAGCGATTGGTGAATGATGAGGATCGCATTGTTCACAACGATGCCGATCAAAATAATGAACCCCAGCATGGCCAGCGTGTCCATCTGCTGAAGCGGATCAAGATGATGCACGAGGGCTAGGCCGAGAATGCCGCCGGTCATGGCCAATGGCACGCTGAACATGATGACGAAGGGATAAATGAAATTCTCAAACAACGCCGCCATCAAAAGGTACGTGATGAGCAACGCGAGAAAAAAGCGGCTTGTCAGCAAACTGAACAGCGACTGCATGTTGAAACCGCTCCACTGGCCGACCATCGCCGTGCGAACCTGCGTCAACTTATCCGCACTGCCGGCCAGCAGAATGCGGATGTCGGGCGTGACACCACCTTCATTTTTGCATTGCTCAAAAACCGCGAACACCCGCCGCTGCGCTTCTTCGAGGGCCATGTCGTCCGGTGGACTAACCTGAATTTGAATGGCCCGTTGCTGCTCGTAACGGCGAATTTGCTGCGACGAATCCGCTTGGACAAAGTGGACGATTTCCGAGAGCGGAATCATCATATCGCCGTCCCTGCCTCGGACCGCGATGGGCAAATCCTGCACTTGATACGGCGACATAGGAACATCCGGGTCACGAATCACATAGAGATCGATGTTGTCGCCCTCGAAATCATAATCGCCCGCATACACGCCATCGATGAACGCACGCACCGTCAAACCGATTTGGTCAAGAGCAATGCCGAGTTCCTTGGCGCGCGCTTGATTGATGACCAGCTGATACTCCGGGCCGCTCATGTCGTAGTTCGACGGACTGCTGCTCACACCGGCTTGCGAAAATTCGCCGGCCAGGCGTTTTTCGAGGTATTCCGTCGAACTTCGCAGCCGCACCATGTCGTTACCGGTGACTTCGACCTGTACCATGTTGCCTCCGCTTCGCCTGCCGAAGAGCGATCCTTGGGCGGACATGCCGGTTGAGCCGGGAATTTTGTTGACCGCGTCATTGAGCAGGGCAATCAGTGGTCTGACATTTTGTGGTTCACGGCTCACGGCCATCATTCGCACGCCGTTGGTTCCGTAAAAAGTCCACGTTTCCGCAATCGGCGGGATATTTTTCGCCACTTTGCCGGTTCGCATATCAATGATTTCCGGCATTTTTTTCAGGTCTTCTTTCGTTTTCGCTTCCCAGTAGGGTTTGATGGAATCTTGCAACAATTCGCCGATGAGCGAGTTTTGCCGGTACGAGGTGGCGGGCGGCGTGTTGACGGCGGCAAACACGAAATTTTTATTGCCGTTCGGCAAATAACTGGCGGGCGGCATCATTTCCACGCAAAGCCAAAGCGATGTGGCCGTGATGACGCAGATGAAGACAAGTCTTGTCCAGACGCCGGCCGAATTCGGAGCCATTAAATCGTATAGAAAATTAGCGAAGCCCGAACCCATTCGTGCGAAGAGCGAAGCGGTTCCAAACAACGATTTGGCAGCGCGGGTCACGATGTTGTATCGCACCTTCGATTGATCCTTGAGAATGAAGACTGCTGCCGTGGGAATGACGGTGATGGAAACGAGCAGCGAGAACAAAATCGCGCCGCTGATCGCAATGCCGATGTCATAAAACAGCTGGCCGGCCTCCTCTTTGACGGTCAGAATGGGCGCGAACACGGCCACGGTGGTCAGCGTCGACGATAGCACAGCCCCCCAGACTTCTTTTGTTCCGTCATAAGCGGCAGTCCACGGTTTCTTGCCCATGTGCAAATGCCGGTCGATATTTTCCAGCACGACAATCGAGTTGTCGACGACCATGCCTATCGCAAAGGTCAGGCCGGCCAGCGAAATGACGTTGATGTTGCGGCCCATCACATAAAGCACGATGAATGTGCCCAGCGTGGAAATCGGAATGGAAATGGCAATGATGAGCGTAGGCCGGGTGCTGCGGAGAAAAAGCAACAGAATCAAAACGGCCAGCACGCCGCCTGAGTACAAATTTTCCCGCACCAACTTAATGGCGTTATTGATATAGGCCGAATCATCAAAAGCCAAGTGAGGCCGAATCTGATAGCGGTCGTTTTGGTACTGATGAAAAGGGCCGCCTTCGACGTTGAGTTCCGCCAGCGTTTTTTTGATTTCATTGATGACCGTGAGCACATTCGCCCCGGTTTCACGGCGGAAGACCATCATAAGCGAGGGCTTGCCCTTACTTTGCTGGAAGAATGTGCTTTTCTTGAGCACCAGATGAATGGTGGCCAAGTCCTTGACATAAATCGGCACGCCATTGACATATTTGACAATGCCGTTGCGCAGCGGTTCCAAGGATTCAAATCGGCCCACCACACGAAAACGGTAATCGGTCCGTCCGCCGGACAAGTCGCCCGCCGATTCGTTGATGTTGTCGGCACGGATGGCATTTTGAAATTCGGCAACCGTCACCCCGGACTGGGCCAAGGCTTTGGGATCGAAGCGTACCTGAATTTCGTGCATTCGGGCACCGTGAATTTCGACTTGCGACAGGCCCGGTATGCGTTCCAGCTGTGATGTGATATAGCGGTCGGCGTAATCGTAAAACGTGGACACGTCGAACTCATCATTATTCTGCGATTGAATCAGCACGTAGGCGATGGCTTCGTCGGTCTGCGAACTGGAAGAACGGATGACGGGACGATCAACGTCTTCCGGGTAATTGCGGACTTCATTGAGCCGGTTCGACACTTCCTGCGTTGCCCGGCCCATGTCGTAACCGACGTTGAATTCCAACTCGATCCAGCCCCGGCCTAATGACGCCGAGGAGGTCATTTTGTAGAGGCCCTGGATTGTTTTGAGCTTTTCCTCTTGGTCGAAAAGAATGGATGTTTCAATTTCTTCCGGGCTTCGGCCTTGCCAAGAGGTGCGTACCGAAATGATGGGACGTTCGACATCCGGCGTCATCTGGATCGGCACAGCCGCCAGGGCAAGCAGGCCGAACAGCACGGTCAGGAGTACGCCAACGGTGACTTTGACGGGATTTCGTATGGAAAAGTGGATGATGTCCATGAAAAGGGATGGGTTAGTAGTCAGGAACGAGGAGTGGGAAAAGAGAGATTTGGCCTTCCTCTCTCCCTTCGGGAGAGGGGAATAGTTTATGGCTCATCACGACTTCTCCCGCGCCTCGTGCGGGAATGACGCATTTTCAAACAGGGTCAATCCCCTTTCTTCTTTCGTGGGAACCGCATTCTTTTCGGCGGCGGCATCGACTGCATATCGTTTCCGTCCGTTCCGTCTCTGTCGGCTTCAGGGTGACTTCGCATCTGGCTGATGGCCCTGGCAAAATCGTCGGCGTCTTTGAATTGCCGGTACACGCTGGCAAAACGAACGTAGGCGACTTGATCGATTTCCGAGAGATACTGCATGGCTCGCCTGCCGATGAAACTGCTTGCGACTTCGTTGGCAAACATGGCATCGATGTCCAGCTCGATTTGAGCGATGAGGCTGGCGATTTGATCGCTGCTGATAGGCCGCTTCCAGCAAGCCCGCTCAAGACCTTGCCGCAATTTCTCGCGGTCAAACGGCGTTCGAGAGCCATCGCGTTTCACGACACGAACCTGCGGCGTTTCGACGCGCTCATAGGTCGTAAAGCGTTTGTCGCAAAGATTGCAAACTCGCCGCCGGCGAATGACAAAGCCATCGTCACTGGTACGCGAATCGACGACCCTGTCATTTTCCTGATGGCAGAACGGGCACTTCATAAAACAGGGAACGGAGAACAGAAACCAAGGAACAGGTCGGATTCACGGGTGAAATCCTGTTTCCTGTTCACGTCCCCCCTACTGTACCATAGTTTGCCGATCTTTGTCAACCGACATTGATTCGCAGAGGACGAATATCCTCGCGGTTGGCATCCTGTTCGCCGTCTTTGGCGTCGATAAGTCGCAACGGATTACGACCGGCACTGCGGCGTTCGCTAACGATGCCCCGTTTGGTGGTCAGCAGAAATTGTGTCATTTCCGCACCGGGGCCGATGGAGTATTCGGTTTGGAGTTTTTCCAGAATGGCTTTCCAAGTCAGGCCGCTGCGAAAAACCAGACGGTAAACTTCCTTGAGCGTCTTGATCTCCTCGGTTGTTCGGCCATTTCGCCGAAGACCGATTTGGTTGAGACCGACGATGCGGCTTGTCAGACCATCGACGGTGACAAACGGCGGCACATCTTGCATGACGTGCGCCTGGGCACCGATCATGGCCAAGGAACCGACACGGCAAAACTGGTGAACGCCGGCTCCGCCCCCCAAAATGGCCCTGTTGCCGAGTTTGACATGGCCTGCGAGCATCACGTTATTCACGAGGACGTTGAGATTTCCCACGGAGCAATCGTGGGCCACGTGCGCGTTGACCATGAAAAAGTTTTCATCGCCTATCGTTGTAGCATCGCATTCTTTCATAGCCCGATGAACGGTCGTGTTTTCTCGAAATGTATTCCTGTCGCCGATCAGCACTTGACCACAGCGACCGGAGGCCGCCGTATGTTGCGGCATTCCACCGATGACCGCCCCGCTGCAAAGGTGATTTCCTTGGCCGAGGGTCGTTCCCTGTTTAATTGTGACATGGGATTCCAGTCGACAGCCATCGCCGATGCAAACATCGTCTTCAATGATGCAAAATGGGCCGATTTCAACGTCTACGCCGAGTTTAACTTTAGCACTGACAATAGCTTGTGGATGAATATTCATGGCGTGATAGGGGAGAAAAACAGACGAAAGTAACGAGAATGCGGTACGATACCGAAAAAAAGATTTTCGGGAAAGGGCATTTTTCCATTTTTACCGCAGCCTCCACGCTCAAACGGTCAGCGGGCGGCGAAGGGAGCGAGAATTTTCCGTGCCACCCAGGAAAGAAGCAGAGCAATGAAAATCGAACACGCCACGCCGACCGTTACGCCGAGGTATTGGCCGATCAACACGTAAACCAGTGCAAGCATCAGGTGAACGGGAAACGAGACAAGCAGAAATGTGCCGAAACGCATGGGGCTGCATCCCAAGAGCAAGGTTGATGCCTCGGCAAAGAGCGGGACGGGGCGGAGCAGAATGAGGATCGGAACGCCGAAACGTTCGGCCAGTTGATCCAATTTCAGCAATTCCGTTTCGTCAATCCAGCGTTTCATGGCAGGTCGTCCCAGAATTTTTCCCAAGGCAAAGCCGAGCAACGCCCCGGCGGTCAGGCCTAGCGTGGCAAAAACAATTCCGCCGAAAAGCCCTAGAAAAGAACCCACGAGCGAACAAACCACGCTGGACGGTATCGGCAGCAAAACATCGACGGTCAAAAGCCCCACGACCGTGGCCGCCACCATCGCGGTCGAGGGCTTGTCCCGCAGCCACAGATGCAAACGTTGCGGCATCTCGGTTTCCATGAACTCGCCAAAAAGCAGAAACGGAATCGCCGGGATGGCCAGCACGAGGGCAATCGGAGCCGCGTAGCGTAGAAAGTGTTTCATTTATGACGGGCGCGGCTTTTCGGGTTCCCTTGCCGTTTCAGCCGCTTGCAAAACGCCCTCCCGAAATTGCTGGGCGGCCAGGCGAGGATTCTCCGCCTCGGTCAGGGCGGCACCGACGGCCACCCGCGTTATGCCCGTGGCCAACACGTCGTCGAGATTGTCCAATGAAATTCCGCCGATGGCGAAGGCGGGCATTTGCGCTTTGCTGTCCATTTCCCTGAAAACTTGCTTCAAAAATTCAAGACCGACCGTTTGATCGAAATGCTTGGTAGACGATGCGAAGACAGGTCCCACGCCGATGTAATCGGCTCCGTCCAAACAAGCCCGGCGTACCTGCTCGATGTCGTGCGTCGAAACGCCGATCAGCATCCTTTCACCCACGATTTTCTTGATTTGTTCCACGGAAAGCTCCTCCTGCCCCACATGCACGCCGTCCGCACGAGCCAGCCTTGCCAAGTCGGGCCGGTCATTCATGATGAACAGCACCCGTCTTTCCGACTTTGAAATAATTTGTTGCAATATCTCTGATCGGCCCAGCAACATTCGGTCGTCGACCCGTTTGTCGCGCAGTTGGAGGACATCGACGCCGCCTTCCACCAAGGCCGCGATCATGGCGGCAAAGGCTTCTTCATCGCGGCGGCAATCGACGAGAGCGTAGAGCCGGGCTTCGGCGAGAATCGTTTTTACATGATCCTTCGCATTTTCGTCCGGGCCATTCGATTCCCAGACAGTGCCTTCGGACGCGGGAAGGGACAGACAAACATCCTTGTGCAACGCATAACATCGGTAGCGAAGTTTTTCGTAACTTTTCGCAGCCTGCGGCTGGACGAGTTTTGAATATTCTTCAAGGCTTCGCAACGATTCCTGAAGCCTTGAAAAATTGGCGGAAAGAACGTCGTGCGACGAGGCTCTTCGGTATTCGCCGCTTCCTTCGATGACCGTACCGACATCGCCGGGCGTGTTTCGAGACGCAAGCCGAGTGCTGTCGCAAAATATCCGCGAGACTTCTTGGAATTGGTGTCGGAAATCTTTAAGCCGGCGTGTCATGCTTTCGTCGTCCAAAATGAAACGCAAATAATCTTCCACGACGCGAACGGCTTCCCTCGCTCGGTTGATGACGGCATCAATCAAGCGATAAACCCGGACATCATTTTCCATCTTCGATGCGCAGGATTCCGAGGCGGCGGGCAAACAAGGTTGCCGTCCGACTGGGGCGGCGGCAAGAACCGCATTCGCGCTTTCATGCCCATCGGGCAGCAAATCCAACGGGACATCGACCTGGTTCAAGCCTTCTATGCGGTCGACAAGCTCCGTCGCCTCAAAACCGTGATCGCGCAGCCAATGGCCGACACGGTCCTTGGTCAGAGTCGCCGCCACCAGCAGATGCTCCGTCGCAAGCAAAAACGCCGGGAAATAATCCGTCGCGCCGTTGAATATCGTGGCAACACCGCCGGAACCGGAAGATCGCCGCTTGCCTGAGACAGGGCGGGCAAAATGGTGAGTAACCGTTCCCAGTGACAGTTCCAAATCGGCGGAAAGGCGTCCCACGTTGACAGGCGCGTCGTCAAGAAAAAAACGGATTCTACTGCGAACGTTTTTTTCGCCGTAATCATTTCCCGATCCGATTTCCTTTTTTTCGACGGCGGTCGTGTCGTTCGCCGATACAGGCCGAACCAAATCCTCCTCGACGCTGAAATCGCTCAGAAAGAAGTCAAGGGACAAACCAGCTTCGCACAGCCAAACGGCGGCACGACACTCTTCCTCCTCAAAGAGCGAAATCAGCAGCTTCGCGGCGGAAATGTCCGACGAGGGAAACGGCAGGCGATCCGACAAGGCCGCACGGCACAGAACGCGATAAGAAGCGTTCGTTAAATCAAATCTCATCGCCAAAACGTTCCCCCCTCAAAAAGTCACCGAGATCAAAACCGGAGTCGTTCTGGAATCATAAAGACCAAAAAGCAGCGACCAACTGGAACGGTATAGTACACGAATTTTGATTCGCGCTAAAAATTACTCGCCGCGCAGCTTGATATTGAACGCGGTCAGCTTTTCCCGGATTTCTTTCAAGCTCGTCACGCCAAAATTTTTGCATTCCAGCAACTCATCCTGCGTCTTTCTCACCAAATCGCCGATGGTCTCGATGTTGAGCCGATTCATGCACTTTCGCGCTCGTACCGACAGGTTCAAGTCCACCACGGGTCTCAGCAACACGGCCTGCTCATCCGGACTGAGTGATTCGGTTTCAATCGGCTCCGGTGTCTGTTTATCCGAGGCGAATTGTCCAAGTTTCAAGCCTTTGAGGGTCAACATTTCACGGATTTCGACAAGGCTTGTTTCGCCAAAGTTTTTGCTCGCCAAAAGCTCCTGTTCCGTGTGAGCGCACAGATCGCCTAGGGACATGATCCCCATATTTTTCAGGCAATTGCGGCTTCTGACCGACAGCTCGAAATCCGATACCGGCAAATTGAGAATCTGACTCATCCGATCACGCCGCCGCTGAGCCTCTTCATCGAAGTGCATTTCACTAGATGCCCGCACATCCTTCAAAAACAGTTTGGCCTTGTCGTAGATGGCTTTGATGGATTCCGTGTAATCGGGGAATTCATTGCTCCCGAAACCGTCGAAAGAATCCAAAATGCGCTGGTAGCAGATCATAGCTTGTTCGAACTGCTCCAAATCCTCGTAGAGCAAGCCGAGATTGAACAGAGCACCCACGCTGGCGGGAAAGCGAGCCACCGCCCGCTTGTATAGGTCGAGTGCTTCTTCATCATTACCACGACGCTCCGTTTCCAACGCCAGGCCGAAAAGAGCACCGGAATGGTTGCGATCCGCTTGAACCGCCCGTTCGTAGAGTGCGATGGCCTCGTCGGGATTGTCACCCATCTGGGCGATAGTGGCACCGCGCTGATAGAGATATTCCGCCGTCTGCTCCACGGCACCGGAAAGTTGATCCAATTCTTTCAAACTGGCCTGTGAATTGGCTTGGTAGCGATAGACTTCAGCCCGCGCAAGCCGGCAGTCGTCAAGATTATAGCCCGCCTTTTGGGACTGCTCGAAAAATTTCAGTGCCAAATCATACTGCCGCAAGGCGAAATAAGACCTCGCCAAGAAAAACAGTGCCAGTGCGCCGCCGTCGCCCTTTTTGAGCATGGCAACCGCCGATTCGTATTGACCCGACAAGTAGTGGCAAACCCCGAAACGCACGCGGCCTGCCGGACTGAGTTCCGCCCTCGCTTCTTTCACACGCAACTCTTCGATGGCTTCTCGAAGCATCTCGAACTGCATGAAATCGTATCCGATGGCCTGGGCCAGTTGCTCGGTTTCTTTTGGGCCGAACGAGCCGTCAATCAGGACAGTTTGCTTCAGATCAAAATCAGCGGTCTGGGTGACCATGGGCGTTCCTTTCTCACATGACTAAAACTTATTATGAACCAAGGGAAAACGCGGCCACAAAAACACGGCCACAACAAAGTCAACTCCCACTTGTTCACGGACATACGAAAGAGCCAGAAAATTATATTTTTTTATTTTTTTTTTGCAAGGGCCTGAAAAAAGCATGTGCAATGGACGAAAAGCGGGGCTTCGCACAACTTTTCCGCAGGGAGAAATGGATTCCGATCATGTAATCTTCCGCCCACAAACCGGGAGTGATGATTTTCGATCACACTGAATGTTTGTCAAAATGGCGTTTCACAAAAAAGACGGCCAGCATCGGCGGTGCAAAATAGATGGCGTCCAGAAGCACGCTTGCCAAAACCGCCAACCACGGCTCGCTTATCGGCAGCAACACGAGAAACAAAATCGGTAGCAAAACAAAAGCCAACAGGGCCAGACCGCACAGGATGGAAGTGAGATCGTTGTTCTTCCGCAGTAGGGCTAAACCGATTCCCCACATCAATAACGCCGAGATTCCGAGCATCGTGATTCCGAGCGTAAGCCCCGTCACTGCCGCGCCCAACTCGATACCGGTCCTTGTGTAGAAGAGTAAACTGGTCACGCTGCCCACCAAAACGGCAACGGTGGGCGCATTGCCCAAAGCGAAAACACCGCACAAAAAAATCATGCCGCCTCGCAATAAATTCGTTTTCGCAGCCGCCATAAAACCAAGAGCGATCATGGTCACGAAAAGAGCGACAAGAGGCCCGGCGGCGACGAGCGGTATCCATCCAGCCTGTCCCTGGCAGAGCAGAGCGATGGCTCCCGGCCAAGATGGGGCGAAAGGGGCTATCGAAAGCATCATGGCGACTTGTAATTTTCCCCAGAGAATTGCGAAACTTCGCAGCGGCGTTTGCAGTATGAGGTCGCCATCAACCTGCTGTGAGGCCAGTTTCTGACCGGTGTAAATCGGAATCACGCCGATACAGACTGCGTAGATGGAGAGGGGAAAAGCGAGCAGGGGAAATTCATCCCACCAAAAGTCACCCGGCTCGAACACGATGAGGAAGAGATACGCCCCCGCCAGTATGCCGCCGAGCAGCATCGCATATAACAAAAAATTACGTCGCGTTTGCCGGATTTCGAGCAGGTAGATCGGGTTGTCGTCTGGCCGATCATCGCGGATTCCCGGTTCATCAACGATGGCTTGGTTGGCAGACATGACCGTGGTGACATGGAACTCGTTGCATAACCCGAATTTTGCCCACATCGGGCACGTTTTGAGCCATTCTAGCGGCTTCTTCTCCCTAAGTCAAGAAAATCCCTTTCCTTCTCATAAACAGTTTGTGTGGACTTGGCAAAATAAGAGGCTTGGGTGACTTGTGCGATTTGAAGCGGAGCGTTTGGATTCCCCTTACCTTGGAGGGGCGTGGGAACCAAGGAAAGAGCCTTTTTAGTTGGGGGCACGCTCGCCGTGTAGGCTCAGTACCGAAAGCACGCCCAACGTACCTCGTGTAGACATTGGAGACCTGTGCTGGTATTATAATGGCGTGTGTTGTGCCTCATTCCGGCATCTTTCCCTCCAACCTCCACGCGAGCTGCGTTCCCTGATCGCAGACTTTTCCCCATACCGAAATGCCATTTGAAAAAACCACCGTTGCCGCCGCCCGATTGGCGGCCAGCATTGGCAAGGAAGTTTTACTACAGGGCTGGGCACGGACCCGGCGAGACTCGAAGGGCGGCTTCAGTTTTATCGAACTGAATGACGGCACATCCTTCGGCAGTATTCAAATTATTGCCCCGGCAGAACTTCCGAATTATGAAAGCGAAGTAAAGAGTATCACGGCGGGCTGCTCCGTCGAAGTTCGCGGCCTGGTCAAGGAATCGCCCGGCGCGGGACAGGCCACCGAAGTCGAAGCCGCGGAGATTACGCTCGTCG
>QMCD01002788.1_pt1 | contig 14930 bp, 9 predicted proteins | sample 1821841 | NCBI WGS metagenome assembly QMCD01 (sample SAMN01991225, study PRJNA193472) | Termite gut metagenome, whole genome shotgun sequencing project. | isolation source: worker | host: Macrotermes natalensis | reverse complement strand
GTGTTGGCGTTGGCCGACAAGGTGGTCGATGCCGTCAAGAGTGGGGCGATCAAGAAGTTTGTGGTGATGGCGGGCTGCGACGGACGTATGCGTTCGCGCGCCTACTACACCGATTTCGCGCAGGCGCTCCCGCACGACACCGTGATAATCACCGCAGGTTGCGCCAAATATCGCTACAACAAGCTGCCGCTGGGCGACATCGGCGGCATCCCGCGAGTGCTCGACGCCGGGCAGTGCAACGACAGCTACTCGCTCGTGGTGATAGCCCTGGCGCTGCAAAAGGCGTTCGGCCTGGACAGCGTCAACGACCTGCCGATAGTCTACAACATCGCGTGGTATGAGCAAAAAGCGGTCATCGTGCTGCTCGCGCTCTTGAGCCTTGGGGTGCGCAACATCCACCTCGGGCCGACACTTCCGGCGTTCCTGTCGCCCGGCGTCACAAAAGTGCTGGTCGAAAACTTCGGCATAGGCGGCATCTCGACCGTCGAGCAGGATATGAAAGCATGGATGTAGACACTTTGTTGAGCCACACTTATCACCACCCGACCATCGTGTAAAAACGATGGTTTTTTCGTTGGAAATAGCGGCCCGTCCCGATTGGCATGATTATTGACTGTCGATTCGATGCAAAGTCACATCGAAACGACAGTCGATAATTTTAAACCAATAGAAGAGTTGAAACGGTATTATTTTGTTGCCAACCTTTTTTTCCTCGCGCTTGCGGTGTCGTGCGTGAAGGAAGATTACGGAGAGTGCGGGCCGGGTGGAGAGGCGTGGAAACATGTCGTGTCGGTGATCGACAAGAACTATTCCAACGCCGCCGAGTTCGGAGATCCGGTCGTGGTGGTGGACGAGTCACTGCCATTCTACTCGTGGGTGAACACGCTGACCCTTTGGCGCAACAACCCCGCCACGTCCGACTATCAGGTGTACGCCGCCCAGCCCAACCAAACCGCTCCGGTTCACGAGTTTTCGGTCGACGAGTGGCCCGCGGGCAACCATCGCGTCACGGCGATCGGCAACGAGACCGTCCTTTCGCAAACCTACAACCAATCCTCCACCACCATAGCCCTCCATCCCGAAGGGCGCGAGTACAACGATATATACATGGGTGCCGCCGGAGTTGCGGTGTCGCCCACGGCCGACGTCGATATCGGGTTGCGCCGGACAATGGGTATGCTGGTGGTGTTTCTGGAGAACATCCCCGCGTCCACCCAGACCATCTACATTTCGGTCGACAACGTCTGCGCGGCCGTCGACGGGGATATGAACTATTCGGGAACGACCTCGGTCACCAAAGGGTTCCAGGTGTCCGGAACCGACATGACCATGACCGTGAAACTTGCACCCACGATGGGCGCCGGTACATCCACCGTGGGCTTGACGCTGGTGGACGCCGACGGAGTGAGCCACAGCCGCGACCTTACGACCGTCACCATGAAACGCAACGAGGTGAGCGGAATAAGGTTCGCCGAGGGCCACGAGCTGTTTGTTTTCACCGACGGTGAGTGGAGCCGCGTCACTCCGCTCTATCTCGTATCGCAGTGATTTTTCGCAAAGTATTTTCGAAACACTCTTAACTAATAATACTAAAAGATTATGAAAAAGTTCTTTACAGTTATCGTTGCATGCGGCCTGATGGCGGCTTCCTGCATCCACGATCAGACCCCCGGCGAGGCGACGGGTGCCATGAAATTGAAAGTGACGGCCGTGAACTCGATCCAAACGCGCGGCGACATCTACTCGACGGGCGTGGACGGGCCGATACCGGCCCTGGGCTCCGTCAATGTCTACACCTTCCTCAATGACGGGTCGGACAACTATCTCTGGACACAGACCATAGACATGTCCACCGATTACCACGCGGAAACATTATCGGCATCGAGGGTGTTGGCCGACAACACTTTCCCCGCGGGTAATTACCGGTTCCTGGCTGTCGGGCGGGCTGCGAGCGACGGCTACACGATCGCCTCACCCACGGCGACCACCAACTTCAACGACTTCACCGCGACGATCCAACAGGCCGACAATGCCACCAATGTGATATTTGCGGGCTATACGACCCAGGAGGTCTTCGCGACGGGGGCTACGATCGAGATCGACATCGCGCGCAAGGTGGCCGGTATTTTCACCTACCTTACCGATGTGCCCAACGAGATCGGCGGCACCACCGTTGCCTACCTTCGTCTCCGCGTGTCCAGCGCCAACACCGCCGTGAACCTTACCTCGGCGGCAGGGTCGATCCCGATTGCCGGCTCCTACTACGCCATCAACATACCACTCGCCGGCCAGACGGTCGACCAGGCGAACCATATTTACACCGGCCCGGGCGACAGTGCCGACTTCAACATCGTTGCAAATTCGCAGATAGCATCCAACTACGCGCTTCCGATAGGCGGAGTGACCATGACGCTGGAGTTGCAGGACGATCAGAGCAATCCGCTTAAAACATGGAGCGTGGTCGGCCCCGCGGGAACTACGATCGACCTGACGGCCAATGTCCTGCTGGCGATCGGGATCAAGAACAACCCGACCAGCGAACTCGGCGACGACGAAACAGCCGGTGGCGATGGTGACAACGCCGACGACTCTCCCGTGAGCCTGCTCACCGACGAAACCATCACCGTGAACGTGATGCGCGACTGGGATGCCGTCAACAACGCCACATTGCAGGAAGCAAATCAGTAACCGTCCGCCGCACATGAAACCGTTTTCGAAATCACACCGCACGGCCGCACTCATCTTCTTGAGTGCGTGCCTGTGGTCGTGTATCAGCGACGGCCCCTCGGGCGAGGTCGAGATCAGCATGCGGATCGGTGCGGTGAATGTCATAGACACCCGGGCGCTGGGCAACGACGACCCGCTGAGTGTCGACCACATCGTCGTCGTGCCGTACATCAAAAGCAACTCGGCGGCGGAGGATCCGGCCAACTACCGCGCCTCGACCGAACTTGCGGTGCGGATGGATGTCGACCAGTTTCCGGTCAACGACCTCACGATGATGCTCTCGCCGATGTCGACATGCCGCCTCGTCGTGCTGGGGTTCAACCGGACGAACACCGACGATCTGACATTCGATTACGGGACGTCGCTGGCCAACCTGAGTGTCGAGGACAGGGCCGCGGCGAACAATTCACCGAGTGCCGCCGAACTGTTCTGGGACATGAGCGATCCGTTCGTCCCGGGCGGCGGCACGACGGTGTCGGCAACACTCGTCAGGATGGTGGGCGGGCTGTCCATAACGCTGACCGACGTCCCCGACGGGGTGGAGCTGAGGCTCTACCACAACACCCCCTTAATCACGCGGTGGATGGTGACGGGGGCCACGGCCGACGGCACTTTCGACACGCAGGAAAACTATTACACGATGACGGCCCAGGGTGGGGGAGAGAGCTACTACGCACGCTACTATTTCCCGACCGACGCGGCCGCGCCCCTGTCGATGGATATCGAGGCGATGGACACGTCCGCCTCGCCGGAGAGCCGGGTCGCAAGAGTGCCCGTGGCAACCTCGGACGGCAACCAGTTCACCATCGTTGGCAACCGGGCCATAAACCTCAGCGGCGACTACCGGCAGGTGATCCTCGGTCAGGAACTGTTTGAGACCAACCCCGACGATCAGAACATTCACCTCGACGACGACAACCGGGACGGTGTGGACGACACTCCCGAGTCGGATCCGGCGGGGACTTAATAATAACCGGACAAATTATGAGACACTGCATACGGATAATCACAGCCGCACTTACCGTCGCCACGCTGGCGGGTTGCTCGGAGAAAGAACCCACCGGCGGGCAGCAGGTGGGCAGCATCCACGGCGGGAAAGCCGTTCCCGAGGGATGTTTCGTGGCCACCTTCTCGACCCCCGCCCGCCCCGGTACACGCGCCGCCGAGCCCGATTTCAACCCGATCACCGGCCCTGACGATCGAGTGTTCGACGTGCGCTATCTGATCTACGACGAGTCCGGCAACTTTGTCAAGGAAAAGTTGATCTTCGACGACTTCGACGACGATGCAGACAACAGACAGCCATGGCCCCTGCCGGCCATCACCGAGATCCTGCCCGTGGGCCACTACCGGGCGGTGTTCGTCACAAACACCGACGCCGACATCTTCCGCGACAAAGGCCACCCGAACGAACTGCCGGACGACCTGTTGATGGATTACAAACTTGGCTTCGACCAGGCGAGACTGCATTTGCCCTACCTGCTGGGCGCCGACGATCCCGACTTCTTCATGGACGTGATCGAGTTCTCGCACGAAGATCCCTCGCAAACGGTCTTCCTTCAGCGCATTGTGGGGGTCTTTAAGGCCTACCGGTCGCTGGTCGATGTTCAGGCGGCGCTCGATACGCTCGTGGCCGACCTTGTGGATACTATCGCAATGGAGGATATTCTCACCACGCAGGTGCAGAACTATTTGACCAACAGTTTCGGCGGAGCGGTCGGCGGTGTACTCCGAGAAGTGTTGGGCCCGCTCAGCATACTTCCGATCAACACGGTGTTGAACCTGCTGTTGGGGCAGTTGCTCGACCCTCTGCTCAACGCCATCCTCGACCCGCTCGTGGATGTGCTATACGACAATCTGCTGAAAGCACTGGTGCACGAACTTGGCGGCATTCTCGAAGGCAACGACGAGAGCGGTCTTGGTGTGCTCGATCTTCTCGACCTCCTGCTCAACCCGTGGTATCATGCCGATAACGCGCTGATCACCGTCACCAGCCAACCCACGCAGTTCGGCTTCGACATGGAGGTGAAAGCCCGCGACGATACCCCCCGCACATTCCTCGTTCCCATCGCCGACTCCGAAACCGACGAGGGAGTGAGACGCGTGGTGATAAGCAAATACCTGGGCTTCGTCGATCTGGACGGCGACAGCGACGGCGAGCAACTGATGACGATCAACCGCATCAACACGGCCATAGATGGCGTGGTCGGCGGACTGATACTCGACGACGCGGTAGAGGATTACCTGCTTCCCGGCGCCCTGTTCGACATCGAGGTGCCGCTGGATTTTTACGCCCCAAACAACCTTCAGGCCTACAACCAGTTTTCGCTGCTCGACCTGGGGATCGACGATTCAGTCCAAAGTCAGGATCGAAATCTGGAAATAGGCCTGGAGGCGCTGGATATTGCAAACCTCAACAACGCACTGGCCGGCACGGTTAACGGTTTGCTACAAGGGATCAAAATTGAGAATGCCATTTTCAGTTACGGCTTGGACGACCTTCTGGGGATGGTTAATTCCTCGGTGGACACTCTGACTAACAGGCTGTTGACGCAACTGATAGGGGGCGGACTGAACCCGGAGAACGGATTGTCGAACCTGAAATTGCAAGTGCCCATCTCCCTGCCGCTGCTCACCCTGAGCGACCTGAACGTCTCCGGCGCATGGGAACCGGAAAACGCCAGGTTAACCCGATCGCCCAAGGGGATGCCCGCATCCANNNACTCTCACTCTACCTTGCCGGCGGTGTCGCCCTCATCGCGATCTCGCCGCGCAGCATGGCGCGCGCCCGGCCCGTGAGCCACAAATAGTGGTCGGTTGCAAGGTTGTCCTCGATGCCCACAAAAGTTATGTCGAGTTGGCTGGCCTGACCGCGCCACGACGCTCCGGAAGGTATGTTTGCTTCGGCGCCCACTTTGCGGTAGCCCGTGCCGTCCTGATAGTAAACCCAATAGTCGGTCGCGGGGGCGTTGGCCGGCACATCTTTCTGGTTGAGGCATTTGAAGATGGCCGTACCTTCGTCGATCTCGTCGAACATGGCTATGTAGAGCATCTTGGCGCCCGAGTTTATGCTGTTGTAGATCTGTTTCCAGTAGAAACTGCCGCCGTTGCGGGGGTTGATCTCGTTGCGCGGGTGCATGTTGCGGTCCGACGAACCCGGGTAACACAGCGGGGCGTAATCGACGTTGTTGGCGCTGCACCAGGCTATGTCGTCCTTGACGATCTTTTCGAAAGTGGGGGCGTAGTTGTGTTCGCCGAAACGTCCCACGAACCACGGCATTATCACGTCGGCGGCCTTGATGAGGGCGTGCAGTTTCGCGTCGGAAACGGTGTCGTTGTTGCGGGTACGCCAATAGGTGGGCACTCCCAACATGATGCTGAACCCTCTCTCCCTCAGTCCGTTCATCAGGGTCTCGATGTCGGTGAGCGGCGCGCGGCCGTCGTTGAATCCCACTCCCCAGAGCACGATCAGCGGTTTCCCGTTGTGGTGCAGGTAGTATTTCTGTTGCGAGCGGTCTTTGAGGTTGTACCTGGCGGCGATCTCGTCGGTGTCGGCCAGCAGTTCGGCCACTCCCCGGCCGGGCGACATGAATCCGCCGCCGGTCGTACCCAGGTCGTACATCACGCAGATGGCCCTCTGGTATTCGTTGGAGGCTTTCATGGCGTTGGCCAGCACCTTGTCGAAATGGCGCTTGTGGTTGGGGTTGTTGACCGTCTCGCCAACGAACCTCTGCATGAACACCCCGTCGACGCCGTACTCCTTCATCCACCGGAAGTGGAGCATCACGGTGGACTCGTCGTAGGAGCTGAACACCTGGGCGGGTGAGCCGTCGGGCAGGATGAACTGTCCGGAGGGTACGTTGGAGGCGTCCACTCCCGGTGTGTATTTTTGAGTGTACTCCCGCATGTCGGGCCAGAAGTCGATCGAGTTTTGCAGTACGCCCGGGCGGAACATATTGTTCTCGCGATAGTGATACCAGCCTTCGTCACCGAAGCCGCCCTCGTCCCGTGGGCCGCCGAACCAACCCTGGTAACCCGCCATCACGAGCCCGCGGTAGGTGTCGAACGGTTCGCCCTCCTTGTGGGGGGTGAATCCCAGCTTGTTGAACACGTCCTCCACCGGAGGCTTCGGGGGTTCGGGGGGAACGATCACGGGAGGGATAGGAGGTTCTTTAGGGCCGCAAGCCACCGCAAGGGCCGTCGCAAACAGCGTCAGAGCGCGCACTGCAAATAAATTTACCATCTTCGAATTTGTCACGATTTTTCTTCCAAAATTAGTCAAAAAAACCGGAAGGACACAAGCGAACGCCGGTGTCCTTCCGGTCGAAAATCATTTCTGAGAGATCAATAAGGTACGGTGATAGTCTTGATCTCCGAGTAGTTGTACTTGTTGCCCTGCGTGTCGTCCTTGACCGTTGCGCCTATCCTGACGAAATAGGTGTAACCGGCTTTCAGTCGCAGGGGAGTGGATGTCGACAGGGTTGTGGTAGCCCCGTCGGCGGCCTTCTCGAACGCACTCCAGTTGGTCGGACTTCTCACGATCCGGTAGGAGTTGTTGTTGTAGGCGTCGATCTTGTGGTCGGCGCCGCAGAACTGGTTCATGCTCACGAAGGCGCGAACATCCTGGATCTGCGGGGGAGTAGTCCCCTCGGGGGCTTGAAGCCGGCACGAGACGTTCAGGTCGAGCCCTGTAAGCGTCGCCTCGAAATCCAACACCCTAAGGTAGGGAACCACCTGGAAGTCCTGCGAAGCATTCTTTCCGAGCGCCACCCTCACCGTGTCGGCGGGCCACCACGCGCCCAGAGGAACCATGTCGTAGTGTCCCGGGAAGAGGCGCTGGTTGTTGTACGTTCCGTCCTGCTTGATGGGGATCTCCTGATGCGCCCTGTTGGGGAAGCTCATCTCGAAGATCCTGATCCGGGTGTGTCCCTGATCCTGAAGGATGGGTTGTCCGGTATGGGCATCGTAAACGGTACCGTGTAGGCGCGATTCAGGCTCCTTGAAGTTGTCGATCTTCATGCACGAGGTAGCCAGAAGGGCCGACGCGGAGGCGATCACGCTAAAAATTATCGTTCTTTTCATTTCGATTTGCATTTTCGTTGCCATTAATAACCGTCATTGATAATGATAAGATCGTTCTTGTCCTTCACTCCGCCCGGTATCTGGTTGTAATAACGTCTCACAGGGAAAGTCAGTGCGCGACCGTTGCCATAGTTCAACTCGGGCAGGAATATCCACTTGTCCTCGTTGAGCACGCGGTAGGAGCGCATGAAGCGGGGCTTGCGTCCACCCACTTCGGGATGCTCCTTGTCGGCCACACGCCAGCGGATCAGGTCGTAGATGCGGTGGTTTTCGAACGCGAGCTCGCGACCCCTTTCGTCGCGGATGAACTGGAGGTTTTCGTCCACAGAGAATCCATAGCCCCGGCCCTTGCCGCTGCGAACGCCGTTGCCGTAGGTTGTCATTTCCATCATGCCCACATCGTCGGGATTGGCCTTCATGGCGTAGGGTTTTGCTCCGGCGCGTTCGCGAAGTTCGGCGATGTAGGTGAACGCTTCGGCTTTGAGGGCGGCGTTGCCGGTTTCAAGGCCCAGCTCGTAGGCGGCCTCGGCGCGGTTGAGCAGCACCTCACCGTAGCGGAACACCTTCCATGTCTGTTCGCTAAGGTGGAGCTTTGTGCGCGACACGGGGTTGGTCGAGACGTACTTGCGGATCACGGTACCCGTGTTGGTGCGGTTCTCCATACCAAACTTCGAGCCGTGTTCTCCGGTGAGGCGAACCTCTCCGTAACCCGGGATGTTCGCCGTCTTGGTCTTGTCGTCGTCCGTCAGACGGCGGCTGCTACCCGTACCGTCACCCGTGTATTCGTTGGTGCTTTTATCGGTGTCGGCCGTACCGTCGAGCACCGTGCCCGGATAGTCGAGGTAGACGCCGGCCTGGATGTCGAACACGGTTCCCGAAAGCTGTTCGGCCATGCCCGAGAAGTAGATCGTCGCGCGGAGGCGAGCCTCCATTTCGGGTGATTGCCAGAACTCCTCGCGGCTGTTGAAACGCACGGGGCGAGGTTCCTCCTCGTCGGTCTGGATGGCCGGGTGTTCATACAGGTCGACCAGATCCCACGTCGGGCTGATGGTCGAGCCGATGTCGCCCGACAGGTTCGAACCCAGGGGCAGCACCAACACGTCGTAGTTGTGCATCAGGTAGACGTCGTTGGTGGGGTTGCCGTCGAAGAATTTCGTACCGTATTTCTTGACGAAGATATCTTCGACCGTGTCGTTCTGGAACACCTCCACGAACGCCATCTCCTTGTCGGCTCCGGTGTGGAGCGCGTAGCCACCCTGTTGGACCAGCGCGGCGGCGTCGAGAACATACTGGAAGAATTCGACTGCCTTGTCCGCCGGCATGCCCTGGAGACCTGCCGTGACTGCCGGGCCGGTCGGAAGAACATGGTGTCCGTACTTGGCGATGGTGCCGGCGTAGAGCATGGCCCGCGACATGAGGGCCGCGGCGGCGTAGCGGTGACCGCGCGAAGTGGAGGCGAACGCCTGGTTGGTCTTGGGATCGGCCCCGTTGTCCATCGCGAACTTCAGGTCGTCGTAGATAAATTTCCAGCTTTCGTACTCGGTGCTGCGAGCGATCATCTGTTCGATGGGGTCGCTCAGCGGATCGAGCATGTCGCTCATCAACACCACACCACCGTAGCGACGAACCAGACCGAAGTAGTAGAACGCCCTCAGGAAACGCGCCTCCGACTCGTAGGCCAGCAGTTCGGTCTGTGAGAAGTTGTCGGCGTACTTGGGCAGCTCGGCCAGAAAGTTGTTGATGTTGCGGATCCTGTAATACGGGCCATTGTCACCCCTGAAGTCCCAGTAGCCGAAATCTTCGTACTGTCCGGTGAAGAAACCCACGGATTCGAGCGACACGCTGGAGGGCGAATTCTTCGTTCCCTCCCATTTGTTGCCCGAGTTGGCCGTCACGGTGTAACCTTCGTTGATGTAGTAGTTGAAGTCTTCGATCGGAAGGTCGTGGTAGACTATGGTGAGGTATTTCCTGATACCGGCGTCGGAGTTCAACAGAACGTCGTCGCCCAACACGTTTCTCGGCGTGATGTCCATGTTGTAGCAGGAGACTGTCGTAAGGCCGACGAGTGCGGCAAAGATATATTTAAGTGTTTTCATATTCGTGATCTCCTCCTGTTAGAATTTGAGCGACGCACCGACGTTGATAGTGCGGTTGACGGGGTAACGGTAGTAGAGCGACGCTTCCATCTTGCTGGGGTCGGACTCCTGACGGAGCGATCCGGCGCCCCCGGGACGTTCCGGGTCGATGTTCTTGAGCGGAGAGAAGGTCAACAGGTTGTAGCCGTTGACGTAGACACGAATGTCTTTCACGCCCACCGTACCGAGCCACTTGTTGGGCAGGGTGTAGCCCAGCTCGAGGCTCTTGAGTCGAATGTAGGATGCGTTGCGTATGCCCGAGGTGCCGGTCGAGAAGCTGTGGCCGGTGGCGGGATAGAGGCCCTCGACCCACTTGGTGTCGGGGTTCCACGGGTCGTCGTTGACGTTTACCGTGCGCCAGCGATCGAGATAGAAATCGAGCGACGCGCCGCCGCCGAACGGGCCTACCTCGGTGAACACCTCGCCATAGGAGCTGTACACACCGGCCGAGCCTTGCCATGTCATGGCCAGATCGAAACCGTTCCAGCTTGCGCCCAGGTTGATACCGTAGTTGAACATCGGCAGTTGGAACTTGGCCACAGGGTGGCTGTCGTCGCCGTTTATCACCCCGTCGCCGTTCCAGTCCTCATACCAGTAGTCTCCGGGCAGGAAACCCTGTTCGAGGGGGATGGGATGGTAGCGTATGTCGTCCCAGTTGTAGAGACGTCCGCCCTCTTCGCGGTCGCTGAACCAGATGTCCTTGTTTCGGCCCGACACGTCGGTGCGCCGGTAGTTGGCCGACGAGTTGTCGCCGTCGGAGTCCTGGCGCGAGATCCAGCGGTTCTGCACGGCCGAGAGCTGGGCGTTGACCCAATATCTGACGCTGCCGATCTGGTTGCGGTGGCCCAGCAATATTTCCCAGCCGAAGGTTTTGTCGCTGTCGAGGTTCTGGTTGGGCAGCGGCGCACCGGTCTCCGTGGGGATCTGGGTGTCGGGCTGGCGCTGAAGGCCGGTCTGAACCCTTTGGAACAGGTCGAACGAACCGCTCAGCTTGCCGTTCCACATCTCGAAGTCGAGGCCGATGTTGGATGTCGCCATCGTCGTCCAGGTCAGGTCGAGGTTGGGGGTGGCAAGGGGCTTCACCCCGATCATGTAGTCGGGATAGAACCAGCCCGCATGGTTTTCGGAGATCTCGTAACCCATCACCTGGCGGCTGTAGCCCGAGCCGCCGCCCATCACACCGTAGGAGGCGCGCAGTTTGAGGTTGTTGAGGAACGGAACGAGTTGCTTGGCGAAAGGCTCCTCCGAAACGCGCCAAGCCACCGATCCCGACGGGAACAGCTCCCACATTCCGCTTCGCGGGAAGTTGGATGCCGCCTCGTAACGGAATGCGAATTCGGCCATGTAGCGCTCCTTGTAGTTGTAGGTTGCGCGGCCCACCATGGCCCTGCGCGCCCACTCGTTGAGGTCGCCCTGGGCCGCGGTCTGGTCGGTCGGTTCGCCGTACATCAGGTATTCGCCGTCGAGCGACATGTTGCGGCTCGCAAGGAATCCGTCCACACTACCCTGGCGTTCTTCCCACACGAGCGTTCCGCCCACGTTGTGGTCGCCGAACGAACCGGCGTAGTTGAGCGAGATGGAGTAGGTTTCGCTGAAGCTGGGGTCGGTGCGGCGCGTTAGCACAGGCTGCCCGTTGTTGGCGTAGGGGATCAGCGTGGTGCCGTCCTCGCCGCCGTAGGCGTAGGTGTAATACTTGCGCAGATAGTGCTTGTTGTTGGTCGCGTTGTAGCCGTAGTTGTACAGACCGCGAATGTTCAACCCCTTCACACCCGGAATATCGTAGGTCATCGACAGCGACGCGTCCACGTTGGTGTTGCGGTCGCGGCGGTAGCCGGTGTAGTCGCTGTTGGTTGTGGCGACGGGGTTTTCGCTCTCGCTTTCGAGGAATTCGTCGAGTGCGGGGAGCGTCTTTGCGTCATCCAACCACGCCTGGGCGATGGGCCGGTAGGTCCACGCCTTTTTGTAGACCGTCCAGATCCCGGTGTTGGGTTCGTTCTTCTCGTCGAGATAACCGCCCAGCGAGATCGAGGTGCGGAGACGCTCGGTGATCTTGATGTCGGTGTTGCTGCGAATGTTCCACCGTTTGTAGTTCAGCGACCCGCTCCGGTAGGAACCTTCCTGGTCCATGAAGCCGATGTTGAAGTAGGTGGATACGGTTTCGTTGCCGCCGTCCACGCTGACGGTGTACTGCCTCTGGGGAACGTTCTTCTGGAAGAGCTCGTCCACCCAGTTGGTACTTTGTTTCTTCCCCGTCGTGTATTCCAGCATCTCCTGGGCGCTGTACCGCGGCGCACCGCGCACGGGGTAGCTCGATCCGAAGTTGTTGTACTGCTTCTCGTTCATCAGGATCATGTGTGCCGCGGCGTTGTTGGTCTCGGGAATGTAGAGGAAGTTCTGCCACCCGAAGTTGGTCGACAGCGAGACGTTGAACTTGCCGTCGGTGGAGGTGCCGCGCTTGGTGGTGATAAGTATCACCCCGTTACCGGCGTCCACACCGTAGACCGCCGCCGAACCGTCCTTCAGGACGGAGATGTTCTCGATATCGGCGGCGTTCATGCGCGAGAAGTAGCCCTGGTCGCGCACGATGCCGTCCACGACGAACATGGGCTTGTTGTCCATCCCGCCGTTGTTGTTGGTGCGTCCGAAACCGCGGATGTCGATCATCGTGTCGTCGAAGTTACCCGGTTGCGAGCTCGACTGGTTGATGCGCACCCCGGGGATCTTGCCCGAGAGCATGTTCACCACGTTCTCGTTCTTGGTGGCCGCAATTTCGCGACTGCTCACGGTGGAAACCGCGCCCGTCAGAGTGGTTCGGCGTTGAGTGCCGTAGCCCACCACGACCACCTCTTCGAGTGTGTTGCTGTCGGGCTCCATGGTGATTACTATGGTAGTCTGGGCGGCCGGCACCACGGTGTCGACGTAGCCCAGATATCTGGCCAGCAGGGTCTCTCCGGCAGCCGCCTGGACGGAGAAACTGCCGCCCTCGGCCGCTATCGAGTAGCGGCCGGTGTCGCTGGTTACCATCACTACCGCACCCACGAGAGGATTACCCTCGGCGTCGACGACCGTCCCGGTGACCGTTCGCTGCTGTGCCGCGAGGGGTAGCGTGCCGGTAATGCACACGAGTGCGACGGCAAGGACCCTGGCGATATTATTTATTATTTTTCTCATGCCACAAGTTGTTTGAAGTGTTTACAGTCCCGCGGGCATAGTGGCTCCTTCGGGCGAGAAGCGGCGGTTGAAGAAGAACCAGCCGAATTCGTTGCCGTTGTTGGGAAGCCTCCTGGTGCCGTAGAACCACTCGAACGAGGCGCCGATGGTGAGGCGCAGACCCCAGCCGGTGTATTTTTCGGAGAACTTGATGACACCCTCTTTGGTCATAGTGATGCCGTACTCGGCCACGCGGTCCCAGGTGTATTTGTCGTTCCAGCCCCAGCCTTCCTGAACGTCGTGGGGGTTCGGGCCGCCCCAGTCCCAGACGCGCTGTCCCTTGGTGAAGGTCTGGCCGTCGGAACGGGTGTAGACGTAATCATCGGGGAAGTTTTCGGGAATGTCGAAGCAGATGCCCTTGATGTACCAGTACACACCGTCGGACTTGGTGAGGATCTTCTGAACGAATTCGTCGGTGCCGTTCACCAGCCTTTCGCCGTCGTGGAAGATCAGCGTGTGGTCGCCCGCGTTGACCTGGAACGAGGAGAATTTGCCGAAGAATTCGTCGCGTCCGCCGTGAATAATTTCCCAGTCGTAGGTGGCGTCGCCATCGTTACCGACGGATGCGAACGATACCGGAAGGTCGAGTTCGGTCGGGCCGATGGGGATGGCTTTCCAGCGCGCACCGTATTCGGGTTCGGTGGAGCCTCCGAGGCCGCCCGACCACACGATGTCGGGATACGCCGCCAGCGGGTCGGTGATCTTCACAAAAGTCTTGCCTATCACGGTGTATCCGTCTCTGACGGTCATCAGGAAACCTTCGTCCCCGAAAACGGTGCCGGGCCTTTCCGCAAATTCAAAAGTACCGTTGGCGTTCATCGAACGGGCCAGCATGGCCTGTTTCGATTTGGCGTCGCCGTTGGTCTGAGCGGCTGCTGCACCGATACCGAAGGTCGAACCGGCGGGAACACCCTCGAACATGGCGGCGAAATCGTAAGCTCCGGTCAGATCCAGACCGTCCACGGTGACGGTGTACGATCCGTCGTCGTTGGCGGTGGGGTTGAAGTCGGCTTTGGGCTTGATGGCGGGATTGATCTCCTCGGCCTTGAATTCGAAGTCGTCGGTCATCTTCACGGTGAAGTAGTCCGACGAGATGGTCGTGCCTGCCATGCTAAGTTGTATGGCCGCCGAGTAGGTGGCGTTGGCGGTTGCGTTGATACCCTTGATGGGCACCTCTATGTAGCCGTCCACAAGCGCCGGGTTGCCGTTGACCACGAGCAGTTCGCCCGAGCCCACGCGCGTGCGCGCTTTCTGTTCGAACACGTCGACGAATTCCACGACCGCACCTGTGAGCGAGGTGGGGATCGGCGTGGCCAGGAATCTTACCTTCACGTCGGCGTTACCCAACACGACCATGCCGTCGGCATACTCGGGGTAGTAGACGAGCGAGCTGACCGAAGATCCGAGGGGGATCTCGTAAGCGTTCCCGTCGATGGTGATAACCGCCACACCGTCCTTGATCTCGACGCTCACCTGCGTGCCGCCGCTGGTGGGGATCTCAATGGATGTGCCATTGCTCAAACGGAGCGTGTAGAGGGTGTTGTCGGAATTCCAGACCCCTTCAGTTATGTAGAAGCCGTTCAGTACGGCATCGCCCAGTTTGGCCTGAAGGTTGGTCCATTCGGTTTCGAGAACCCTGAGTCTCGTGTCCAGATCGTTCGTGTCGGACTTGCAGGAGTGCAATGCGCCCATGGTCAGGATCGCGACTCCGCACAGGAATAGGTTCGATAATTTTTTGTTCATAGCACAGTTAGGGATTAAGTAATAATAGATTAA
>QMCD01001398.1_pt1 | contig 14931 bp, 13 predicted proteins | sample 1821841 | NCBI WGS metagenome assembly QMCD01 (sample SAMN01991225, study PRJNA193472) | Termite gut metagenome, whole genome shotgun sequencing project. | isolation source: worker | host: Macrotermes natalensis | reverse complement strand
ATCATATGAATGTGATCTGACTGAACATTGAGTTCCTCTACTTCGCATCCTTTCCATTCTCACAACATTTTTATATCATGCTCGACTAATTCCTTAACTATTCCTGTCAAGATCCTAAAACGATTTTTAGAACAAAAAACAATGTGATAGTTACATTGCCAAACTACATGGCTTTGCCGCTTATAATGACCCACGCTTATAATGACCCATACGGCAAAATTACTAAAATTTGGCATAGCCAACACTACATTACCACCTGCAAAGCAGGTGGATTTTTAAGGCAAATTAAAACAGGCAGAAAAGTATCGCAGAACTGCAAGCAAATTTATTGATGACTCCCAATCTTTTGACTCTTTTTTAATTGTTATCTTGCAGTTTTTAAAGATAAAAAATCATGTTTTATCCCAACAATACAATTCTGCCGAACAATTGGCATTTGAAACATTGGATTATATTGATAAAATACAATATGCTCGTTTTAGGATAGAATGCTTATTGTTACTTTCGAATATATTTGAGAAAAAAAGAGAATTTGATAAGGCTATTTATTATACAAATGAGGCATTAAACAATAATCCCGATTTATCGGTCAAGATTGGTATTTATGAGCAACTGTCTTTATTGTATGAAAATATACATTCCATTTCTTTTGCCGTTCGGTATAAAGATTCATTAATAATGGCTAAAGATTCTTTGGCAAAGATGAATAATCTGGCAAGAATGGCAAACAATCAGGTACGTTTCAATTTACTTAATATAGAGCAGGATATTGTTGAAAATCAGACTCAATTAAGGAATGAACGGATTGCTTATCTTTTTATTCTTATTGCTATTATTCTTATTTCTGTAATAATAATATGGATATTTCGGATGAGGTGGATAAAAAATAAGCAGCAAAAGATTATTATTGAACTTGAAATGCAAAAGGAAAAGAATGAAAAATTGCTCCTGGAACAACAGCTAAAAGAACAGGAAGTATTGTCGAATTTAGAACAGGAACGCTTGAATAATGAACGAACACAACGCTTGTTGTTGGAACAGCAGTTGAAGGAACAGGAAACTTTGGCGATTTTAGAGCAGGAACGTTTGAACAATGAAATTAATATTAAAAACAGGCAATTAATTGCTAAAGTTATGTTTCAGTCGGATAGAAATGCAATAATCAAAGAGATTGTTGATATTCTTTTGCATACAAAATCTAACAAAATCAAAAATAACAGTGAACTGGAATGTGCAATAGAAGAACTGAACAGTCGATTGGAGGAATCGTCCCGGTCGGATGATTTTCTTACTTATTTCGAAATGATTAATCCCGACTTTTTACCTTCATTAAAGGAAAAACATCCTGATTTGCTGGCGAGTGAAATAGATTTGCTTTCCTATGTTTATCTTTCTTTAGAGACTAAGGAAATTGCAAAATTGCTGAACATTACGGATGGTTCCTATAGAAAAAGAAAGCTGAGGATTGCAGCTAAATTAGGCATTCCTGTTTCGGATTTGTATGATTATCTGCTTAATGAAATTGGTTAAATCAATAAATAAGGTTGTAATATGATTTTTTGGCAGTGTACTAAAAAGTATGCTGCTATAAAAAAGCAATCAGAGAATGAAATGTTACTTTTGAATAATAGACCTCTTCGGAAAATAGAGCATTTCTTTTAATTCCAGATTAGTTCGACTTAAAAGTCTCACTGCTCTCGCTGCACTTCATGGATCGAGTGCTTCTTCCTCCTGCCTTGTCATCGCAAGTACACATGGATGAAACCTAAGAGCGTCATGGCAAAGAACGAAACCCTGAGAGTTCGGCGTAGCCAGCCAATCCTGAATTAAAAGCTATGATCTATTTCTCGAATATAATTTCTAAGTCTACGCTAAGGAGCCATTTAGTCCTCTGCTCCCTTTTTGGAAAAATAAAGTGCGTAGAAATGTAATCAAATTGTAATTTGGCGTTAACCCAAGCGTCACATCAATTCACTCCCTTTGTAAAATTATGTGCAAAGTTGTATTTGCATTACGGCAGAAAACAGGAATGATAAGTTATGAAGAAACAGAATACGGGCAGACAGAAGAAAAACCACTATCTGGAACGGGAAATAAGCTGGTTGTATTTTAACCACAGGGTTCTGCAGGAGGCACAGGACAAAACGGTTCCTTTACTGGAACGTTTGTCGTTTTTGGGAATCTATTCCAACAACCTTGACGAATTTTTCAGGGTCAGGGTGGCTACCCTAAACCGCATCATATCCTTGAAGGAATCTTCTTTTAAGGAAGAAAGAAAGACGGCAGAAGAAACTTTAACTCAAATTTATAAACTGTACAAACAATATGCCGTTGAATTTGAAGATGTTTTCAGTTCGTTGAAAAAAGAGCTGGAAGAACACAACATTTATATTTTAGACGAACAGCAGATCAACGACGAACAGCGGGAGCAGATTAAGCAGATCTTCACCAAGCAGTTGAGTTTTCATCTCTATCCGCGTATATTTTTGAAAAATGCAAACTTCAGGGATATTAACGACGAAAACACCTATTTGGCTGTCCGGCTGCTGACGGCTCAAAAGAGAAAGATGTACGCCCTGCTCGAAGTTCCGGTTCGGATGTTCGGTCGCTTTATTAAGCTTTCGGCAGAAGATCCTGATAAAAAAGTCTTCATGCTCCTTGACGATGCCATCCGTATTTGTCTTCCTTATGTGTTTGTTGGGCAATTGTTTGACGAATATGGTGCCTACTCCGTAAAATGGACGAAAGATGCCGAAATGGACATCGACATTCATCTGGGCGACGTTATCAAGCAGGTGAGCGTTGCCGTCAAAAACCGTAAATGGGGGCAGCCTGTCCGCTTTACCTACGACAAGGAAATGCCCACCGACCTGTTGAAACAGATACAAAACAGTTTTAATATCCGCAAAGCCGACAGTACCACAGCGGGAAGCCGTTACCGCAACCTCAAGGACCTGATGTCGTTTCCCGATTGCGGCAAAGAGCTGAAATATCCGGCGTGGTCTGCCTTGCTCATTCCCGACCTGATAGAATCGGAAAGCGTGATAGAAGTTATCAAGAAACAGGATTTCCTGCTGCATTATCCCTACCACAGTTTCTCCAACTACCTCCGCCTGCTGCGGGAAGCTGCTATCAGCAAAGACGTCTATTCCATAAAAATAACGCTCTACCGCTTAGCAAACAACTCATCCGTAGCTGAAGCCTTGATTTGTGCGGCAAAAAACAGAAAGAAAGTAACGGTAGTTATTGAGCTTTTGGCACGCTTCGACGAGGCATCCAATATCTATTGGACACAAAAGATGCAGGATGCAGGAATCAACGTCGTATTGGGAATCGAAGGCTTGAAAATACATTCCAAACTTACCCTGATAGGGAGTAAAAAAGGGAGTATCGCCTGCATCAGTACCGGAAATTTCCACGAAGGAAATGCTCAATCCTATACCGACCTCACCCTGATGACCGCCAACAGCGGCATTGTAAAGGAGGTGGAAAATGTGTTTCAGTTTATCCAAAAACCGTACATATTATTTGACTTTAAAAGACTATTGGTCTCCCCGCTGACGATGATGTCGGGGATACGATCATTAATAAACACAGAAATACAAAATGCGAAGAAAGGAAAGCCCGCTTATATCCAATGCAAGCTGAACCACATCACCGACCACGAAATCATCGACAAGCTCTATGAAGCCTCCGCTGCCGGCGTGAAAATTGAGTTGCTGGTCAGGGGAAACTGCTCCATCATCACAGGAAAAAAAGGCATCAGTTCCAATATCATTATAAAGGGTATCATCGACCGTTATCTGGAACATTCGCGTATTTTTATTTTCTGCAATGGCGGCAAGGAGAAATACTATATCGGCTCAGCGGACTGGATGTACCGCAATCTGAATACCCGTGTTGAAGTGTTGACTCCTGTTTTGGATGAAAAAATACAACGCGAGTTAAAATTGATTGTCGAATATGGCTTGAAAGACAACCAAAAAGCACGAATAGTAGACGGAACAGGCAGCAACCAAATCCTGACGGAAGGAGAACCTTTCCGCTCGCAAATGGAGCTGTATAAATATTATATGGATTCTACTAAATAATTCCACAAGCCACATTTTTAAACCTTGAACTTTGAAAATAAATAACATCCATTTTGCAGCTATTGACATTGGGTCGAATGCGGTTCGTCTTCTGGTGAAAAGTGTTGAGAGGGATCCCGCGGACGATTCCGAGCGTCTCGTACAGGAACTTTTCGTCCGTTTCCCGCTTCGCTTAGGAGAAGATGCTTTCACCCGGGGAAGAATATCACCTCTTAAAGCAAAGCAGTTACAACATTTGATGAAATCGTTTTACCAGATGTTGAAAATTTTTGAAGTAAGCGGTTTCAGGGCTTGTGCTACATCTGCCATGCGCGACGCACACAATGGAAAAGAAATAGTACATGCCATACGAAAAAAAACAGGCATTCATATTGAGATTATCGGCGGCGACGAAGAAGCCCGAATCGTCTATGACACACATATCGAGCAGGAACTCGGACAGGAAAATGATTACATGTATATGGATGTGGGCGGTGGAAGCACCCAGATTTCATTGATCCGTTCAGGACAACTTGTATATTCCCATTCTTTCAACATCGGAACCGTCAGGATGATGAATGATAAAGTAAAAAAGAAAGAAAAAGAATCGTTCCTGTCGAAACTGAAAGAATTACGCACCCAATATCCCGATTTTAAGTTGGTCGGTTCGGGTGGAAATATCAATAAATTGCACAAGCTGCTTCAGGAAGGCAAAACCGATAATCCACTGAATGTTGAAAAACTAAAAATAATGCATAATGAACTTTCTTCTCTAAGCGTGGAAAGCCGCATGAAAAAATATAAAATTAAACGCGACCGGGCGGAAGTTATCGGATACGCTGCCGGTATTTTCATAGATGCAACAGGCGCCATGCAAATCAGTGAAATTATTATCCCTGCTATTAATATCACAGATGGAATCATCAATGATCTGTTCTTTAAATACCAAAGCGAAACAGAAAGGATAAATCTCTTCGGGAAATAGATTATTTTTTTTATGGATTAAGAGTGAATGAGGAAGGAAAGCATCCAGAATAGGAGGACTTGCCCTTGAGTGTTGCTGATGTTGGTTGTTGGTTTCATTGCTTTTTTGTTTACCCCTAAAGGGGACTTTTACCGCAGTGGGTTATGTCAGGGATTAACTTTATTATTTGTTTTCAACCATGTTTCATTAGAACTTTGCTTTGCCTTTGACCACTCGCTCAAGTCCCCTTTAGGGGATTTAGGGGCAATCCTGGGTTGCTTCGCCCTGCTCGCAAGGACGCTCTGAACAAAGGAAGTAGCGATGTCCGCACGAACGAAGCCATCCGGAATTGTACGCTCCGTCCTTGACTGTTACCAATACTGTTTATTGATATAATTATCTTCCGGAAAAACGTAATTGTTCTCATGCGAATATTATTTAAATCATTAAATAAAGGGTTTTATCCTATAGTGACAATGGTAAATGAATGAGTAAATAAACGTGAGTTCGGGGTCAAATGAAGTTGTTTATAGCTTAATGGTGAAATAATATGGAAGTTAAAGAAGTGAAGAAATTATAATAATATAATGACACATTGGTATAATGGTACAACGCTTAAACTTTATAACTTCCCGTATCTTCATCTAACTTGTGTAACTTCTATTAATCAAATAAGCAAACCCCGAACCCACATTATTATAGCATAATACAACTCTGTTGACTCCCTTTACAATTGTTTTACCATTTCAAATTGTTTTCCTGAGATCCCAATATTTTTTGCTTTAAAAAAATCAACAATCGAATTGCAAGAAACATCCGTATTTAATAATTTCATCTTTGAAATCTTATTAAGTGGCATTACATTATTAAGCAATAACGAAGCAATTCCGCGTCTTCTAAAAGGTTTATCGACGGCTATTTGTGTAACATCTCCTGAATTAGGATCAAAAACGCAATACCCCACGAGTCTCTTCTCAACAAATGCACCCAAACTTATAAAGTCTTCGCTCGCCCTTTGAATAGACTCAAAACTGTTCTGCCATGAAGGATAAAAATCCCAAAACTCCGAAACAGAATGATGCTTTTCAATATCAATTTTCTCAACGGAACAAGCGAGTTCAATATGTTTAGCTGTATTAGTAATTTCCTCATTTGTCCACACAAAATAGTTGAATTCCCGTGTTACTTCAAAGCCAATATTTCGATAAACAGAAATTGCTTTTGTATTGTGTTGCAATACTTCTAAGAGATAATGATTGACATTAGCCTCTTTTAAATAAGGAATTGAATAGTCAAAAATATCCGTTGCTAAACCTTTTCCTCTATATTCTTTCAATGTGCCGGTTCCTGTATCGTAAGCCATTTTTACTCCACAAAAATCTCCAATGCCATTTAAGGTAAATGCCACAATATCTGCTCCCTCAAATGCAGCAAATGACAATTTCGGATTAAAGCCGCGCCTTTTACACATAACTTGAAGTTCTTCGGCATTCAATTGAATATTATAATCAGCAAAAGCCTGACTAAATGCTTTGAATATTGTTTCAAAATTCGTTTTCTCTAATGATTTTATTTCCATTGCTTAAATTTTTGTACTTTATTGTGATGTTGCCAAATGATGAAGTATTGTTAGCATCGCAAAGTAGGGTTTTCACTGAAGTTGTTATGGAAAATAAACGGTGTTTCCTCTTATTTATTATCCTAAAAATCAATTCCATCCTTATGGAAAATAAAATTTTGGAATCTATAAATCGGAAGAAACAATATAGATGTGAAACCGAACAAAGAATACATCGAAATAGCAGAATAAAGAATAACAAATAATTCGGAAAATTTTAAATTACGGTGCATGTATCAAAGTAAACGGTGCGCCTATAAATGCTGGCGATGCATGTATAAATGTTGACGGTGCGCCTGTAAATGCTGGCGATGCATGTATGAATATTGACGATGCGCCTATGGATGTTGGCGATGCATGTATTGAACTTGGCGGTGCATGAACTTCATGATCCAAAAAAAGATAAAGAATAAAATAAATTCATAAAAAATCTATTGATTTATTTATTAAAAAAAGACAAACACTTTTCCAATTATTTATAGTACTTTTGCAGCCACTAATAACTAATAAATAATTGATTCTATGTCAGGAATATTGTTTAATAAAATTATTTTCGGACCGATCAATAGCCGGAGATTGGGAAAATCACTGGGGATCAACTTGCTTCCCGAAGATATTAAAATATGTTCAATGAACTGTATTTACTGTGAATGTGGCTGGGCAAAAACAGATGAAGTCATGTACTCCAAATTGCTTCCGGCAAGTGAAATTATTCCTGTAATAACAGAGCGTTTTCAACAAATGCACCACGATAATATTCATCTTGACAGCATTACATACGCCGGAAATGGGGAACCTACTTTGCATCCGCAATTTGGAGAAATCACACAGGAAATTATTCGCTTACGAAATCAATATTTTCCCAATACGATTATCACATGCCTTTCCAATTCTACCCAATTGCATCGGGAAGATGTTTCGGAAGCCTTAAAAGCAATTAACAATCCACTGATGAAACTCGATGCCGGGACTCAGGAAATGTTTGAACGTATCAATAAACCTTTTAGAGAATTAAAGCTGGATGATATTTGTGATAATTTACGAAAATTCAACGGACAGTTAAGCATTCAGACTTTATTTTTAAGAGGAAAACTGGATGACGGAACTTTCGTTGACAATACTACAGACCAGGAAATAGAAGCATGGTTGAAGCGGCTACTTTACATAAACCCGCAAAAAGTAATTTTATATCCCATCGACCGCGAAACACCGGCAAAGCAACTCATAAAAGTTGATAAGGAAGAACTTTCAAAAATTGCCAAACGTGTAGAAGCTATAGGGATAACAACAGAAATTTATTAAATAAAGTGAGTTTGGGATCAAATGAAGTTGCTTATAGTTTAAAGTTTATAGCTTAATGCTGAAATAGTATGGAAGTTAAAGAAGTTAAGAAGTTATATAGTACAATGTTAAAACTTTTAGCTTTCAATCTTCAACATTATAACTTCCGGTAACTTTATTTAACTTCTGTAACTTCTCTTAAGTAAATAAATAAACCCCGAACTCACGTTAAATACGATATAATTATTGAATCGCATTATCAAAATTCGGCATTATAATAATGACCAATTCCAAACCTATAAATATGCAATATAAAACAAAATTACCTTTTTTACTATGGGCTTCAATTGTCTTAGTTACATCCTGTTCACAACAAAACATAAAAGAAATTGAAAGAAATAAGCAAATTAAGGATTCCATACAAGCAGCACAGTTGGAACAGCATCGCTTAGATTCCATCGAAACTGTCCGTAAAAAATTTCTTCCTGAAAACATTATCCTTGAGAAAGAATTATTATACGACAAATATACATTGGAAGATGTTTACCCATACAAAGATACTACACGGGAATTTCAATGGGAAAAGATACGGGTTTATTTGGCATTAATTGACTCCATGCAAAGCCAGTCTTCACAATGGGGAATTTTAAAAAACCGGAAAAACATACACGGAGCAGCTCCTTTGACCGAACATATTTCAAAAAATGCCTATGGAAATATGGAAGATACATTTGGCGTTGAACGCTATCAGGGAATTCCCTTTTATTTTCTCCATGATACCACTATCCCCAAACGCTATGGTCTGGACGGTTCACTGGTCAAGATTACAAGCTGCAGGGACAGTTCTTCTAGTTTTATAACTATTTGGCATGCCGCAAGCAAAAAAGAATGGAAAGTACCTCACAAATATGTAAAATATACTTCGGATACAACATTCTTTCAAAAAATTGCTTTTATTGACCGGCATAATCAAAATATTACAACAGTAGAAAAGAAAAATGACAAATGGCTAATACGGAGTATGAATCCTGCTACCACCGGCGTACATCGCCCGCCTTATATGCAAGAAACTCCCCTTGGAATCTTTGTTGTTCAGGAAAAGAAAGTCACAATGATATTCTTACAAGACGGAAGCTCGGAAAAAGGTGGTTTTGCTCCTTATGCAAGTCGTTTTTGCAATGGAGGCTATATTCATGGGCTTCCGGTAAATGTTCCGAGAAAAGCCCTTATAGAATACAGTTCCACTTTAGGTACTTTTCCCCGTTCACACATGTGCGTAAGAAACGCCACATCACACTCCGAATTTTTCTTTAACTGGGCTCCGTTGGAAAATGCCCTTGTTATCGTGTTGGAGTAAAGATTATATCAATCAAACGAAAAGCAAGAGAGACGAAAATGACTTTTCTCGTCCCCCTGTTTATACGCTTATTTTGAAGATATTATACCTACAATTATTCCGTTTCTTTTTCCTTATCTTCTTCAAATGACAACATATTATTGTCATGTAGAATATTATACCATGCAAACAACTTCTTCATATCCGAAACATGAACCCTATCCTTATCGTATTGAGGTAAAATTTCTTCCATGTATTTCTTCAATCCCGAATTGTCCAAAGAAGCAATATCATCCGCTTTCTTTCCTTCTTTTACATCAAATATCCGTTTAAAAACATCTTTCAAAGGTACATCTTCATCCATTGTAAAAATGCAGATGTCAGCCAAAGAGCTTGCCTGCATAGATGCAAAAACCGGCATACGGGATTTATCAAGCAATGATTCTACAATAACATTATTCTTCCCTTGTGATACCAATTGATAAAGTCCGGGTTTTCCGGATACGGCTAAGATTTTTTTTAAGTCCATTTTATTTCTTTCTGATTTATTAAATTAAGCTGCAAAAGTAATAAAAAAATAAATATTTATTGGTGAACTGTAATTTAACATGAGTTCAGGCTTTATTTGTTTGATTAAGAGAATTCACGCAAGTTAGATGAAGGTACCGGAAGTTATCAAGTTGAAGGTTGAAAGCTGAAACATTGTACTATATAACTTCTTAACTTCTTTAACTTCCATACTATTTCAGCATTAAGCTATAAACGTTAAACTATAAGTAACTTCATTTGACCCCGAACTCACGTTAATTTATTTCTGAGCAATACAAATATAATCTACTATTTCATCATACTGATTCGGCTCAAAAAACACATAATTATTATCTTTTTTAAACCAGGTCATTTGTCTTTTTGCATAACGTCGCGTGTTGGTTTTTATCTTTTCAATGCTCATCTCCAAAGAACATTTTCCTGACAAGTAATCAAATAATTCCTTATAGCCAACCGTATTCAATGCATTCAAATCTTTATATGGAAATAAAGTTTGAGCTTCTTGTGAAAATCCATTTGCCATCATGCTATCAGTACGGGCATTAATCTGCTCATTGAGAATATCTCTTGGCAAAGTAAGACAAATCTTCAGTATGTGAAAATCACGTTTCTTCTTTTTCTGCGTACGCAAAGAAGTATACGTCTGTCCGGTTTGGATACAAACTTCCAATGCACGTAACACGCGATTAGGATTCTGTTTATCTACTATTTCGTAATATTGTTTATCCAGTTTTTGCAAATCATTCAATAAAGGTTCCAAGCCTTCATTTTCCAAACGCCCTTTCAAATCCCGCCGCAACTTTTCATCAATATCAGGCAGAGAATCAATGCCATTGCAAACGGCATCAATATACAATCCACTTCCGCCGGTAAGGATTACATATTGATTATCCTGAAATAATTGATTTATTTTTTTCAGTGCCTCTTCCTCATACATGGATACATTATAATAATCCGAAATGGAAAGATGCCCGATAAAATGATGCCTCACTCCCCTTCTCTCTTCCATAGACGGAGCAGCCGTTCCTATAACGGTTTCTTTATAAAATTGACGGGAATCGGCAGATAAAATTTCTGTCTGTAATTCTTTTGCCAAATTGATGCTCAATGCTGTTTTTCCGACAGCAGTCGGACCTGCAATTACAACAAGGACAGGTGCTTTTTCCAATGAATTTAGATTTCTATATCGTTATTTAAAGATTCGAAATCTTCTTCATCATAATAATCTTCCATATCCTCTTCTTCCAAAATTTCTGCCTGTCCTTCCAAAATTTCTTCCATATCGGATAACATAACCGGCTTGGGAAGCTCTCCTGATGAATATGTACATTGAGGATATTGTTTTCCGGAATCGCTTTCGAATGCTTTAAGCAATTCAATATAAAAGACTTTCAAATTCAGAAAATCATATTCATAGATAAGCCTTTGGTGAGGATCATCAATAAAATTGCTCAAAACAGCTTCTTTCATAACGGTTTTGGAAAGATATGATTGGGAATTATCGGAATTTTCCTCCTCATCCATATCAATAAGAGTTATTTCACTCATTTTTTCCCACCGGCGGTCACAAATATAAAACGACGCTAATTCATGCGTATCTAAACCTGATATGCTTTGTTGAATAATATCATGAAAGTCTTTAAATGTTTGTTCTGCCAATATCTCATAGTCCCGTATGAAATCTTCCACATCATCAAACAAAAGTCTAAACTTATACGTATACATACAAATTTCAAATTATTATTACTTAATCTGACTGCAAAAGTATTAAAAAAACAATATAGAATAAACCTTATTGCAAAAATGATTAAGAAAAAGTTTGACATATTATAAAAATTATACCATTTATAAGATGAAATCCGATTTTTAGAAGCAAGTAAACAGGTAGAAGTCAATTAATTCGTTACATGTTTACTTGCTTGTAGAGGGAACATTCCTCCGATTGAAGAAAAGGACTTTTCAGCTTACTTTGACTTATTTAGTCCCCTCTATTTTACGGGAGCAAAACAAAGTCCTTACTTCATCATTACAAAATAAAGACTTTGCATTCACGAGATAAAGTACTTATGCGTGCGAGATAAAGTACTTACGCGTACAAGATAAAGTACTTGCAGCCACGAGATAAAGTACTTTTTACACCATCTCTAATTACATGAGTTCCATGTCTTTGAAAGTAGCTTTCTGTAGCGTTTCTTTGGTGTCTTTGTCGGGAATAAAGCGTATATTCACTTCTTTGATATTGTTCGCTGTAAGCTGTTCTTTTTTATCTACTCCCTCCGAATGTACCGTCAAGCGAAAGGTGCCGAGATCTTCAATCTCTACAGTATACCCGTCAAGCAGCAAGCGTATAATAACTTTTCCTAAACGGGAATAAGCAAGTTGTGCTTCCTTGGGGTCGAGTGTCGTACCTTCCGAAGCTAAAATTGCAATCTCTTTTTCCTTTTTCAGTCCAATACTTTTTAATGCGACATACCATTTCTTTGGCGCTTTGATGTCCCTTGGATTGATTCTTTCAATTTTTTTGAAAAATAATGACATAGCTTTTGATTTTTAATATTAATAATTTATTTAATTTTGTTATTATTTTATTTCTAATTCTGAGCCTAATTGGATTTCAAAATTCATCAATATTGATTTTATTTTACTATCTTTCCGGAATAAATCACTTGACTATTTTCCAACAACCTATAGACATACATCCCTCTTGGCAAGTATGCTATATTAATGCTGTTACCTGCATCGCTGCTTCTTAATATTACTTTCCCTTGCATATCTACTAATTCAAATATTGAAAATTGATTTTGCAAATTTCCTTCTATTATAATATGTTGGTTTGTCGTATTATAGTATACTTTGCTTTGCTTGGATTTGAGTTGAAAGTCAATAGCGTATGTGTTATTTTTGTTTTTACAATTACATACAAAAGAACCTAAATCACTTTGAGGCGGAATAGTATTTGCACTTCCATAAAAAAACAATAAGGAAATAGAATCGTTACTTATTTTACCTTTTCCTTCAAAAGAACATTCTATGCTATCTCCAAATTGATCTTCATCACAATATATCCAACTTTGATAAGGAATATACAAACTATCATTTATTATAAATGCATTAACATTATATTCACAGTATGAATAGCGCATGGGGAAAAATGAAATTAACAAATCAGAATCAACACCTTCTGTTATTACAATATCATGATACATGGGTGAAAGTATAACTTCAGAAGCGTTAACAGGGAAGCAAATACTTTCTACAGAATACGTTCCAAAAAAACGCTGAACATCTTGAGCACATAGTGTTGTTCCCATCAAAAGGAATACTATTATTAATTTTATTTTTGATAATGATTTCATGGTTTCACTATGTTTTCTATTATTTGCAAATGTATAAACCTTATCTTATTTCTAACTCCGAGCCTAATTGGATTTCAAAAGGTCCATCAATGGTCGTTTCGTGAATAGCATCAAGAATTAATTTTGCATTATTATTAACTACTACATTTTTTACATATATATCACAACCAGTAGATGTTTGGTTGGTACTAACAGTTCGATTGATAAAGTTGGTTGTTTTGCATGCCATTCGAACAGCTTTATATGCATTAATCCTGCCTGCCCCAACTTGTCCTGGATACAAATGTGCATCGGCTATAGGGTCTGCTGTTACTTTAATAATGTGTTGAATTTCTGCTGGTGTTAAATTCTTATCAATACTTTTCAGCAACGCACATACTCCGGCAACTATAGGGGCAGATATAGATGTCCCTCCCTGAAATCCATAATATGGCCATGTATTTGTCGTCCCATCTGCATTCAATGTTGATATTGTTACCATAATTTCATATCCCGGAGCACAAATATCTATTTCTGGATAATTTGCATAAGTTTCACCATTAGGATATGGAGTAGTATGGTTGTCATTTTTATCTGTTGCGCCGACAATAATTATGCGTTCATCTACTTGGTGTGCAAAAGGGAAAGCTTGATTATCTGAATCGGACTGTTTATTGCCTGCAGCTCGTACAATAACCGTACCTCTATCCAATGCCTCTTTTACCAACAATTTCATAGTAGTAGAGGCAGAAGTTGAACCAAACCAACTAAAAGTAATTACATCTGCATCCATTTCAAAAACAGCATTATAAACTAGTGCCTCTAAAGAGGAAGGATAATCATAAGCAATAAGATTAGTATTAAAACCGATAGCAGCTAATCCTCCGCCTCCATCTGTTTCTGCAGCAGCAGAACCTGCACATCGCGTACCATGATCATTAGTATTAGGAGTAAAAGGATTTCCAGTATGTGGATTATATGGAGGATTTATTTTATTAACTAATTCAGGATTTGTTATATCAAATCCACAATCAAAAATAGCAATATTAATATCAGAGGAGCCTTTTGTTATATCCCATGCTTTATCTGCCTGTATTTTAGGAAGATGCCACAACCAACTTCTGCTGTCATCTGAATAATAATTATTCCACATATCATCAGAGGGTACATACATTGGCTCATCTTCTGCTTTTGATTGATAAATATCATAAAAGAAATCTGGAACTTTGCTTTCTAAAGACATTATCAATTTTTCAGCATCACATTCACATTCAATAACCGCTGTTTGTTTCAAATAAGCATTATTAACTTTAGGAAAAGCATATCGAAATGAAGTAACATTAAATTGATTAAAAATATCAGTAACACTTTTGTTTAATGATACTAACCCTTTTTCATTGCGTTTTACACTATTAGTATCTCGCAAATTAGCATAAATATAGCTTTCTTTGGGTTTTAGAACATTTTCTTGTGAACAAACATCAAAGAATAACCCTATAAGAATTATAAATACAAAACATTTTTTCATAGCTTACTTCCCTTTATTATTTTATTATACAGCATTTTATTTTCAGTAGTTTCTACTTTTAAGATATACATACCCATCGCTAAAAATGATAAATCTATTTGTTTAAATGATCCGCTATTTTGCGAATAAACTAAAACCCCTTCGGTATTATATACCTCCACATTACAAATATTTTCATAATCAATGGAAATGGAATTATAAAATGGATTTGGATATATTTTTATGTTTGGCAAATGAAATTCCTGTATTG
>QMCD01001396.1_pt1 | contig 14931 bp, 16 predicted proteins | sample 1821841 | NCBI WGS metagenome assembly QMCD01 (sample SAMN01991225, study PRJNA193472) | Termite gut metagenome, whole genome shotgun sequencing project. | isolation source: worker | host: Macrotermes natalensis | reverse complement strand
CGTAGCCTGCTAATCGCTAATCGCTAATCGCTAATCGTTGTTGTGTTGTTTGGTCCATTGCTCTTTACGCAGGGCGAATGCACCGGACGGAGAAACGATTGGTCTTACCGCTACCGCTATCCGGGTAGACGCCCGTGCTGTGGAAGTACAGGTGGTAGGCGTTGGAGGTAAGGGACGGGTACTGCGTAGCAGACCAATAACGCCCGTCCGTGCTCTGATCGGAGCCACCATTGTGGCCTGAAGCTGAGAAGAACGCTTCGCGAATAAAAAATTAAAAATGAAGAGTGAAGAAAGAGGCTAACGCGGCGCGAAAATCACCTTTCACTTGTAATGTGCGGCGGCGAGAATGGCGTCTGCGGCGGCGTCCCAGCCAAAGCGTTGTCTCTCGGTCGCAAAATTAGCGCGCAAAGTGTCGAGATTCTCAAAAGCACGCTCGATGCCCGCCACCAAACCCTCCGCCGTCGGCGGCACGACATAACCCACCGTTCCGTCCCGCACCACCTCCGGCAACCCCCCGACATCCGTCACAACCATCGGAACCCCGAAGTGATAAGCAATCTGCGTCACACCGCTCTGAGTGGCCGACCGATAGGGCAAAACCACCAAATCTGCAACCGAAAACCACAACCGAACCTGCTCGTCCGGCACAAAATGGGGGTGAACAACGACGCCCTCTTTCGGCAGATCATAAAGCCCAATATCGTCGTAAAACTCGCCCACCACAAGCAGCATCCGCTCGCCCGAAGGCTTCCACGCCGAAAGCAACAGGTCCAACCCCTTGTACTCCCGCACCAACCCGAAAAACATTGCATAATGCTGCGCCGGATCGAGCCCCAACAGACGACAAGCCTCCTGGCGCGCCACCCGTTCGCCAAAATTATCGAACAGTGGATGGGGCGAGGTGACACACGGCTGGTCGGCACGCCGAAACGCCTCCAAATCGCGCGCCACCGCTCTCGACATCGCTACGAAACCATCCATCGAGCGCACAAAAAAGCGCGTCAAAAGCCCGTCCCACCAATGTCGCTCGTGGGGAACGACGTTGTCCAACTGCACGATGAATTTAGTGTGTTTCGAGAAAATTTTAGCCACTCGCGCGATCGTTCCGAAGCACGGCGCCATCATCGGTGTCCAATATTTCAGCACCACCATATCGGGCTTGCGGCGTGCAATTTTTAGTCCTACACTGAGCCAGTTGAGCGGATTGATGGTGTTGATAACTCGTTGAATGTCAATGTCTTGGGGCTTTGTACCGTCGCGAAATTGGCTTCGTCCCGGGAAGAGCCACGAGGGGTATTGCACCCGAAAAGTCCAGACGCCCACCTCCCAGCCCCGAGCCGCAAAAACGCGAGCCAGAGTTTCGATAATCGTCGCGATACCTCCGCGATAAGGGTATGCAGGACCAAGAAAAATTACTTTCATTACACAAAAGTAGAATTTTTTTTTGATCCCTCATCGGTCTCTGACGGCACTCAGGAAAATAAAATGAAAAATATTCTGTGAAAAATGGTATTATGTATTGCATAGTATTATTTTTTGTTTTATCTTTGCAGTGTCAAACAAAGAGAAACAAATTATTAACTTAAAAATAACACAACTATGAAAACAAGAATGATGAGCTCCACACGCACCAGAACCCGCGGTAAATTGCAAATCCTGCTCCCCATCTACGTATCCGGAGTGAGGTAAATCCGCCGCCGTCCAAACAAAAAAAGCGAAATCCGACGTGGTTTCGCTTTTTTTATATATCTTTCTCTTCGCGTTGCTCGTCGAAAGATAGGATGCGGCTCGGATAATCGCAAATAAATTTGCATTATCGCTCGCCTTTCACTATCTTTGTCCCAATTGGAAAAATAATAACAAAAAAAATAGTAACGTGCCTGGAAAGTGTGGTTCGTACGAACTAAACTGTAAACGGGTAAATGTTGAACGAAAACCGGAGTGGCTAAAATGTGATTTAGGGGGCGGCATCGATTACAATGCCGTTGCCCGAATTGTTAGAGAGAATAGGTTAAATACTATTTGCAGCAGCGGGAAATGTCCGAACAGGGCTGAATGTTGGGGTCGACGGACCGCAACGTTTATGATTTTGGGGGACGTTTGTACGAGGGGATGCAGGTTCTGCGCAACCAAGAGCGCGGGCCGTTCCGGAGAACTTTTACCAGTGGACGAGGGTGAGCCTTTACGGGTTGCCCGCTCTGTTGTGGCTATGGGGTTGGAGTATGTCGTTCTGACCTCCGTCACCCGGGACGATCTTCCCGACGAGGGGGTGGGGCAGTGGAAGAGTGTTGTGGAGGCGATTCGCCGCGAAAATCCAAAGACAAAAATCGAGGTTTTGGTACCCGACTTCAACGGTCGGGCGGAGTTGCTGGATGCTATTGTGGCAGCCGGGCCTGACGTTGTGGGCCATAATGTGGAGACTGTGCGGCGGTTGACGCCTGTTGTGCGGAGTGCGGCAAGCTATGAGCGGAGTTTGGAGGTGCTGAGGTATTTTTCTGCAAAGTCGCCCATAACCAAGAGCGGTTTGATGGTCGGTTTGGGCGAGACGGTGGACGAGGTGTTGGCGACGATGGACGATTTGCGGGCGGTGGGGGTGAGTGCGATTACGTTGGGGCAGTATTTGCGGCCGACGCGGGAGCATTTGACGGTTTCGGAGTATGTTGCGCCGGCAATGTTCGATTTTTATCGCGGTGAGGCGTTGCGGCGCGGGTTTGGTTATGTTGCCAGCGGGCCGTTGGTGCGTTCGTCGTATATGGCCGAGCAGTTGTTTTTATGATTGCGGTCGAGGATTGGGGGCTGGTGGAGTACTCTGTCGCGCTGGAGCGGCAACGGAGAGTGTTTGAGGGATTGATTGCTCGTAAGTCTGGCGTCGAGCAAGGGCTGAACATCAGCCCGCCGCGTGGGGGCGACGGCGGACTGACGGTCTCTGAGGAGACCGGAGGGGTGATTGTTTTTTGCGAACATCCGGCGGTGTTCACGTTGGGCCGGAATGGCGATGAGGGGAATATTTTGCGCCGGACTGGGGTGTCGATCCACCGGACGGACAGGGGTGGCGATGTGACGTTCCACGGGCCCGGGCAGGTGGTGTGTTATCCGATCTTGGAGTTGGGCGGGTTGGGGCTTAGGGAGTACGTCGGATTGTTGGAGCAGAGTGTTATCGAGACGTTGGCGGAGTTTGGCATCGAGGGTTTTCGGCGTGAGGGGTACACGGGGGTGTGGACGGCAGGGGGGAAGATTTGTGCTATCGGGGTGCGGGCGTCGAGGGGGGTGGTGATGCACGGGTTGGCGTTGAATGTGACCACCGATTTGAGTTGGTTCGGGTTTATTAATCCGTGTGGGGAGAGTGGGGGCGAGGTGACGAGCGTGGTGCGTGAGATTGAGTCGGGCCGAAGCTGCGGAGAGGCAAACGATAGTGCGGCCCTTTGCGGGCGGAGCTTAGGGTCGGCAGGCTCGGGGAGCCTGAGAAGGGTTTTGGAAGAGAAGATAATTAAAAAACTATATTATGGAAAAGCAATGGGTAACTCTGGCGCAGGGTGATCCGGAGCGGGTGGAGACGTTGGCTCGGGAGTTGGATATTTCTCCGGTGCTGGCCAATTTGTTGGTTCAGCGGGGAGTGGAGACGTCCCTGGAGGCCGATAGGTTCTTTAATCCGCGAATGGAGCATTTGCACGACCCTTTTCTGTTGAAGGATATGGATCGGGCTATCGACCGGATCCACAGGGCGGTTTCGTCGAAAGAGACCATTATGATATGGGGCGATTACGATGTGGACGGGACGAGTGCGGTGGCTTTGCTGTATATCTTTTTGAGAAGGCTGGGGCACGAAAACCTGATGTTTTATATCCCCGACCGGTATAAGGAGGGGTATGGGATTTCGGTTAAGGGGATCGATTATGCCAAGGCCAGTGGTGTGGGGCTTATCATTTCGGTCGATTGCGGGATCAAGGCTGTGGAGCGGGTGGAGTATGCCCGCGGGTTGGGGATAGATTTCATCATCACCGACCACCATCTTGCGGGCCCCGAACTGCCTAAGGCCGTGGCGGTTGTCGATCCTAAGCGGGGCGATTGCACCTATCCGTTTCCGGAGCTGAGCGGTTGCGGCGTGGCGTTCAAGATTGCACAGGCCTATTGCCAGAGGTACGATGTGTCGTTCGAGGAGATAGAGCGGTTGTTGGACCTGGTGGTGATAAGTATTGCGAGCGACATTGTTCCCGTGACGGGCGAAAACAGGGTTTTGGCGCACTATGGGTTGGAACGGTTGAACTCCAAACCCAATAAGGGGCTGGCCTCGATAATCAAGATTTGCGGCCTGGCGGGCGACGATAAAGGGGGGAAGCACAAGATAACGATCGACGATATTGTCTTTAAGATAGGCCCGCGAATCAACGCGGCGGGGCGGATGAGGATGGGCGATGAGGACGAATTTTCGGGTGGCCACGCGGCGGTGAACCTTATGATAGAGCGCGACGAGGATGCTGCTGGATTGTTCGGGGCGCAGATAGACGAGGCCAATTCGGACAGGAAGAATATCGACCGAACGGTCACTCAGGAGGCGCACGACTTCATCGAGAGCAATCCTGCGTTGAAGAAGATGAAGTGCACCGTCATCTACAACCCCAAGTGGATGAAGGGCATCGTGGGGATCGTGGCGTCGCGGCTCATCGAGACCTATTATCGGCCGACGGTGGTGATGACTATGAGCAACGGGTTTGCAACGGGTTCGGCGCGCTCGGTGCCCGGGTTCGACCTCTATGCGGCGGTGGAGAGTTGCGCCGATCTGTTGGAAAACTTCGGCGGGCATATGTATGCCGCAGGGTTGACTATGAAGCCCGAGAATTTGGATGAGTTCACGCGTCGGTTCAATGAATATGTCGAAGAGAACATCACCGAGCAGCTGCTCACGCCCACGGTGGAGATAGATTCGCCGTTGTTGTTCAGCGACATTACGGCCGATTTTCGTCGCAATTTGGCGCGGTTCCAGCCTTTCGGGCCGGGCAATCAGTCGCCGGTGTTCGTCACCTATCGGACGAGCAATCGGGGCGATGCCAAGCTGGTGGGTGCCGAGAAAGAGCACCTGAAAATGGATTTGGTGCAGCTCGAAAAGCCCAATACGGCCATTGCGGCGATAGCTTTCGGCCAGCCCGGGCACCACGAGTGGGTGAGGAGCGGCCGTCAGGTGGATGTGTGTTATTCGATTGTGGAGAACCACTTCCGCGGCGTCGTCACTCCGCAGTTGAGGGTCAAGGACCTCAAGCCGGTGATGTAACGACGTATCGTGCTTTGATGGTCGTTCCCTGTCCGATGGCGGTGTAGAGTATCCATTCGGTGGGGAACCAGAAGTTGTAGTCGCGACCCGGAATTTTGCCGTGTGGTCGGGTGTGGTCGTTGTAGATGCTGTGGATGGTGAAAATGCCGTTCGTTCCCGGGTTCTCCTCCACCGAGCATAGCCACAGTTCGGGGCAATGGCTGATGTCCACCTCTTTCAGTTGACAGCATATCGCTTGTAGTTCTTTCAATTCTTTGCATCCTTTCAGATTGAGCGAAGCGATGGCGTTCACCTGGCAGTTGAGCTTCGTCAGGGCCCGATTGCCGGAGAGGTCGAGCGAGGTGAGGCTGTTGTTCCAGCATTGCAGGTTTTTCAGCTTCGGGCACGTCGACACATCGAGCCGTGTGAGCAGGTTGGCCCCGCAGTGCAGTTCGGCCAGACCCGCGCAACCCGACACATCGAGCGCGGTGAGTTCATTCACTTCGCACGTGACGAACGAAAGCCTTTCGCCGCGGGGCAGTGTGAGGCTCACAAGGTCGTTGAAGTCCACTCCCAGCGTCTCCAACGAGGTGTTGTGACTCAGGTCGAGCGAACTCAGCCGGTTCTCAGTGCAGGTGAGATAGGTGAGCCCCGTGAAGTGCTCGATGCCGGCCAGCGACGCTATTTCTCCGCCGACGGGCAGAGATATTTTTTTGACGCCGGCCGCTTCCGCCTGAGACAACACGCCGTCTCCATCTTTGTCCCAAATGTCCATCTGCGCTTCGGCCCACGACAGAAAATGGGGGTCGGCGATGGCATCCAGCACATTCTCCGAATCGCGGTTGACGATCGGTCGCGACTGCTCGGCAGCACTCTTGGGTTTCGCAACTTCTTCCTTGCCGCAACTGGCCAGCACGACCAGCAGCGTTAACAACAATTTCTTCATAGAATGACAGGCGTTTTTTTGATATAAAAACGTCTTATAGTTTGGTGTAGTATATAAATAATTCTTATACCTTAATAACGACACTCTCCACCTCATCGGTCGTAATCGGGATGCGCCGTTCGCCCAACAATCGGTTGCCCGAAGGGGTTATCAGCATATCGTCCTCCAACCGGATGCCCCCGAAACCGATGTATTTTTCGACCTTCGGGAAATACACAAACTCACTGCAAGTGCCCTCGGCGCGCCACTTGGCAATCAGCTCCGGCACGAAATAGATGCCCGGCTCGACCGTCACCACCATACCCGTCTCCAACCGCCGACCCATCCGGCAAGCTCTGGTCGCGAGGTCGTCCGAACGCCGCGTCTCGTCGTCATAACCCACATACTGTTCGCCCAGATTCTCCATATCGTGGACATCCAGCCCCATCTGGTGGCCCAACCCGTGGGGCATAAACAGATAGTGAGCCCCCGCAGCGACCGCCTCATCCACCGGACCTTTTACCAACCCCAAACCTTGCAGCCCATCGAGGATCACCCGCGCCGCTGCCAAATGGACATCGACGTACCTCACCCCCGGGCGCGAAATCTCGAAAGCGTGGTTATTGGCCGCCAGAACAATGTCATAAATCTCCTTTTGTCTGCCGCTGAACCGTCCTCCCACCGGAATTGTCCGCGTGTTGTCGCTCGTGTAGCCGCTCGTAGCCTCCGCTCCGGCATCGACCAACAGCAACCGGCCGTTCTCCAACGTGCCGTCATAGTTGTGGTTGTGCAGCACCTCGCCCCGCTGACTGACTATGGAGTGGAACGACGTGCCCCAACCGCGGCGCAACGCAATCCCCTCCATCGCGCCCGCGATCTCGCGCTCCGACACCCCCTCGCGGCACATCTGCATCGCCGTCGTGTGCATTTTGTAGGCGGTGTCGCAGGCGTATTCGATCTGGGCGATCTCCTCGGCCGACTTCTTGTCGCGCATACTCACCACGGCCCGTATGAGCTCCACAGAAGCGTCCGGCACAGTCCCGAAAATCTCGCGCAACTCGCCGTAACCCTCGGCCCTGTACGGCCTCAGGGTGTGAACTTTGCGCCCCTTGCCGACGTAACCCTGCACGGTTTCGGCCAAAGATCTGCGCGGACAGGTCAGGTGCACTCCCGCCTTTTCGGCCAGCTCTTTCACGCTCGGTTGCGGCCCCATCCAAATTATGTCGTCCACCGTGAAGTCGTCGCCAAAAAGGGTTGCCTGGCCGCTGTCGACATCGACGATGGCCGCCAGATCGGGCAGGTCGAGCCCGAAATAGTACAGGAAAGTGCTGTCCTGCCGAAAACGATAGGCGTTGGCGTGATAGTTGATGGGCGACTCGCCGTTGCCGAGCAACAGCACGACACCCCCCGACAGCTTGCCGGAAAGAGCCTTTCGTCTTTCGATGTAGGTGGAGGATGAAAACATATCGTTAACAGTTAATTATCTTGTAAACCTTATCTCCCCGCCTCAACAGGGTGTCGGTTTTGATCGAGCAATAAACTCCCTGCGGCGCAACATCCACAAAACCATCGCCCACACGAACCGCAACATCGGCCATTTCGATCGCTCCGGTGGTCTCGCCCAACACCAGCAGCTCGCTCCCGCTATCCAACTCCGACGCCTCCACAAGCACCTCCGCCACCGAAATCTTCTTGAAAAAGTTGGTCACCCGACCGACATACACCTTTCGCTTGGTCGCACTCGACCCGTAATTCCTGCTCAGCTCCGGCACCTCGGCCCCCAAATACCACCCGCTCCAAAAGCCGCGATTGAACACCTCCGCCACCCTCGACTGCCACACCTCCACCCTCCGAGCATCGAACGAACCGTCGCAAACAGCTTCCACCGCCTCGCCATAAACCTCCACCGTGCGCCTGACGTACTCCGCCGAACGTGCTCGACCCTCGATCTTCAGCACCCGAACCCCCGCCGCCAGCATCCTGTCCAAAAACGGCAACGTACACAGGTCTTTCGGAGACAGCAACCACCTGTCCTCGACAACCAACGCCTCGCCCGTCTCCCGATCCCGAAGCTCCCAATCGCGGCGACAAAGCTGGCGACAAGCACCTCGATTAGCCGAATTGCCGCTCTGGTGAAGGCTCAAATAGCACCGCCCGCTCACCGCCATACACAACGCCCCGTGGGCAAACATCTCGATCCGGATCGGCTGCCCGTCCGGGCTGGCGATATTCCGGGCCGCAATGGCCTCCACCTGGGACAAATTCAGCTCCCTGGCCAGCACCACCGTATCGGCCCACCGAGCGTAAAACTCTGCCGCATCGGCGTTGGAAACATTGGCCTGCGTAGAGATGTGCACCGCCAAACCCCTCTCCCGCGCCCTCAAAATCACCGCAAGGTCCGACGCAATGACGGCGTCGACCCCTTCGGCCACGGCGCGATCCAAAATATCGTCGAGCAGGGCCATCTCCTCATCGTATATCACCGTGTTGAGGGTCAGAAAACACTTTACGCCCCGCCCGTGTGCCGTCCCTACGATCCGCGTCAGGTCTTCCACCGAAAAGTTGGCACTCGAAGCCGCTCTCATATTCAGCCCCCCGACCCCGAAGTACACCGCATCGGCTCCCGCGTCGATCGCCGCAACCAACGACTCCCACGAACCCGCGGGGGCTAAAATCGTTATATCTTTACGAGTCACTTACTTCTCCCAAGTTGTCCGATAGCAAACTCTCGCAACCCTTCGCCCGAAACACTCAACCCGTCCAGCGCATTCACGGCAAGAGCAAACCGCCGCTCTATCTCCTCTTCCGCCCTCCGGCGCACACCATAGCTCTCATAAAGTGCCATAACCCGCGCCACATCTCTGCCCGTGGCAACCAACTCTTCGGCCGGAACCTGCAACGAAAGAAAAGTCAGCTTGCCCTCCGCAATATCGCCCCCCAGGGTTTTCCCCAGCCGCGCATCGCCATAGCAATCCAACAGGTCGTCCTGAATCTGGAACGCTATGCCGAACTGCAACGCAAACTCCCTCAACCGGGCGATGTCGTCCGCCGAAGCTCCCCCGATGACCGCCCCCATCGACACCGCACCCACAAAAAGAGCGGCCGTCTTGCGTTCGACTGTCATCAAATAGTCGCCCCCGCAATCCATATCCATCCGCTGACCCTCGCACACTGCGATGGCCGCCTCGTTGAAACAGGCCAGCACCCGCGGCAACAACTCTGCTCGCAACTCCCCCAATCGCCTGTAAGCCAATATCATCAACGCATCGCCCGACAAGATGGCGACATTGGCCCCCCACTTGCCGAAAACAGACTCCCGACCCCGCCTCAGGGGTGCGTTGTCCATAATATCGTCGTGCAACAGCGTAAAGTTGTGGAACATTTCCACTGCTTCGGCAGCCGGCAGAGCATCTTCGGCAGCTCCCCACAGCCCCGCCGTCCGCACCACAAAGTCGTGACGCAACCGCTTGCCCCCATCCATAATGTACCGAATGGGGTCGTACAGCAGGCGCGGTTCGTGCTCAAACATCAGCTCTGAGCCGGAGCGCGCATTATCATCGCCTTGTCCACCTCGATGGTGACATCCTTGTCGACCGAGATGACCACTGTCGTCGCCTTAATTTCCTTCACCGACCCGTGGATACCTCCCGCGGTAACCACCTTACTGCCCTTTTCGAGCGATTCGCGAAACTTGGCCAGCTCCTTCTGCTGTTTCTGTTGCGGCCGGATCATAAACAACCACATCACCGCAAAAATCAAAACCATCGGCAGGATCATTCCCATTCCGCCGCCGAAAAGGCCACCCGTGCCCTCCGTTGTCTGCAAAAAAATCATACAATAAAATATTTTAAGTTATTCAGTTTACCTCAGCCTTTACCGTTATGCTGTATTTACCTCCCGAGCTCTCCACCTCGACGAGCTTCAACTGCGTGCCCCACATTCCGCGGCTGTCGAACCGGAACGAAAAATCGCCCCTCTCGCCCACACCGATAGGCCGTTTCTCGTACTCCACCGCCGTACAGCCGCACGAGCTCCTCACGCTCGTGATGACCAGCGGCTCTGTGCCCGAATTTAAAACCTGCGCCTCATACAGCACCACCTCGCCCGCCCGCACAGACCCCAGATCTATCAAGGTGTCGGTTCGGGCAAGCACATCGAACACCGCCCCTTGGGTCGTTTTTGTTGCCGGTTTGCTAACGCAACCCATCAACATGAAAATATGAAAAAATGAAAATATGAAAAAATATTTCATTGCCTAACCTCCCCTGCTATTTTATCCAGCACCCCGTTGATGAACTGGTTGCTTCCGTGGGTGGAATAGTATTTCGAAATCTCGATATATTCGTCCAGAACCACACGGGTCGGAATGTCGGGAAATGTGTGCATTTCGGCCGTCGCGGTGGTGGCTATCAGATTGTCCATCAGCGCAATGCGCTCCACATCCCAATTGGCCGAGAACCGCTCGACAAGCCTCAAATTGTCATCATAATCGTGAACCGCTGCGACGAACAACCGGTCGGCAAACTTCTCGTCCTCGTCGCCCCGAAACTGCGACACCACCCGCAAAGGTCTTCCCTGTTTCATCTTTTCCAGCGTCCGGTCGACCATTATTATTGCAAATCCGGCGTCGTCGCTCCACAGCACCGACCGCTCCTCCAAAGCCTCTTCCAACAGTTCGTTATCCTCGACGAACGGCGCAGAAAAAAAATCTCTCACAAACTGCTGATCACCTCCCTCGGAGGACATATATGAAGAGTACAACTCGTTCTGCGTCAAAGAGTTATACACGTCTCTAATCACATCCTCGCTCCAACGCAACTTACGCTTTTTCAGCCGATCCCGCACAACCTCGCTATCGGCGATCGAACGGATAAAAGGGTTATCGACAAACTTGGTGTTGGGATTTTTCTCCTCCTCGGTGGGCAAATATTTCGATCTGCCCAACTCTATCCTCTCGGCCGCAAGCCGACGAACCTCCACAATGAGCCACAACATCAGAAAATAGAGGTCGTAAGTGGCGTCGATGGAGGCCCGCAACTCTTTACGCGAAAGTTTAACATCGCCCATACCCCCCACCAGCCAGCCGTACATCGCCTTCAGCACCTTGATCCTAAGCAGTCTCCTCGAAATCATAGGGTGCAAAGATAGTTAATTTTTCACTATCTTTGCATCCCTATGGAGGAGACGTTAGAAAGGAAGATCTGGGATTTGATTGTTGTCGGCGGCGGGGCGGCGGGACTTATGGCGGCAGGCACGGCGGCAAGGGATGGCAAAAGCGTGCTGCTCATCGAAAAGATGGAAAAGAGTGCCCGCAAGGTCAACATCACGGGCAAGGGCCGCTGCAATCTCACCAATATGTGTACCCCCGAGGAGTTTTTGGAGAAGGTGCGGTCGGAGGGCGGCGCCGAATTTTTCGCCCCGTCGCTGGGTTTTTTCGGTGTGGGCGGGTTGTGTCACTTCTTCAAAAAGCAGGGGGTGAAGCTCGAAGTCGAGCAGGGCAAGCGTGTCTTTCCGGCGGGCGGCAAGGCGTACGAAATAAGCGATGCGCTGCGTTATTGGTGTGCCGACAACGAGGTGGTGGTGATGCTGAACACAAAGGTGGAACAGATTTTGACCTCGTCGGGCAAGGTCTACGGGGTGAATTATAAGAACAAACGGGGTTTTATTCGCAAGGCCGAGTGTCGCAATGTACTGATCGCGACGGGCGGGGCGAGCTATCCGGCGACGGGGAGCGAGGGCGATGGCTATGGGTTGGCGCACGGGGTGGGGCACACCATCGTCGAGGTGCGGCCGTCGCTGGTTGCGCTACGGAGCGACCATCCCAAGTTTGCCGAGCTGAACGGGTTGAGGTTGAAGAACACGCGCGCCTTTTTGGAGGTGGACGGCGAGGTTGTCTGCGAGGAGTTCGGCGAGGTGGAGTTTTCGCCTCGGGGGCTCGACGGTGCGGCCATTTTGCGCCTTTCGCGGTCGGCGGTAGATGCGGTGATAGATGAACGAAAGGTCGAGTTGGCGTTGGACCTGAAGCCAGGGATGACCGAGGATGTTTTGCGCGATCGCATTGCGCGCGAGGTGACCGAACTGGACGAGAAGGCTTTTACGGCCGATCTGTTGCGTAAATTGTTGCCGCGGGGTTTGGTCTTTTTTGTGGCGAACGAGGCGGGGGTCAATCCCAAGACCTTTGCGGTGCGACTCACCGAGGAGGAGATCGGGAGGCTTATCGGTGCTATGAAGCGGGCGGTTTTCCCCATTGTCGACTATGGTCCGTGGGAGCAGGCCATCGTTACGGCGGGGGGAGTGTCGCTTGCCGAGGTCGATCCCGAGACGTTGCAGTCGCGCCTCGTGAAGGGGTTGTATTTTGCGGGCGAGGTGCTCGATCTGGATGCCGACACGGGGGGATATAACCTGCAAATCGCCTTTTCGACGGGCAGGCTGGCTTCTCAATTGAGAGGTTAGTTATGTTACAGTATTTTTCAGCCCGCCGCCGCCCCTTGGCGGGCTGACGACTTCGAACTAAGTCGAAAAAACTTTTGAGCGATGAAGATTTATACCAAGACGGGTGACGAGGGGATGACCTCTCTTATCGGCGGCGAGCGCGTTTCGAAAGCCGATGCGCGGGTGGAGGCTTATGGCACGGTGGACGAGTTGGCGGCCCATTTGGGGTTGTTGGGTGATTTCATCGAGGACGGGTTTCCTGCCATCACAGACCAGATTGCCCAGATACAGAATGATTTGATGAGAGTTATGGAGGTGCTTGCGAGTCAAGAGTCATCAGTCAAGAGTCAGGAGTCGGCTACGCGAAAAAGCCTGCGACATATGTCGCACCAAGGACTCATAACTCATAACTCATCACTAATGACTGATAAGCTCGAAGGGTTCATGGACTCGTTCGACACCCGCTTCACAGGTTTTGTCGTTCCCGGGGGTGACAAAAAGATTTCGCAGGCACACGTTTGCCGAACGGTTTGCCGGCGTGCCGAGCGTCGGGCTGTGGCGGCTGGTGCAGGGGCGGAAGTTTTACAATATCTTAACAGACTTTCGGATTGGTGTTTTGCGGTTTCGACTTTTTTTGTTAGCTTCGCAATTCGAAAATAGGTAATTGCTTATGTATTGGACGCTTGAATTGGCATCGAAGTTAGAGGACGCGCCCTGGCCTGCAACCAAGGAGGAGCTGGTGGATTATGCCGTCCGCAGCGGTGCCCCGTTGGAGGTGATCGAAAATTTGGAGGAGATCGAGGATGAGGGCGACATCTACGAAAGCATAGAGGATATTTGGCCGGACTATCCTTCGAAGGATGATTTCTTCTTCAACGAAGAAGAATATTGAATTTGTCGTGAAAAGCACTCGTCTTTCACGCTTCCTTGTTTTTCGCTCGGGCCCGTACGTTTTGTACTGTCCCCTCGCTCGAAACCGCGGTCGGCGTAAAATCCGAGCACTTTTGACGACTAATTAGTTTTTTGTTTTTTAGCTTGTAGTTTTTTGGCGAGACTTTTTATACTTTCGGGATGCAACGGGGCGGGGAAGACCACCGCGTCCTATATGCTTATGCCCGAAATGTTGGAGATGTCGGAGCTGGTCAATGCCGACGAGATTGCCAAGGGTCTCTCTCCGTTTAATCCCGAGAGCGTGGCAATTCAGGCGGGCAAGATTATGCTGATGAGGATGCGCGAGCTGATTAACTCCGGTGCCGATTTTGCTTTTGAGACCACGCTGGCCACCAAGTCCTATTACTCCCTGATCAAAGATGCGCAGGATAAGGGCTATTTTGTCACGTTGTTGTATTTGTGGCTTCCGTCGCCCGAGCAGGCGGTGAAGCGGGTGGCTCAGCGGGTGGGTGAGGGTGGTCATAATATTCCTGAGAGTGTGATCCGCCGCAGGTATAGGGCGGGGATAAAGAATTTGTTCAATATTTATATGCCGGTGGCCGATTATTGGATGATGTATCATTCGGACGATGTGAATTATGGGCGCAAGATAGCCACGGGTTCGCGGATGGATGAGCGGACGGTTTACGATGCGGCGACTTATAGGATGTTGGAGCATTATGAGTGAGACGGTGGACATAAAGCAGTTGCAGCAGACCATTGACGAGGCTATTCGTCAGGGTCAGGAGTTGATGGAGGAGCGTCGCCGCGAGGAGGCTTTGGACAGTGATGATGGGATATCGATAGTGGGAAATGGAAAATGACGGCCGGAAATTATTCCGGCTTTTTTCTTTCGACTTTGCTTTAGCTTTTTCCCCTCCTTGCTAAGGAGGGGTGCCTCGAAGAGGCGGGGTGGTAGATTCTGTTCCGCGTTAGCCTGGGCGTTGCGTAGCCTAACTCTTAACTCTTAGTTCTTAACTCTTAACTTGTCCCGCGTATCTGGGCGTCGCGTAGCCCAACTCTTAACTCTTAACTCTTAGTTCTTAACTCTTAACTTGTCCCGCGTATCTGGGCGTCGCGTAGCCAACTCTTAACTCTTAGTTCTTAACTCTTAACTTGTCCCGCGTAGCGTCGCGTAGCCTGCTAATCGCTAATCGCTAATCGCTAATCGTTGTTGTGTTGTTTGGTCCATTGCTCTTTACGCAGGGCGAATGCACCGGACGGAGAGAAGAACCGTCTTACTATTGCTGTCGTCCGGGCGGACGAGCGTGCTACGGAAGTCCAGGTTGTAGGCGTAGGAGGGAGTGGACGGGTGCTGCGTAGCAGACCAATAATACCCGGTCGTGCTCTGACTGGAGCCGTTGCCATTGCGGCCTGAAGCTGAGAAGAAGAGGGTGGA
>QMCD01003210.1_pt1 | contig 14932 bp, 15 predicted proteins | sample 1821841 | NCBI WGS metagenome assembly QMCD01 (sample SAMN01991225, study PRJNA193472) | Termite gut metagenome, whole genome shotgun sequencing project. | isolation source: worker | host: Macrotermes natalensis | reverse complement strand
CGAAAGTGCCTCAATATTACGTTTATACGTAATGCTGCTGTGCGGCGGGGCGGATTATCACCACGTTGCCGTCGTATTCGGCCACGAAGCCAGTGCCGAACAGGCGGCCTATCACCGCGTCCAACTCGGCGTTCGCCATTTCGATCGTGACACTGCGGTTGACGTCCACCTGGGCGTTGCTGAAGAAGAAGTCGAGCCCGGTCTGCTGCTTCAGCGACTGGATTACCTCGCCGACCGTGGCGCCGCGTGCGTCGACAGTAACACGCTGCCTCTGTGCCATGGCCGTCGCCGAAATGGCCAACAGCAGGCATATTGCCAGCGCCGGTTTGCATAATTGTCTAATTGTTCCCTTCATAAAATTTTGTGTTAGGTTAATATATTGTGTTTAAAGGAATTTCATAGAATATGCAAGCCGGGCGGAGCCTCACGGCTTAAAAGATGACTATCGTCCTCTCGCGGATGTCGTATTGCAGGCCGATGATCTTTTCGAGCGTGCTCATAACGTCGTTGGCGGTGTTGCTGCGGTCTATAACGCCGGTGAAGCGTTCGCCGCTCATGTCGTCGTCGGCAAATATCACCGAAATGTCGTACCAGCGTTCCATCTGCCGCGCGATATCCGACAGGGGCGCGCCGTCGAAGTAGAACCTGCCGCCGATCCACGCTATGCTGGCGTCGGCATCGACCTCCCTGACCTCGCCCACACCGTTGCGCAGTACGTATTGCTGGCCAGGACGGAGCGTCGCCCCGTCAGCCTTGCCGTCGACCTCGACCATGACCGCCCCCTGCGCAAGCGTTGCCTGCACCGGTTCGCCGTCATAGTGCTTCACGTTGAACCGTGTACCGAGGGCCGTGACCGTCATGCCGCCCGTGGTCACGCGGAAAGGCCGTTCGGGATCGTGCGCCACATCGAAATAGGCCTCGCCGCGCAGTTCCACGCGCCGCTCGCCGTCGGTGAACGGAACGGGAAAGCGCATCTCCGTATCGGAGTTGATCCACACGCGGGTACCGTCGGGAAGTACAAGTTCGTGCTCGCCCGCACGCGGGACGAATATCGTGTTGCGCACACTCTGTCCCACGCTGTCGGCGGGTTCATAGACCATCGTGCCATCGCTGTCGAGACGGATGTTGTAACCATCGCGGCGGATCAGCGTGTCGCGCCCCACGGCCTGTATATCGACGTAATCGCGCTCGTCGGTCCAGATTATGGCCTGCTTACGGCCCGGCTCGATGTTGGCCGTTAATTGTTGCTGAGCCTCGCCGTCGCTGCCGCCGCCGGCGTACCACCACAACGTACCCGCCACCAACAGCGGAAGCACCACGGCCGCCGCCCGGCGTATCCTGAGCAGTATCGTACGCCACCGGTCGCCCGCCTTGCACTGCCGCGAGATCTCGCCCCAGACCTTGGCCTTGTCGAGGATCGCGTCGTTTTTTTGTTGCTTGTTCTCGTTCTTCATTTCGGGTAGTGTATTTAAGTAACAAGCAGGCTTGTCGAAAAGGTGACAAGCCTGCAAAAAATATTTCGATCGTATTACTTTTTTCTGAATTTTCCACGTGCGCGCTGCATCTGGGTTTTCACAGTGTTGACCGATATACCCAACTTTTCGGCAATGTCGGCATAGCTCAGTCCGTCGAGCGTGCCCATCACGAACACCTCGCGGCACCGCTCGGGCAGCCCCTCCATCTGCACCTCCATCCGTGCGCGCAGTTCGTCGCCGATCTCCTGTTCGCGCTCCCGGTCGTCCATCGCATAGAGATAATCGGCAACGTCGCGCAGGTGCTGCTCATGGCGTTTCGCGACGCGGCGGTGAAGCCCGTGGTTTATACACGCGCTACGCACCGAACGCAGCAGGTAACCGTACGTCGCCTCGTGCCACTCGATCTTCTCGCGCCGCGACCACAGGTATACGAACATGTCTTGGATTATATCCTCGGCGGTCTCCCTGTCGCCCAGAAATGCGTAGGCATAGGTGTACAACTGCTGGGAATACTTCTCGAACAACTCGCCGAAAGCATCCCAGTCGCCCGCGCGGATACGCATGAAAACAGAGAGGTCGTTTTTCATATTCAGACCACAAACGTATGAAAAATTATCGGCAAACCATGCCGTCGGGACGAGCATGGTTTAGATGTTAGCATTTCTACCCGCCGATATTTCCCCTGAAACCTTCTTCGCCGTACTCGGGGCGGTGATCTTCGTCCATATACTTCGAAAATCGGTCATCAGCCGGAATTTCCGTATCGACGATATCCTCTTCCCAGAAGTTCTCGTCGCGGTCGCCATCGGCGTATTCGTTGTTGTCGGTGGAATCGACCACTCTGTCGGAAATGTAATCAAACGGTATCATAATCTGGCCTTTATCGGTTTGTGGGCAAAAACGATACCACAATTTTTCGTTTCGCAAAGATATTTTTCGGCGGATACTTGCACGGGAATGATTTTTTTGCTTATCTTTGCCACACTTTATTTCGCATGTATGCCCAGGTGGCGAAATTGGTAGACGCGCTCGTTTCAGGGGCGAGTGACAGTGATGTCGTGAAGGTTCGAGTCCTTTCCTGGGCACAGTAAAAATGGCTTACAGTTATCTGTAAGCCATTTTTAATTCCCGTCGTGTCCGCATTTTGCTATTGTTTGTCGGGATCAAAGGCAATAGCAGTTATTCCGGCGGAGGCGATCGGGATGGCGGTTTGGCGGCCGGTGATGCTGCTGAAGATAGTAATGGTATCAGGGCCTGTGGTCTGGCAGGTGACCCACAGCTCTCCATTCCTATTCTCGATCGATAAAACATCAGACGTGTTGCCACTTACCATAGCGGCGATACCGCGCGCCGAACGAATGGTGGCAAGAGTGTAGGTCGGCACGTCGAGCGTAAACTCACTGCCGCCGATTCGCAGCGTTGCCGGATGTGCCGTTGCACCACTCTTCCAATCGATATTCAGCAGGTAGAAGGTGCGCATCCCTGCATCGTCCCACACTGCGAAATCTATGTGTGGCGAACTGTCGATCCACCCGCGTCCGGCTCTTTCTGCGGCGGTCAGTTCCCCGGCCACAGCGCGGATGTCGGCGGTGTAATCTTCGCGGATAGTACCATCGGCAGGATAGACTCCCTGCGGATAGTAGATGAACCGCCCCGCGCCATGTGGAATGACAGTGCGGTCGCGCAGGCTACGGTACTTCTCGCCCAGCAGCGTGCGGATCACCGTGTCATCTTCCGGAAAACGCGCCGGCTCGGCGGGTTGCAACCCGGCATTGAGATGTGCGGCGGTCAGGATCACCGTGCCTCCCCGCTCCACAAACTTACCTACGCGGACGAAATCTGCGCCCTCGAAACTGTTCCAACCCAAGAAAATCAGCGCTTTGTAGCGGCTCATCACTTCGTTCGAGGCCTCGATGGGCAGCAGGTCTATGGGGCCGTAGGGAGTGGCGGTGAACAGCCCGTCGGTAGCGGCGTAGCCCACGTTGCTGTCGGGATAGAAGATTTTGAGCAAATCGAAGCTTTCTACCGCCTTGTTAAAACTCCACTTGTCGCCCTCCTGCGACCAAAGTGATGTGCGACCGAACGATTTCCAAGCGTCGTTGCGCCCTTGGATCACCGCTATCGGGGTCGTTATCTCGCCTCTCCGCGAGTGGGTCTCGATATAGTCCAGCATCAGGTGCTGGGCGCGCATGTGCTGCTTCCCCGCTTCGATGAACCGGTCGTTGGCGTACTCGTCCGTCCAGAGCCCCTCCTCTGTATTGATGTGGCTTGAGCCGTGGATGTAGGCCACCGCCAGCGACAGGTAGAACCGCAGCGAGTGGAGCGGGTCGGTGAAGGGCTGCGACCCCCACTGCACGGCGTGCAACGAGCCGAAGTCGCTCTTGCCATAAGCACGCGACGCACCCCGCAGCGACGACATTATTATATCCTCCGGTCCGTACATCTGCTCCGCGCCCAGCCACTCGTAGCCCGCCTGATAGAAGTATCGGAACATCGTCGAGGGTCCCGTGTGGCGCGTGCTTTCGCCCCGCGAGTAGGCCAGGTTTGCCACGAATCGCCGCGCGCCGTCGGCCATGTCTTTCGCTCCGCGCGGGTCGTAATGAATGAATGTGCCGTGGTCGGTATATATGGGACGGTGCTTAGCGAAAATCCCGCCGAAGGGACGCGTCCGGGCCGCCATGTCGGAGTGCAGGCCCTGATACTTGAAGTGCTGCCAGTAGTAGTACCCGCCGTCATTCTCGTGCGCCTGCTTGCCGCGGAACATAGGCGATTGCAACGACTCCAACGATGGATTAATGCGGCTCGCGGCCAACGTGCGCCCCTCCACCTGCCACGCATAGGGCATGTTCAGCTTGTTGAGCAGTCCGGTGTATTGGCGCACGAAATCATCTGAAGTGTGCCGCACCCCGCTCCACTGGTACGACGGTCGGAATTGGTACCAGTTACCTACGCGTGCCGAGACATACCATTTGAAGAATCGGTCATAATCCTTCTCCGTTTTGTCGATATGCACCTCGTCGCCCGACGAAATGTAAACTCCGTCTGGCTGCTTTTCCACAACTTGTGCGATGTTCGCAGTGAGGGTCTGGCCGTCGCCGCATCTCACCGTCACAGGAATATCGCGGCCAGTGACAACGGCGCGAATCTCTACCGCGTGAAGGCCCTTCGGCGGCGCGGTGAGGTGCGGTTCCAGCACCTCGATCCCATCGCCTGCCTCGATGGTGATTTGCGCGGTGGGAGCGTTAATCTCCAACAGAACCGCGCTATTTTTGCCCCGCGCCAGGAACTTGGGCACCGAAACGATCTCCACCTCACGCGCACTTTCTTCGAGAAGTTGCACCGAACGGAGCCTGTATGCGAACGGCGTGCGGTGCGGCTCCGGTACAAGTGTCAACTTCAACTCTCCCTCTCCGGCGATATTGTCGGGTAGCGGGATGTAGAAGTCGGCGATGTTTGACGCCCGATCGAAAACGTTGCCTTCGAAAATGGTCTTTCCGCCGAACTCCAGTCGCCATCGAGGCCAACTGCGGGTCGCCATGTTTATGCCCACCCAATAGTTATGGCCGTCCCCGCGACGGGCGTTTTGTATGAACGGCGAATGGAACAGCGTTTTGTTGCCCACTATCACCCTCGGTGCTTCGACCCGACACTCTCCGCTGAAGTTCGTGCCGCCGACCCGGATCAGGATCGACGCCGTGTTCGCAGGGAGCGTCACACTGCGCCGCATCACCCGCCAACCGCCGCTGCCCTCCGGTACGGGGATATATATCACAGTGTCGGCCTTGTCGTAGACATCATCCGGATGGCGGCCCTCTTTGCACTTGTATACCTGCAACTCGACGCCGAAGTCGCCACCCTGCGCGACCTTCAGGTTTCGGCGTTTATGCGCCACCTCGATAGTTATTTCGCGGGCGGCACCCTCCGGCAATGTCAACCGATTATAGGCGTGACGCTCGAAATCCTCACCCTCGCCGTGAAAGTAGAGCGAATGCAGGTCGCGGAAAACATCGAGCGAATCGAGATTGTCGTCGATAAAATACTCCTGTTCGCGGAAAAACGTTTCGCCCCTCGCAGCGAAGCTGCCCGGCATTACGCCGCCGCCCACTATGCGCAGGGTGCGCCTGACGGGATAATCCCTCGGCGTGAAGCCGACCCTCTGCACGAAAGATGTTCCCGGCTCGATACTCATATCTCCCTGCTCGCTCTGCTCGGGCCAGATTATGGTTCGTTGTTCGGTCTGTAGTTGGGCCTGGGCAGTCGCAAATACCCATGAAAGCAAAAGCAGCAGTGCAATTTTTCTCATCGTCGTCAGTTTTGGCACAAATTTACATAATTTCACAACGAAATCTCACTTGTCCTGACGCCTAAACTCAGGAACAAATACATGCGTTCAGCATTATGCATTTCGATCTCGGCGGCTGGCGGTCATAACTGAATTTGACAGCGTGTAAACGATAATGAGATAGAGAACTGCGCTGGCTCCGAGGATAAGCACGAATATCAGATTGGCAGTACCGGCATCGGCTTCCCGTTCCAGCGTCGCCATCCGAACCACAATCGCCGCGAACAGCCCGACGACGATCAATTATGTGGCTATTTATCCGGCAGTAGTCCATATTATGAAAACTTTATTCGGTCGGCCAGTTGTAGGAAATAATCGTTTGACCATATGTCGAGGTCGTGCAGATTCTGGACGAACGGCACTATATCGTTCTTAACCAAGCGAATATCCGTACCGGCGAACTCCGCCCGCAGGCGCATCTCCTCCCGCGACAAATCCTCCCCGTTAAACTCCCGCGCCCGGATCTGAAAATGAGCAAAATCCAACGACACGTTGTGGCGCACATACCACTCGAAATCGTACCAGTCGCGCCCCTTAACCCTATTCTGATATTGGCGGTAAGGAGTGCGTGCATCTTTCCGACATACAGATTGGGCAACGTGAAACAGCGCGTCATGAACGAAAAAGGCATAAGCGATAGTTTCTGTTCTGTTGAAAATCAGAGCGGCGGATCGGTATCGACCTCTATTTTTATCTTGATGTCCTTCTCCGTCTTGAATTTCAAATCATACAACTCCGTCGTGTCTTTAAGGAATGCCGATTCGACTTTGGCCTGCACTTTTTTCTCTTTGCGGGAAATCACCACATCGCGCCCGGCGGCTCTAAACTCATCGACCACAGCAGGAAAATAACTTTCCATATTAAATTCTGCATTATTTTCGACGAGCGAAAAATCCGCCTCGATACAGTCCTGCGAGGGCTATTTCCTGCATCACTTCGTGTGTCGCGTTGCGTTTTTGCTCGCCGGTCTTTATCTCGTACCGGGCAAGCATCTGGTCGAACAGGGTCATTGTCTGATGAATTTTAACAGGTATCCGAGGGATTTAATTTCTTCCCCACAGTGGCGCATTGTTCAATTATTGCCGTATCCAACGTTGGCAATGCATCCAATTCAAATCGCAGGTCTTGTCCAAGGTATATTCCGACCGACTTCACGGATTGTATTTTTCGTACGCCTTTCGCTGGTCGATACCGATGGAGTAATAATCGCTGTCGGCGTGGGTGTATTGAAAGGTGCCTAAAGAATTTTCGAAAGTCTTGGAGCGGCCGGCGACAATGGAACGCACAAGCGACACCTGTTCGGGAATCAACCCGTAATATCGCAACGCACTCTCCATCGAGACATAAGACGGCCCGTAGAGGTGGTTGGCAATTAGCTCCAGCGACAACAATCCTCCGGCGACTTCCGGCGACGGCACATACATCCCTTTCTTTAATCTGATCAATTTGCCTTCGCTCTCCAAAGCCAATATCTTATCGCCCGAAAACTTATACTCCGGGAACAACGACCGTAAAACAGCTACGTCCACCGGCACGATTCCTAATTGCTCCAATACTTCCACGGTGCAAAGAATAAAAAGTGAACGCCCACTCGCGTGGGCTTTACTGATTATTTGTTCTGGTGGGTTTCCTAAGACCTCAGTCCTCAAATAAAAGGTATTGTCCCACGTTTTTTATGTCCGAAAACGTGTAAATCAAATACATAATCTATTGCTGGGACAGCAAGCGGACGGGGGCAGTCGTGAGGCTCCCCCCGTTTTTATCATAAGCGGCGAGCCGCATTCTTGTGCCAGGCAGGGAGCGTGGGCCTTTGTGCGTTGGCCCATGCAGTCCGGAGCCACCCCGGGCGGAGGACTGCCTTCCAGCGCACATAGCCATTTCATACAGTCCTCCGCTAGCTCCGGACTGAGAACTGACGGTCTCGGATTACATTTTATTGCCAACATTCCTCCGCACGTGAGTTGGAGAAAAAGAAAATATAGTTATATTTGCAGGCTGATTGAGCCATGGTGTAATCGGTAACACTGCAGATTTTGGTTCTGTCATTTTGGGTTCGAGTCCCGATGGCTCAACAATCAGGCGTCGCGGCAGGAAATTAGGAGAGTTCCTGCAAATTGCGACAGGCAGTCGATGCCACAGATAAAGTATCCGTTCGCGGGTACTTTTTTTATTTGGCAGAAACAGGGCGAGATCCCCCACCCCGTATCTTATGGAGCTTATAAATATTATACCGTCTGAAAGCAAACTTTGGGAGCAGGCCTGGAGGCTCTACACCGAGAGTTTCCCCGAGCATGAGCGCCGCCGCATCAGCAGCCACGCACGCGCCGTCGAAGACCCCGATTTCCACACCCGGGTGGCCATCGATAACGGCAACCTGCTCGCCATATTGTTCTATTGGACGATGGGCGACGGGCAGATCTATATCGAACACATCGCCGTAAATCCACAAATGCGCGGTAGGAGTATCGGTTCGACGCTTCTGCGAAATTTCACGGCCCAGAACCCCGACGCCATGGTGATCGTCGAGATCGACCCGCCCACGGGCGACGAGGTTGCGCAGCGCCGCATCGCATTCTATGAAAAAGCCGGTTTCCACAGTACGGGGCTCACGTTCAACCACCCATCGTACCGCAAGAACGGCGGCCTGTGCCACAACCTGTCGGTACTCTCCTACCCTGCCCCAATTTCCGGGGAAGAGTATGCGGAATTTGTCGATTTCGTGCGCAATAAAGTGCTGCGGTATATAGATTAACATAAACCGCGACTAATACTTGCTTTTCTGCTTCGGAATCGCTATATTTGTTATACCTCCTAAAAAGTATCGGCTATGGCAAAGAAAGTGGCAGTTTTGGCGGTAAATCCCGTAAACGGGTTCGGCCTGTTCGAATATCTCGAAAATTTTTACGAAAACCATATCCCCTACCGTGTGTTCGCCGTTGCGGATTCGCCGCAGATTAAGAGCAACTCCGGCGTGGCGCTCACCGTGGACGACGTGATTGCCAACCTCAAAGGGCAGGAGGATGAATACGACGCGCTAGTATTTGCGTGCGGCGATGCGATCCCGGTATTCGGGCAGTTCGCCAACGAACAGTATAACCGTGATATGCTGGATGTTATCAAAACGTTCGGTACCAAAGGCAAGGTGATGATCGGTCATTGCGCGGGCGGGATGATGTTCGATAAGGCGGGAGTCGTCGATGGGCGACGTGTGGCGGTGCACCCGTTGGCGAAGGCGGGAGTGATCAAAGGCATACCCACCGACATGCCGTTCGAGGCGGATGGCAATATCTATACTGCGCAGACGGAGAATACTGTTAATCTGCTTATTCCTGTGGTGCTTAAGGCGCTTAAATAAACTTGGTTCGGGTCTTCATGTCATATGGGCCGCGCGAAGAGCGCGGCCTTAATTTTGCGCCCGGCAGGGAGCGCTGGCTTTGTGTGTTGGCCTTTGCAGTCCGGAGCCACCCCAGGCGGAGGACTGCTGTCCAGCGCGCAAAAGCCCTTACACACAGTCCTCCGCTGGCTCCGAACCGAGAACTAAGCATAAGAACTGCGGCCGCGCTCCACGCGCGGCCGCAACTAACCGTTAACCACTAACACTAATTTTATTATCTTTGCGCCGACAAAAACCCCCTGTATGAACAAACGCATTCTAAGGCTTGCTATTCCAAACGTGATCTCGAATATCACGATCCCGCTGCTGGGACTTATCAGCTCGGGGATAGCGGGCAGGATAGGCAGTGACACGGCGATAGCCGCCGTGGGCGTGGGGGCGTCGATACTCTCGTTCATTTATTGGAACTGCGCGTTCATACGCATGGGGGCAAGCGGGATGACAGCGCAGGCATACGGGGGGCGCAATTTCACGGAATGCGCCAATATACTCGTGCGTGCGCTAACGGTCGCCCTGTCGATCGCCGCGCTTCTGCTCATCTTCCAGGGGGCGGTAGGACGGTTCGGGATGCGGGTTTTGGGGAACGATGAGACTAACGCGATGATCGGCCGCTATTTCTTCGCGCGCGTGTGGGCTGCCCCGGCCACGATCTCCCATTTCGCCATTCAGGGGTGGTTCATCGGTATGCAGAACTCGCGCACGCCGATGGTTATCGCAATTTCGATAAACGTGCTGAGCATCGTTTTCGGCTTCGCGTTCGTGGAATATTTCGGCATGGGGGTCGAGGGGATCGCATACGGCATTCTCGTGGCGCAGTACCTCGGAATAGTGCTCTCCGCCGTCCTGTGGTGGAAGTTCTACCGACGTTTCGTGCGCTACATCGACTGGCGCGCGGCGATGAGCTGGCGGCCGTTCCTGCGCTTCTTCGACGTCAACAAGGACATTTTCCTGCGCACGCTTATGAACAACGTCGTCTACACCTTCTTCCCGTTCATCTCGCGCGATTTCGGCACCACGATGCTCGCCACCAACACGATCCTCATTCAGGTGTTCACCCTGTTCTCGTACATTCAGGACAGCCTCGGGTATGCCGCCGAAGCGCTTGTTGGACGGTTTATCGGCGCGCGGAACTACACGTCGCTGCGCGAGAGCATCATTAAAATGTTCAAGTGGAGCGGCGGTCTGGCGGTGGTGTTCGTCGGGATATTCGCGTTTTTCTGGAGGGATATCATCACGTTCTTCGGTTCCTCACCGTCGATAATCGAGTGCGCGGGGCGGTATATCGGTTGGATAATCGTCGTGCCGCTCGCCGGGTTTGCGCCGTTCCTGATGGACGGCATCTTCATCGGCGCAACGCGTACACGCATCCTGCGCGACTCGATGGCCGTCTCGGTGCTCGTCTTCTTCGGGCTTTATTACGGGTTGGTCGGCCAACTGGGGGCAACGGCGCTCTGGCTGGCGTTCGTGGCATTCGTCGTCAGCCGTGGGGTCTGTCAGCTTATTATGTCGAGGGGGCTGAAGGGGCTGGTTTAGGGGGATGTTGACACAAAACCGCACGCCTTAAGATTAATGAGTGGTCGACTGTCAGATGGGACTATGATTGAATCTGTCATAACCTCAGTTATCTGTTACTCTTTCCTGACTTTATCTTTGGATTTCGAGGCGTAACGGAAAATGAACGGGAGTGTAATAAGCACGAAATTTACAATCAAAGACATCAGCAATACGCTGTATAACAAATCAATATCATGCGCCTTGCGGACGAAAAATTCAATCGTTCCGAGCGGAATAGCTATGATAAGCCCCATGACCACTCCACTCAGCATTAATTTTGCAAAATTGTAATTTTTCATTATAATCAATATTAAACTTTCCTCCGAACGCTTCGATCCCCTATATCAAAACAGGGGCAGTTCCGTCCTGTCGAGCATATCGCGGCAGTTCTCTTTGCTTACGATCACGCCGGCGCGGAGCACCACCGTACCCACCTCGGCGCGGAGCATCGTTTTGAGGGTCGTGGCATCGATGTTGTAGCACGGCACATGCTCATCGCCCAGCACGAGTTCGGGATGGCGTTCGAGCGACTCGGCCGTGAGGCAAACCACCCGATAACCGCGCTCAGAAGCCTGACGCACAGCACTTTCGAGATGCCCGACACATCGAGGCCCGATGTCGTCGAAACTCGAAGCGCAGATCATAAACACAACGCCCGGGTCGAACAACAGGCTATCGGTCACCAGACTGCCCTCGGCGTCGATCACCGCGAAATCCCTCACCGTCGGGTGTACGCGCGTGTGGAGTGCCGTGTTCTTTATGTCGATATATTCCCACACGCTTTCGTCGCACCATGTGGTGTCCTCGATATCGAACTCGTGCTTGCGGCCCGTCTCCTTATTGCGCACTATCACGATCGTCTCGACCTCTTTTCCCACGTCGGGCTTATGCACCTCGGCTGCAAGGTTCGTGCCCTCCTTATATGGCAGGAAATCGATCAGCGGCAGATGGAGGTATGAATAGAGTCCGATCCCGAACGCAATACAGGCGAAAAGCAACATAAGGAAGAGGTCGCGCCATGTTGGCAGGATAGGTTTGCGCCGCGAATCCCAATAAACGATCAGCGACATCGGCAGCAGTATCAGGTTCTTGATGAACGTTCCCCAATTCGTGAGTTTTATCGCGTCGCCGAAGCACCCGCAGTCCTCCACAGGGTTCCAGATAGCCAGTCCGAGCGTGAGCAGAGTGAAGAAAACCATTGCGGCCGTGATGAATATCGACGTCAGCCGCAGCCTGACTTTGAAAAGCACCATGCACCCCAGCATCATCTCGGCGCCCGTTAGCCAGATGGCAAAGAAGAAACGCCAGCCGTGGAGCCAGTCCATGTTGAACGCGGCGAAATATTCGCCCATCTTGATCGCCGTCCCCCACGGGTCGACCGACTTGACGAAACCGGAAAATATAAAGGTGGCCGCCAGCAATATCCGGCAGGCCTCGACAAAAATCCGGTATGTCTTAGTTCGGTTCATAGTTACAGATAACCCGCGATCTCACCCGCAATAACCGCCGATATCTTCTCAGGCGATTCCATCCCGCCCGCGCCGTCCGAGCAGTCGACTACTTTCAGCCTCGGGTCGACCTCGGCACACGACAGGTACATCTCCCTCACGCGCCGCTGAAGGTCGAGCGACTCCTCGTGTATATCTTTCTCGCCGTTCAGGTAATCGCGGTCGCTACCCGCGCGCCGGGTGCGCAGCCGCTCTTCGGTGAATTTAAACGGCACGTCCAACAGCAGCGACACATCGGGCCGCGGCAGTCGGTTATGGTTAAATTCGAGGTCGAGTATCCAGTCGCGCAACTCTTCGCGCTTGCGCCCGTCGTCGAGTTTCGCACACTGGTACGCCACGTTCGAGTAGACGAACCGGTCGGTAATGACCCATCGCCCCTCGTCTATCCACCGCCCGATCATCGGCCCCGCGTCGGCGCGGTCGCCTGCGAAAAGGAGCGCCACCAGATAGGGGTTGACATCCTCCAGCCGCCCCAGTTCACCGCGCAGGAAACGCGCTATCAGCCCCCCATAGACCGGGGCATCGAAACGCGGGAAATGCAGGAACTCCACCTCATGCCTACGCTCCGCGAGCATGCGCGTCAACATCCTGACCTGCGTGGACTTACCCGATCCGTCGAGTCCTTCGAGTACGATAAATGGCATAGCCGGGTGTAATTACAAATTTGCTGTAAAGATACGAAGATAGTTCGTAAAAATAGCGAAATATCGACAAAATGAGTAAATGACAGCAACCGAATCTCCTTAAAGGAGCACAAACCCGCATTCCGCCAAAACCACCTCGGCAGATCCCGTCTGCAACCATTCGTATAGTTTGAAGGCCATCGATCCACGGTCGAGATCGGAACGTATAATCGCATACACCTCCGTCGTCAGTGGGTACGACCGGTTTCCTATCGTGGTTGCGTCGGGCAAAATCCCCTCAATAGCAAACGTCGGCTCATACTCAGCGAAACGCATCATGATCCGCTCCTTGTAATTCTTGAAAATGTATGCGATCCCGTAATTCGTCCTTTCCATTTCCCAGAATACACCGGTCATGGAGTGCAATTGCTGTTCCGCGGGAAATTCCGCCGGCTCCAGACCACCCATAACCAACTCTCTGAGGGCCTCTTCACTGCCCGAGTTTCGCTGGCGCGTAAAAACTTTCATGGCTGCTTTGTTTCCGCCGACTTCCGACCAGTTGGTGATCTGCTTCGTGTAAATTTTGCGTATCTGCTCTATTGTCAGCGATTTGACTGGATTGAAAGGGTTTCTGAGAAACACGAAAGCATCCAGCGCAATGGGCGTTTCGATCAACTCGACACTTGCTGCAAGGGCTGCGGCTTTTTCGTCTGGCGAAGCGGTTGTCGAGCGCAGTATGATGTCGGCCCTGCCTTCGATCAGGTTCATCATCGCTCCGTAGGTTTGCGAAGTGGCGATACTTCTGTCCAAATGTTTGTTATCGCCCACCGGCCACACAGTCGCCTCGTCCGTCTCCGGCATTATGGACCAACTATATGGAAGCCCCAATAACTTACATGCTATCATCATGTTGAGCGCCCGCGTGGATGTCGCGCCGTCCACCCGTGGATAATTTTCAATGGTAAGTCCTTCTATCCCCGCATACCATTTTGCATATAGTGCCCCGTCGCCCGTCACCACATCGGCGCCGAAGTCCCACGGCTCGGTCAATTCGGCATCCCTGTACCACCCTTCGAGGACGTAGCCGGCCTTTATTACATTGAGAGGATTGTTCAAGCCTGCACCATAATGGATAGTTTCACCCTCCCGGAACTGATCGAACGTCCATGTTTCGCTCTCTTCATGGTTTGGGAACGTGCCGCCGTTTGCGTAAAATGTAACGGAGTAGAGAGGGCTCCACCCCGCATACAGCGTCATATCGTCCGTGATAACATCGGTTTTGAAATCCCATGCGTGGATAAGTTCCGCCTCTGTATACCATCCCGCCAGGCCGTACCTTCCCGGATGTCTCGTAAACGAGGGTGTGGGCACTAATTTACCTTCCGCCACGGATATCACCGTTTCCCCGGTGAAAGAGCCTCCGTTGGCATCGAAAGTGACGGTATAGTACGTTCTCGTATCCTTTTGACATGATGTCATCACCATTATACATGATGTCATCACCATGCCCAATATCAGGACAGCGACAGTCAAATAATAACCGAATCGTTTCATATTGTTTTATGTATTTATAATTATGGCACCGCAAAGGTAACGAGATACTCGTAAAAATGCACTATATTTGTCTGCCTTACCCCGAATTAACACAATCAGGGGGCATTCGGGCCCGTAAAGAACACATGGTTATGGACAACATAGTTTTCGGGATACGTCCCATAGTCGAGGCGATCGAGGCCGGCCGCCAGATCGAGAAGGTTTACATCCGCAAGGGCGCCGAGGGGCAACTGTTGGGTGAGTTGCGCGAGATCTGCCAGCGGCGGAACGTCAATGTACAGGAGGTGCCGGTCGAGAAGCTCAACCGCCTCACCCGCGGCAACCACCAGGGCGTGGTGGCCCAGATCGCGGCTATCGAGTATGTCGAACTGGCCGAAATCCTGGAGCGCGTTCCGCAGGACGAAACCCCGCTGATAGTCGTCTTCGACGGCGTGACCGACGTGCGCAACTTTGGGGCCATCGCCCGCAGCGCGGAATGCGCC
>QMCD01001372.1_pt1 | contig 14937 bp, 13 predicted proteins | sample 1821841 | NCBI WGS metagenome assembly QMCD01 (sample SAMN01991225, study PRJNA193472) | Termite gut metagenome, whole genome shotgun sequencing project. | isolation source: worker | host: Macrotermes natalensis | reverse complement strand
TGAAGTAACCGGTCTCAACGAAGGCACGTCCGGCGGATACAAGGAAATTATCTTCACCGTAACAGGCGAAAATGTGTATGGAACGCTCAAATACGAATCGGGCGTACACCGTGTTCAGCGCGTACCGCAGACCGAAACACAAGGGCGCGTACATACCTCCGCCGCCACGGTTGCCGTGTTGCCCGAAGCCGATGAGTTTGATATTGAACTGAAAGAATCGGACATTCGTACCGATATTTTTTGTGCATCCGGTCACGGCGGACAGTCGGTAAATACTACCTATTCCGCCATCCGCCTGGTACACATTCCAACCGGAGTCACTGTGCAGTGCCAGGACGAGAAATCGCAGCTAAAAAACAAGGCAAAGGCAATGGTCGAATTGCGGACGCGCATTTATAATATGGAGTATCAGAAATACCTGGATGAAATTTCTTCCAAAAGGAAAACAATGGTATCGACCGGCGACCGCTCGGCAAAAATCCGGACGTACAACTACCCGCAAGGGCGAGTTACCGACCACCGTATTAACCTGACTCTCTACAACTTGCAGGCAATCGTAAACGGCGATATACAGGGAATCATCGACCAGCTGATTGTGGCTGAAAATGCGGAACGGCTGAAGGAAAGCGAATTATAAAACTGTAAAATGATAAAAAACAACATATTAGAAACAATCGGACATACGCCTTTAGTGCGGATTAATAACCTTTGCCCCAATAAAAACGTCCATATTTTTGCCAAGCTGGAAGGGTTTAACCCCACAGGAAGCATTAAGGACAGGATTGCGGTTCAAATGATAGAAGAAGCTGAAAATGAAGGACGTTTAACTCCGGGAAAAACAATTATCGAACCTACCTCCGGAAATACGGGAATAGGACTTGCCATTGCCGGTATTGTAAAGGGATATAAAGTGGAGATTGTGATGAGCGAGGCGGTTTCGGTCGAAAGAAGGAAAATCATCCGCTCTTACGGAGGAAAAGTGATTCTGACCCCGGCTGGCGAAGGCACGGACGGAGCCATCCGCCTTGCCCGGAAACTGGTGAAAGAGAATCCGGATACTTACTTTATGCCCGACCAGTTTTCAAACAGCAACAACTATCTTGCCCACTACGAGACAACCGCTGCTGAAATCTGGGAAGAAACGGAAGGCAAAATAGATTACCTGGTCTGTTCGCTCGGCACTTCGGGCACGATAATGGGATTGTCGAAGTTCCTCAAGCAACATAAGCCCGATATTAAAATCGTATGCGCCCAACCCATTAAAGGGCATTACATACAGGGACTGAAAAACATGGAAGAGGCAATCGTTCCGTCTATCTACGACCCTTCGCGGATTGACATACAAATAATGATAGAGAGCGAAGAGGCTATTGCCATGGCGCGCGAAATCATTGCCAAAGAGGGAATTTTTGCGGGAATGAGTAGCGGTGCGGCTATGATTGCGGCATTGAAGACGGCAGAAACCATTCCGTCCGGAAATATCGTAGTCGTTTTTCCGGACAGGGCTGAAAAGTATTTAAGTACTAAAATGTTTGAAAATTTAGGAGACTGAAATAAGGTTGAAAACTTGTTGATCAAACCTGTTAGGTTTTAAAACCTAACAGGTTTTTCCGTAGAAGTCTAATATAAAATCACTATTTTTGCACATTAAAAATTAAAAAATAACAGTTATCATTATGAAAGAAAGTATAGCAATGAATCAGAATCCTTTGGTACGGTTCTTAGAGAAAATGCCTCACGAATTTACCAAAGCCGATATAATGAAATTTATCGAGGAAAAGGAAATAAAAATGATTAATTTCCGCTACGTTGCCGAAGACGGACGGCTGAAAACGCTGAACTTCGTGGTAACAAACCGCGAATACCTCGAACAGGTTCTTTCTGCCGGAGAGCGCGTGGACGGATCGAATATATTCCCTTCCTACATTCAGGCAGGCTCAAGCGACTTGTATGTTGTGCCGCGTTTCAGAACGGCGTTTGTAGATCCTTTCAGCGAAATTCCCGCGTTGAGCTTTCTTTGTTCCTATTACGATAAAAACGGCACGCAAATGGAAAACTCACCCGAATTTATCCTGAAAAAAGCGGCTCAGGCATTCGAAAAGACAACCGGTTTTACCTTTCAGGCAATGGGCGAGCTGGAATACTATGTGATCGGCGACAAGGAAGACTTATATCTCACGCCCGATCAAAAGGGATACCACGAATCGGGACCTTTTGCCAAATTTGAACAGTTCCGCAACGAATGTATGCTGCTCATTGCCCAATCGGGAGGGCTTATCAAATACGGACATTCCGAAGTCGGCAACTTTACGCTGGAAGATAAAATATATGAACAAAACGAGATCGAATTTCTGGTTACCGACGTAATGGATGCTGCCGACCAGCTGGTGGTTGCCAAATGGATCATCCGGAATTTGGCGTACCAATATGGTCTGAACGTAACCTTTGCCCCTAAGATTACGGAAGGAAAAGCGGGCAGCGGTCTTCACGTTCACACGCGCATTGTAGATAAAAATGGGCAGAATATGATGGTAACGGAAGGCAAATTGAACGACACCGCAAAAACAGCCATTGCCGGATATATGACCTGCGCCTCCTCGTTGACGGCGTTTGGAAATACAAATCCTACCTCTTATTTCCGGCTGGTTCCCCATCAAGAAGCTCCGACTTCCATCTGCTGGGGCGACCGCAACCGTTCCGTACTGGTGCGCGTCCCGCTGGGCTGGACGCATAAAAGCGATATGATTGCCGACATCAACCCGATGGAAAAAGCATCTCAGAAAGACCTTTCTCAAAAGCAAACCGTAGAGTTTCGCTGTCCGGACGGCTCTGCCGATATTTATTTACTGCTTGCCGGCTTGGTCATAGCTGCCCGTCACGGTTTTGAAATGGAAGGCGCATTGCCGTTTGCTGAAAAAACGTATGTAGATGTCAATATTCACAAGGCGGAACACAAGGAAAAACTGAACAGCCTGGCGCAACTGCCTGCTTCCTGCTGGGATTCTGCCGCTGAACTTTCCGCTCACCGGAGTATTTTTGAAAACCACGGCGTTTTCCCCGCTGCAATGATTGATGATATTATTAAACGGTTGAAATCATATCAGGATCAGAATATTCGTGCGGAAATCAAGGAAAATCCGAAAAAAATGATGAAGCTGGTAAATGAATATTTTCATTGCGGTTAATAAGCTACACGGTTAATAATTGGCTCCCGCAAAGACACAAAGCGCACAAAGTTATTCTCTTCCTTTGTGAACTTTGTGTCTTTGTGGGAAATATTAAATCAAATACATGAGATATTTCATCACGCTTCTTACGCTGCTTTTTTGTAGTCTGTCACTTTTTGCGGGTCAAAAAATCACGTTGCTTTTTGCCGGCGACGCAATGAATCATACTCCGCAAATTACTTCTGCCGAATGCCCCGAAGGAAAGTATGATTATAGCGAGTATTTTGAACATATAAGAAATGATATCAAGTCTGCCGATATTTCGGTGGTCAACCTGGAAACAACACACGCCGGTAAGCCTTACACTGGCTACCGGGTATTTTCATGTCCCGACGAGTTTTCGGCAGAATTGCAACGCTCCGGTTTTAACCTTTTTATGACCGCCAATAATCACAGTGCCGATAAGGGGAAAAAAGGTATTGAGCGCACGATTGATGTACTTGATACGCTGAAAATTAACTATACAGGCACGTTCAAAGATACGGTAGCGCGCAATACAACTTATCCGTTGCTCATCAAAAAGAACGGTTTCCGGCTGGCATTTCTCAATTACACCTACGACACCAACGAACTGCCAGTAACAGCTCCCAACATTGTGAACCAAATTAAAGACGAGACTATTTTACAGGATATTGAAAAAGCCAAAACATTGAATCCCGACCTCATCATCGCCTGTATGCACTGGGGAATTGAGTATCATCGGACACCAGACAAAGAGCAAAAAAGATTGACTAAGCTATTGATTGATAACGGGGTGCAAATCATCATTGGCTCACATCCACACGTGATACAGCCCATGGAAGGTACACTGAATAACGATTCAACCTACAAAAACATCGTAGCCTATTCGCTCGGTAACTTCATATCAAACCAAAACGACCGCTACACAGACAGCGGCGCCATGGTTAAAATCAGCATCGAAAAAGACGAAGATGGCAACGTAAACATCACCGACTGCAATTACAGCCTCGTGTGGCGATACCGATATTACGAAAACGGGAAACGGCATTATACGCTTATTCCTGCCTACATTTTCGACAACAATCCCGAAGAGATACAACTCGCACTTCAAGCCCGTATGAAACAGGCTTTTACCGATGCGCGCAAACTATTGAAAAAAAACAATTTGCATATAGATGAGTATATATTCAATCCGGATGAAGAGAATATTCCAATAATTGATTTGGAGGATAATCAGCACATTATTGATACGTTGATGATACAGACGGATAGTGTGCCGGAAAGCGTACAGGAGTCACAAATGGGGATAGATGAATAATTAACAATTCGGTTTATAAATAAAATATTGCCGGAAAATCATTGCGCTATATATACATATATTTTTGAATTGTCGGCAATACGCGGGCAACATACGAAATTCGACAAGTAGAAGAAAAAGCTAATACATTTGCAAAATGAGAAGAACAGTAATCATATTAAGCGTTTTTGCATTAATCTCGTACAGTGTTGCATTGCAGGCACAAATTACACGCACCACATTTCAAGGTGAAATGGCAAACAAAACGTTTTTTCTACACTTAAAAATCGAAGACGGAACGGTTGCAGGTTTCTATAAATACCAACCCGATAGCCTCGCTGTTTCTCTCATAGGAAATATCGACCAAGAGGGATATTTGGAGTTGACAGCCACCCAGCAGCCCTTTTCTTCATTTTCGGGTACATTGCAATATCGAACCATAAAAGGAACTTTCAAAGCAACAGATAGAGCCGAACCACAACCATTCTATGCCATTAATCCAAGGGGAGATTATAGAAGTAACGATGTGATAGGCGGTTTCAGCATTTCACTTTCCGAAAATGGCTATCAAATAATTGGGCGCGTTCCGACGGATCCGATTTACAGAAATGACGGTCGGTTGTTGAGAGGCTGGGCAGGCAGGAATGTTTTCGACGAAATTACTACCCACTTACAAGCCGATGGAAGCATATATTTACATAGCGACTCGCTGAACGCCAAACTATATGTAAACGACAGCACGTTGACGCTTGATGTCGAAAACGGCTTGCCTCTGTTTGTTTGGCAAATACGAAGAACTGATGACGGTAAAAGTGTGTTGTTTACAGACTTTGACACAGAGAAGACAATCGTCTATACAATTGAAAACCGGTACGATGACGATGAGTTTGCCTCCAATTTTGAAGCCGATTTTCCCGAAAACTGGGAAGAACTTGATGACAGCAATTATTGGCTGGTTAGAGAGTTTGCGCTCAACGAAAAACACACCGCACGGCTAAGACGGATTAACGAAACCGAATACATCGTCCTAAGTTGGGAATCGGCACACTTGCGCCATAAACCGTACCAACCGATTACAGATAAGGTTGAAGCCAAAAAAATGATTGGCGACAGGTTAAGAGCGATAACGGTACACGAAGACAATTACAGTAACAATGCGCTTGAAGTAACGCATAAAGACGGAGTTAAACAGATATTTAATGTAATTTGGATTAATTGGGAAAATGAATGGTGTAACTTTATTAAATACTATCCCGAAGCCGGAATATTAATTTTGAACCACGAAGCCGACGGCGATTTTCCTATTGATTTGAACGACAGCACCCACGAGCACGTCGGAAATCCGCATTACTATGTTGTGTCGCCCAATAAGCAGTGGCGGATAAACGGATATCACCCCGGTGGCGCGTGGGCTGACGAAATTTATTGGATGGAAAAATGGAATGAAGTGAAACAAAAATATGAATTTATCAGTGACCTTATAGGAGGAGGATTTTATCCGATTTATTATTTTTATCACGAAAGTTGGTTTTGGACAGGTAACAACAAAGTGCTGTTTAAAAGTAATCAAGGCTATGAAAGTTACGTTGAAATGGAAATTATAGAAAAATAAAACTAAAGGTAGTGTTGTAAAACCGAAATTTTGACTTGAAAAAGAATGACAAAAAAACTGCACTTGTCAATGCTGAACGACTAACAAGCAGAATACTACCTTTTGCCACTTTAAATAAATTTACTACTTTCGCATCTGTAAAATTGTAATTTATGAATACAATGCGAAAACTGCCAATTGGCATACAGGATTTCGAAAAATTGCGTAAAGAAAACTTTGTCTATGTGGATAAAACGCAGTATGTCTATCAGTTAGCTCAACTTGGTATGCCTTATTTCCTTGGTCGTCCGCGCCGTTTTGGCAAGAGCCTGTTTCTTTCTACCTTGAAAGCCTATTTTGAAGGTAAAAAAGAACTTTTTGAGGGACTGAAAATTGCCGGGCTTGAAAAGGAATGGACGAAATATCCTGTGTTTTATCTGGATTTCAATATTGGCTTACTGACAGGAGCCGAAAATGTAGCAGAGCGTATCAGCGTTAAAATCAAAGAACTCGAACGGTTGTGGGGACAAACAACGGATACCGAAGATTTGGCAAGTCGTTTTGAAGCAGTTATTAAAAGTGCTTATGAACAGACCGGGCAAAGAGTAGTCGTCCTTATCGACGAATACGATAAGCCATTGATAAACACAATGGATGATCCTGTTGCAAACGAAGAAATCAGAACGTTGCTGAAATCGTTTTACGGCGTGTTAAAAAGTGCGGATGCCAGTCTGCGTTTTGTTTTTCTCACAGGGGTAACAAAATTTTCAAAAGTCAGTATTTTCAGCGATTTGAACCAACTTAACGATATTAGTTTGGACAATAAATTTGCAGGTATTTGCGGTATTTCCGAAGTAGAATTGCTGCAAAATTTCCAACCCGAAATCCGGGGCTTGGCAGAGGCTAATAATGTAACTTACGAACAAACACTTGAAAAACTGAAAAAACTGTATGATGGTTACCATTTTGCCAAAGTGAGTGCAGATATGTACAATCCGTTCAGCGTATTGAATACTTTCGACAAATTAGATTTTGCTTACTATTGGTTCGCCACAGGCACGCCCACGTTTTTAGCAAAAGCATTGAGAAATCAAAATTATGATATTCGCGAACTGGAAAATGATGTCTATATTTCGGCAAACTCAATAATGGATTACCGGATTGAATATCAAAATTTGACTCCTTTACTTTATCAAAGCGGATATTTAACCATAAAATCGTATGAAGAAGATGAAGACGCTTATGTTTTGGGATTTCCAAATGAAGAAGTAAAATATGGCTTTTTGAACGAGCTTTTACCTGCATTTGTACTCACGCCGATAGAAACAGGAAAATTTTCGGTAATCGGTTTTTTACGGCAATTAAAAAAAGATGATATTGATGGATTTATGACTTCATTAAAAGCGTTTTTTGCCGAAATTCCCTACGATGCCATCGAACAAAAAAATCGCAATGAGCAATATTATCAGCACGTTTTTTATTTGCTTTTTACACTTATGGGGCAATTTGTGCAAACCGAAGTAAAAAACAACAAAGGCAGAGCCGATGCAGTTGTAAAAACCACCGGAAATATTTACGTTTTCGAGTTCAAAATGGACGATAACGCCACCGCCGAAGCCGCCCTGAAACAAATTAACAGCAATGATTACGCTATTCCATACACTACCGACAACAGAAAAACTGTAAAAATCGGAGTAGAATTTTCGCAAACGGAAAAAGGTATAAAACGTTGGCTGATAGAATAAAATGAAAGAACCAAGTAACATTAAAACGAACTCAACCCAAGCGTGGCTACTCGCTGCCCGCCCGAAAACGCTGGCTGCGGCAGTCGTTCCGGTGCTGGTGGGATGTGCGTTAGCGTATCATTACGACAAGTTTCAATGGCTACCGGCATTAGCCTGCCTGTTTTTTGCGATGCTGATGCAGGTAGCGGCAAATTTAATTAACGACCTGTTTGATTACCTGAAAGGCTGCGACGGTGAAGACAGGCTGGGCCCTTTACGGGCTACAGCTCAAGGCTGGATTTCCGGGTCAGCAATGAAAAAAGGGATTTTCCTGACCATTGCGCTTGCCTGCGCAGCCGGCTCTACGCTGATTTACTACGGCGGCTGGGAAATGATTCTCGTGGGATGTTTTTGCGCCGTTTTCGCCTACTTTTACACTTCCGGTCCCTACCCGCTGGCATACAACGGATTGGGAGATGTGGCGGTAATCGTTTTTTTCGGACTGGTTGCGGTCGGGTTCACTTGCTACGTACAGACGCTATTTTGGACACGGGAGATTGTTTTTTCGGGATTGGCTACCGGAATGGTCGTCAATACACTGTTAGTGCTGAATAACTACCGTGACCGCGATACCGACCGGAAAGCCGGAAAACGCACGGTGGTAGTCCGTTTCGGCGAACCGTTCGGGCGCTATCTTTACCTTTTTTCCGGCGTGCTGGCAGTACTTATTGTCTGCGCTGTTTTTCCTTCTGAAGCCGGATTTGAATGCACATATAAAATCTTCTTTCTCCCTTCCTTAACCCTTTTTTACCTGCTGCCGCATTTTTTTACCTGGCAGAAAATAGGTAAAATCAGAACCGGGAAAGCGTTAAATGCGCTTATCGGAGAAACTTCGCGCAATATGCTGTTTTTTGCCTTACTGTTGTCTTCCGGATTGATAATATGTCGATAAAAGAGATTCAATATCAGTGTCTAAGACGAAATGTTCCGTTTTATTGCTACCGGTTGCCTGATACCGGAAATATGGTAATGGGAGTGCAACAAACGCCTGTTGTCGCCGCTTTCGACGGCTTTCCGGAAACAGGCGGAACGAAAGGATTTCTGATTGCGCCGTTTGCGACTTCGCGCGAAACGCCTCCGCTGTTTATTCGCGAAGATTTCTGCGTAACGGGCGAAACGCCAAATGATGCGCTGGAAACGTGGATTCGCACCGTTCATTTTGAAACGGAAAGCTTGGAAACGGCTGAATACGGGCAATCACAAGAGGAGTATTTAAGAGAAGTTTCGAATCTGATTGATTTGCTGAAAAAGGGCGAGTTGTCGAAAATTGTTTACTCGCGCATCATCGTGCTGGAAAATTCGCAGGAAGACAGTGTTGATTTATTTCAAAAACTGATGCACAGCTATCCGGAGGCGTTCGTTTATTACTTCTTCATACCGGGAAAAGCAATCTGGATGGGGGCTACACCGGAACTTTTTTTACAAGTCCGCCCCGGCATCCTAAGCACGGTTGCCTTAGCCGGAACGCGAAAAATCACAGACAAAACATGGAGCCAAAAAGAGTATGAGGAACACGAATATGTGAGCCGGTTTATCCGCAACGTGCTGGATGACTGCCAACTGAACGACCGGACGGAAAGTCTCCCCAAAGCGGTCAATGCCGGTGAGTGTGTGCATTTGCGGACGGATTTTTCGGTTCGCGCCGACTTATCCGGTAAGGAAGTCAGCCGGCTGATAAAATTACTACACCCTACCCCAGCCGTCTGCGGCTACCCGCAACAGGAAGCAATGACCGAAATTTTGCAGCGCGAACGGCACGACCGGCAGTTTTATTCCGGTTTTTTAGGCCCGGTATCTGCGCCCGACCAAATGGAGCTTTTTGTCAATCTTCGCTGTATGAAAATAGGGGAAAAACGTATTGAGCTTTTCGTTGGCGGCGGCATTACAAAAGATTCAGACCCTCAGGAAGAGTGGAACGAGACGGAGTTGAAGGCACGGACGCTGAAGATAATTATAACATAGATAATATTCTCAAAAATAATTTATATATTTGTATCATAACAAAACCATATCAACAAAAAATCTTATACATTATGATATTAAAAGAGTCAAATCACGTTATGCCGGCTTTTGGTCGTAGCGGCTGGGCGGTTAGAAAATCAAATACAACAAGGGCTTCGCGTATTTTCGGAACACAGCAAGAGGCAATTGACTATGGTATAAAAGTCAGTAATGCTCAAAAGATACCCTTATATATTCATAATACAAACGGTACGGTTGAAAAAAAAATCCTGGTTAATTCAATTTCCTTAGGCAAAAGAAAAAAGGGAATATGAATAACAACATTTTCATAAATTGTCCTTTTGATGACCAATACGTTGCAGACTTACTAAAGCCTATGCTATATGCAGTCCTGGATTTTGGATTTGAGCCGCAATTAGCTCTCAACGGGTCGGATTCGGGAGAAAATCGCTTGAATAAAATAGTAAAACTGATGAAAAAATCGGAAAACAGCATTCACGACTTATCTCGCATAAAATCGTCAAAGCCCAATGAATACTATCGTATGAATATGCCTTTTGAACTAGGAATTGATTACGGAATGAGAATTTCTACAATGATTGATAAAAAATTCCTTATTCTCGAAGCCGAAAAGTATGAGTATCAAAAAGCATTGTCCGACATTAGCGGCTGGGATATTAAGTGCCATAATAACAACAAAGACGAAATAATTAAGTGTATCCGGTCGTGGTGTGTCGAAACTGTCCGCCTGAAAAACATAAAACCAGGAGCAGAAGTCGCTGCCCAATTTTCACTATTTAACACATTTTTATTCGAGCATTTTTTAGAACAGCACAAGAAACGATACAACGAATCAAAAGCACAAGATCTCGCCAAAAAACAGATAGATGAGATAACAATCCCCGAATACATAGAATCCATAAAGAATTTTTTAGCTGACGTTCAATAAGCAATCCGGTCAGCACAATTTAAATTTACGGGAAAAGATGTGGAAATCAAGAACGAGTCTCTTACTAGGAGAAGATAAAATGAAGAAAATGGCATCGCAGCACGTGTTGATTGTCGGCGTGGGCGGTGTAGGAGCATACGCGGCAGAAATGCTTTGCCGCGCGGGAATCGGAAAAATGACCATTGTCGATGGCGATACGGTAAACGCAAGCAACATCAATCGCCAGCTTGTAGCCCTGCACTCGACCATCGGATTGCCAAAAACGGAAGTGCTGGCGAAACGGTTGCTGGACATTAACCCCGGCTTGGAACTGACCGTTATTACCGAATTTATCAAAGACGAACGGATACCCGAAATACTGGACGCCGCCTCTTACGACTTTGTGATTGATGCAATTGACACACTTAGCCCGAAAGTTTTTCTCATTCAAAACGCCTTGCAGCGAGGACTGAAAATCATCTCATCAATGGGCGCGGGAGCCAAAACAGACCCTGCGCAGATAAAAATCGCCGATGTCTCAAAATCGTATAATTGCACACTGGCAAAGGCTGTACGCAAACGACTGAACAAGTTGGGAATCCGCAAGGGGTTCCCGGTGGTTTTTACTTCCGAATTTGCCAACGAGAATGCCGTTATCCTGTGCGAAAATGAACAGAATAAAGTCTCGACCGTCGGCACTGTTTCTTATATGCCGGCTACATTCGGGAATTTTATTGCGGCGTATGTGTTGAGGGAGATTTGAGCCACTTTTGCTGTGTTTTTACAAAATATTCGAGTATGAAAGAATTTTTTGTATATTTGAAGAAAAATTTCGAGTATGGACGAAAAATTTAATGCGATCAGAAAATATAATTTTTGGGACGAAAAAACTCCCGAACTTGGTTATTATCGTGCAGATTATGCCAATAAAATCTTTGCATACACTGGCAATCGTCTTGTAAAAGTGCTAATAGGACAAAGACGCACTGGCAAAAGTTATATCTTGCGGCAATTAGCAAATATGTTGATTGATAATGGCATTGACAGAAAAAATATTCTGTATATCAACAAGGAATACACAGATTTTGATTTCATTGTCAATTATACTGACCTTGAACGTTTTGTAAAATTTTACAAAAAGCAACAAAATATTTTGGGTAAAGTTTGTCTATTTATAGATGAAATTCAAAATATCACAGGCTGGGAACATTTTGTAAATTCCTATTCACAGGATTTTATTGATGAGTATGAAATTTTCATTTCAGGATCAAATTCAAATATGCTTTCGGGCGAATTGGCTACGTTACTTTCAGGACGCTATGTGGAATTTGATATTTTCCCTTTTAGTTTTCCGGAATATTTGGGAATCTTACAGAAAGAAAACACAAAACAGAATTTTATCGAATATATGGAAAGCGGCGGTCTGCCCGAACTTTTCAATCTTCAAAACGATGAAATTAAGCGAAATTATGTCTCGGCAATAAAAGATACCGTGTTTTTACGCGATATTATTCAGCGTTACAATATAAAAGAGCCGAAATTGCTGGAAGATATTTTTGTGTTTTTAGTAAATAATGCTGCAAACCTGGTATCAATTACAAATATTGTAAAATATTTCAAAAGTTTGGGTAGAAAAACCACTTATGATACTGTTTCCGCCTACATTGGCTATATGGAAGATTCATTTTTAGTGCATAAATCGGAACGATTTGACATTCGAGGCAAAAATACAATTTCGGGAAACTGCAAATATTATATCAATGATTTGGCATACAAAAATTATCTCTATACCGGTTTTGGCTATGGCATTAGCTATAAACTGGAAAACCTTGTATATCTCAATTTGAAACGTGCCGGATTTAAAGTTTATACCGGTGTTTTTCGAGACAAAGAAGTTGATTTTGTTGCATTGAAAGATGATAAAACTTTATATGTTCAAGTAACTTATTTGATGATTGACGAAAGCACAATTGAGCGAGAATATTCTCCACTCGAATTAATTTCGGACAATTACGAAAAAGTGGTAGTTTCGCTTGATGACATACGGCTTCCGCAAAAAAACGGAATTAAACACGAACAGATTTGGAAATTTAAGCCGTAAACAACCTCGGATTCAACGAATATGGAACAGTTCTTTTTGCGATTGACCACGAAAATATAATACAGGCAGCGCAAATCATTTTACCGAACAGTTTTTTGAAAAAAGATAAAAAAGAGTATAAGAAACAAGTAAATTATGTGCTTTACCACCGAATGGGAAAACGACTTGTCCCTTTTCCTGAAAGAATGGGCGAATGAAAAAGAGTATGTCACCGGGCAAACTTCCGGATCCACGGGAACGCCGAAGACAATCCGCCTCTCAAAAAAAGCAATGACAGCATCCGCAATTCGCACAAACAATTTTTTCGGATTACAAAAAGGAGACGACATTTTACTTTGTTTATCAACCAATTACATTGCAGGAAAAATGATGGTTGTGCGCGCAATTGCAGGCGAATTGAATTTAGTAACGGTTCCTCCTTCGTCAGCTCCCGATTGGGAAGGTCAGGTTGCCTTTGCCGCGATGGTTCCGTTGCAGGTACAAACGCTGCTTGGTTCGGAAGCGGGGCGGAAGCGACTTTCATCCGTTGATAAATTGCTGATTGGCGGAAGTCCGGTTTCGGAATCATTGGAAAAAGAGCTTTGCAAACTTCCGGTAAATGCTTATCTCTCTTACGGAATGACTGAAACCGTCTCGCACGTAGCGCTTTGCCGGATTGAAAAAGACAGTGCGAAAGAAAAAATCTACCACGCGCTGCCAGATGTTACTTTCAGCAAGGACCACCGGAATTGCCTCATCATCCATGCTCCTTACCTTCAATCGGAACCTTTTGTAACAAATGACGTGGTAACGCTTCATTCCGAAACCTCTTTCGCGTGGCTGGGACGCTGGGATAACGTCATTAATTCGGGCGGAATAAAGTTTTTTCCGGAGGAGATTGAACGGAAAATAGCCGGCTTGCTTCCGGAGCGTTTTTACATTACTTCACTTCCGCACGAACAGCTTGGAGAGCAGATTGTGCTAAAAATTGAATCTCCAACATGGAACGATGCGAAAAAAAAATCATTTTTACTGCAAATCGCCTGCCGCCTGTCGAAATATGAAATTCCTAAACAGATTTTATTTACAGATAAATTTGAAGAAACGAGCACGGGAAAAATCAAGAGGAATTAAGCCCTTATTTCCATTATAAAACAAAAGACCATCAATAAAGATATATTTTCTTCTGATGGTCTTTTGAGCTAAATTTTGCTTACATTACAGTTTCACTTTCTTAATTAAGAATATCGCCAACTCCCTGCCTGCTTTTCCAAACGATTCTTGAACACGGTAAGCCACATCAAAGTCAGTACCGAAGAAATCGTTTGCCGAAGAGTTGATGATGGTAACAACTGCAACCGGTTTGCCGGTAGAAACTTCAATGAAAGTAGCCGTAAGGTTCACTGAAGAATTGCGACGCGAAACGCCGACATTCCAACCCGGTTCAATCATATCCGCATTGACTACCATTTTATATTTCGTGCCTGTGCCTTCGGTCAAAGTTACTTTACCCTTTTCTGACATAATCTTATTAAAAAGCTCAATGAAATTAGGTTGATAACGCTCCGATTTATCTGTTTCCCAAGCTGCAGACCACGTTTCACCCGAATTAGGCACTTTGGCGTTCATTTCGGATATTTTCTTCTTCTTGTAGTCTGGTTCGGCAAATTTACCTACCTTGGTTTTTTCGTAGGTAAACTCCACATCAATAGTGCTTTCACTTTTCAGGAAGTCTAACTTACCTGACTTTACTGCGATTTTTTGTGCAAACAAGCCTGTTGAAAGCAAGGTTGCGAATAGAATTAATGATACTTTCTTCATAAAAATAATTATTTAAAGATTAAAAAAATTTCCTTCGTTAAACGCCCTGAATTCGCTTAATCAGCTCATTTCCAAGCGCTGTTTTTGTCTTAATATGATTAATTACCTCCAACACAAATGGATTTTTGTCAAAGTCGCCGCGCACGTTCTCGAAGTCTTTCTGCTTTTCCTCGTCGGTTCCGTCCACACCGAAGCTGGTTTTTACTTTCAGGGTAAATTCTTTCCGGGCATCTTCGTACAGGATTTCATCAAGCGAAACAACCGATTTTTTCCATTTTTCAACTAA
>QMCD01002697.1_pt1 | contig 14941 bp, 12 predicted proteins | sample 1821841 | NCBI WGS metagenome assembly QMCD01 (sample SAMN01991225, study PRJNA193472) | Termite gut metagenome, whole genome shotgun sequencing project. | isolation source: worker | host: Macrotermes natalensis | reverse complement strand
TTGTATATAAACTATCGGGAGGAGAGAAACGTCGTTTGTATCTGTGTACGGTACTGATAACCAACCCTAACTTTCTGGTGTTGGACGAGCCTACCAATGATTTGGATATCGTTACGCTCAATATATTGGAAGAATACCTCCAACAGTTTAAAGGTTGCGTGATAGTGGTTTCGCATGACCGTTATTTTATGGATAAAGTGGTAGACCACCTGCTTGCTTTTCAGGGGAACGCAAAGATAAAAGACTTCCCGGGTAATTATACCGAATACAGGGAGTGGAAAGAGATACAGGAAGCCATTGAGAAGGAAAAAGAGCAGGCTGCAAAACCAAAAGAAGATAAACCTCAGATCGCATCACCAAAAAATGATGATAAGAAGAAGCTATCGTTCAAGGAGAAGCGGGAATTTGAAGAACTCGATGTCTTGATTCCGAAACTGGAGGAGGAGAAAGAAAAGCTCGAAAATGAGTTGTCGAGCGGTATTCTTTCCACTGACGAATTGCTATCCAAATCGAATCGTATCAGCGAATTGATTGATGAAATAGATGAAAAAACAATGCGCTGGATGGAACTTAGTGACCTCCTCTAACGTTAATGTGTTATGGAAATTCAAATTGCGAAACCGAAACTGTGGTCGTTAAGCTATCTGAATGTTTGTATTGCGAACTTCCTGATGGCCTGCTCATTCAATTTGCTGATGCCTTCTATCCCTCTTTACATAACAGAACAAATGGGGGTTGCACAGTCCAAAACGGGGATTGTATTGGCATCGTATGCTATTGCCCTTATGTTTGTTCGTCCATTTTCCGGTTATATTGTTGATTTGTATTCCCGGAAGAAAGTTCTTCTGGTAGCCTTTTCCTGTTATGTCCTTATCTTTTTCGGTTACTTCTGGGCTACGACAGTCATGTTGTTCATCCTTGTGCGTTTCCTGCATGGTATCACATGGGGGCTTTCCACTGTATCGTCCAGCACACTGGCGATAGATGTAGTGCCAACCGAACGACGGGCCGAAGGCATAGGCTATTACGGTACTTTTATGAATGTGGCAATGGCTATAGGGCCATTCGTAGCCATACATATATACAATAACTGGGGTTTTCAGGTATTACTTTGGTGTGCTATTGCTATGGGAACATTGGGCATTGTGGCCACTGCGATGATTAAAGCGCCTGAAAGACCTAAGGTGGAGCAGCCTCAAAAACTTTCGCTGGACCGTTTCTTTCTGCTGAAAGGCTGGCCTATATTTCTCAATCAGTTGTTGCCGTGTTTTGCCTGGGGTACAATAGGTCCCTTTGTCGCCCAATATGGGAAACAGATAGGCATATTCAATGCCGGTATCTTCTTTCTCTTCTGGGCGGGTGGTATCATCACATCGCGTGTATTCGCAGGCAAGCTCGTAGACAGGGGTAAGATACATGAGGTAAATGTGTCGGCAATGGCCATTGTGGCTATTGCATTCTTCGCTTTTGCCACTATACACAATATTTATGCATTCTGTATATCGGGGTTGTTTATCGGCGTAGGTTTCGGTATGATGTTTCCGGCTTTGCAAACGCTCTATATTAACCTTGCCGAAAACAGTCAGCGGGGAACAGCCAACTCTACGTATCTTATCGGGTTCGACCTGGGGCTGGCAATAGGCATGTTATTAGGCGGATATATTACAGGCTTCTTTTCATTCGAAACGTTGTATCTCGTTGCTTCCGGGCTATGCCTATTCAGTGTTCTTATATACTGGACATGTTCGAGGGTTGTGTTCGAAAGAAACCGGTTAAGATAAATATCTTCCTTTTATATCTTCTTTGTTATCATATCCATCACTCTGGACGTTCTTGCGCCTGATACTCCTGTAGAGGGACAAGTTCCTGTACCTCGCAATTCATTAACAATGGTTTGAATAAGCGGCTGTTGGATATGTTCGGGATGCTTCGTCTCGAAGAGTTCGGTTCCTTTTGCCGTAGTCAGGCAAATAGGGCGGAAGTCGAATGTATTGAAGCGGATATATCCTTCAGTTCCATTGATAATGATTGTATCCTGCCGGGCTTGTTCGGATGAAACGAAGCACCATTGCCCTGTGCCTGTGACTCCCGATTTGAACTGAATAATCGCCGATATAGTATCCGAAACGGAATAATGGCCTCCGAGATTCTGTGTATATCCTTTCGCTTCTTCTATTTCTCCCAACAAAAAATCGAGTATATCAAGTGTATGCGGAGCCAGATCGAAGAAATAGCCGTCTCCTGCAATCTCCCTTTTCACACGCCATGTTTGATTCCCGGTATCCATATCGGATTTACTGGCGGGGCGGAAATATTTTACCTCGGCAGTCAGTATCTTTCCTATTTTGTTATTGTCTATCAATTCTTTCACTTTCAGGAAATAAGGTAGGGCCCGGCGATAATAAGCAACGAATAGATTCTGTTTCGCATTTTTAGCAGCGCCCACCATTTCCATACATTCGGTATAGCTCATAGCCATCGGTTTTTCCACGTAAACAGGTTTTCCTGCCTTCAGTGCTTTGATAGCGTATTCCTTATGTGATGCCGGCGGGGTGGCTACATATATCATATTCACATCAGGGTCATTTATTAACTGCTCTGCATCCGTATAGTATTTACCTACACCATGACGGGCAGCAAAATCTTTTATTTTGGCCTCATCCCTGCGCATCACGGCAACAAGTTCAGAATGTTCGATTTTGTAAAAGGCTGGGCCACTTTTCTTTTCACATACGTCTCCTGCGCCAATTATACCCCATTTTATTTTATCCATAATTATTTGGTTTTTCTTCATCCTATGTAACAGAGGATTTATTTATCTCTGTTTTTAGTTTTTCATTGAAAGTATAGAGTACTAATTTAAGAAATATTCCGGATATATATTTCTTTATCTGAAAGTAAATTATGGCAAACGAACGAAAAATTGTAGGTTATAACTATTCGCTTAATTTATATTTATTAACCATATAGTGTTAAAATCTGACACATCTGACAGAATTTTCATTGTTCTTATCTTGCCATTTTTGCATCCGTTAACTATATTTAGTTAAAAGGTAACAAAGGTAACAGGAATTAATGAAGAATTATCTTGTCAGTTAACAGTCAACAGTTAGTAGTTAACAACTTGTATCTCGTGTCTTGTCTACTCGTATCTCATATAACTTTCAACTTAGTACTTAAAACTTACTACTTATGCCAATCAGTAGTTGAAGTGATTATTATAGGATAGAAACGTTCGTTTTTCTGCTGCACTTCGTTCCGCCAGAATGTTCATTTTGGCATTGCCCAAAACGAACCAAAAGGCTAGCGCTCCGTTCCTCGGCGACCCACAACCGATTTGCCGGCTGAAAGTGACAAACGGGCTATCGCCCAGTCCCTTTCTACGCCGTCTGCCCCGTGTGGGTGCCCCGCCTGCGTCACTAATGCGCAAGGGCTGACGCACGTGGGGCTAACGCCTGAAGAGCCTCTGTCTTGTCGCCGCATCGCGATCCCGGCCTCGTCCCATAGGCGGGGTACCCAATCCGTAAAGCGGAGGTGTAGGGCAAAATACGGTAGTTGCTATACACGGCTGATAATCCGGCTATGGATGATTCCGTATTATTTTGCCCCACCGGAGCTGCGGTTTTGGGTCGCCGGGGGATGCAGCCTTGATTTTTTGTTTCGTTTTGCATCAAGGCAAAATGAATTGGAGCGAAGCGGAAATCGGCGGAGCCAAATACAAGCCGGACGGCGCGTTAGATAAAATAGAATATTAAAACTCAACTGCTGATTCACATTACTTGTTAAAAAGTAACAAAGGTTACACCTTTTAATTCATTTGCTAATATACTAATTTACAAATTTGCTAATTCATTTTTTCAAAGAGCTATCAGCCAATAGCTAATGGCTACCGGCTAAAAAATGTATAGATAAACCTTCTGCATAAAAACACATATTTCATGCGTTTACCCTGGAGAGTAAATCTATCCTCTGCAAATGTCCTGATCTGGCGATGTGCGAATGATGCAAGCAACAAAACTTGTAACTTTTGTTTTTTATACTACTTTTGCATAGATATAGCGTGTAACAGATGAATATACAATCAAATACATTTGAACGTGTCCTTACTTCAGTAAAAGGTCTGTACGTTAAGACAGACCGTGTAATTGACAGGATAAGCGATAATAAACTGAAACGGTCACTCCTTTGGATTCTCACAGTTTCTATATGCTTTTCAGTCTTACTCGTTCTGAATATACTTACGCCGCTTATATCAGATGATTTTGCCTATCTCTTTATTTATGGGGAAAATGTACGGGTTACCTCTGTCGGAGATATTATCCAGTCCCAGATCAATCACTATTATCAGTGGGGAGGACGTAGTATTGCTCATTTTATAGCGCAGGTATTGTTGCTGCTACCAGCTTATTTTGCAGATATATTGAATACGTTGGTGTATCTCGGTTATGTCTTCCTTATTTATTTTCATATTACAGGACGAAATAAGGGGAGTTTATCATTGTTCATATTCATAAACATAGCTATCTGGTTTATGCAGCCTGTATTTGGGGATGCAGTGTTATGGCTTACGGGTTCGGCTAATTATCTTTGGTGCACGTTTCTCATTCTTTTATTCCTGCTTCCATACCGCTTCTATAAGGGAAACAGACTAAATATTGCAGGACAGATACTGGCGTCAACAGGGCTCTTTCTTCTTGGCATTATTGCTGGATGGACCAACGAGAATACAGCAGGTGCGATGATTCTTATTGTAGTCTTTTTCTTTATCTATTACAGGTCGTATACATGGAAAATACCGGTTTGGGCTATTGCCGGATTGCTGGGTGCTATTATTGGTTATGCAGTTATGATTCTTGCTCCCGGTAATTTCGAGAGGGCAGGAGAGTCTGCGTTTGGCCTGTCTGTTATTGTCTATAGGTTATTTAACTGTACACTGACATTCTTCTTTTATTCAGGTACATTAATCTTGAGTTGTCTGGTAATATATATACTATACTATCGTTTTCCCGTAGGAGAGAGAAAGGATAAATTGAAACTCAGCATTATCTATTCTATAGCCGCTATAGCCGCGGTATATGCGATGTTGTTTTCACCTACTTTCCCACGCAGGGCATTATTCGGAGTTGTTACTTTTCTCATTGTCGGGGCAGGAATTTTATATTACAATATAGATTTTGGTCAGAAGTTCCTACGGCAGATACGTTTATCGGTTATAGTCATAGGATTTATCAGCTTTCGCCATTTTCCCAACTTTTCCCTGCCTTCCTTCAGAAATATAATGAAAGAAAGGGAGGTTAAGATAGAGGAGGCTAAACGGCAAGGTGCTGTCTCCTGTGAATTTGAACGATATGAGGGTAGTACATATATTCATGGCGAAGACCCCTTTTCGGAAGAATTAATGACACGCCATTATGGAATAAAGATCAGATTGAAAGGACGCGATTAGAAGATGTCTATGCCCATCAGTGTTCCGGTGACAATACCTGCAACACCCAATGCTATAAGTAACAAACCTATAATTTTATTAAATATCTGTAATCCTCTGGGGTTGAATCTGCTGCGCAGCTTATTTACAAAATAAGTAACCAGCAGCCACCACAGGAATGCACCTATTCCGATAAATAGTATTGTTATCAGGTCGTAACCGAATGGTTTATCGGCATCAATAACATTAAACCGGGCAAAAAGTGCTATGTAAAGGAATAAAGTGGCGATGTTGGAAACGGTAAGAATGAGAGACGAAATGAATACTGTCCAGGTAGAAACCGATTTTTCTTTTAGTTTTGTGAGGCTCTTCGATGGGTTTTTGTTAAATACAATATATCCGAAAACAATGAGGATAATACTCCCTACGACTTTGAGCGGGCCTTCGTGCTGTTGAATAAATTCCGTACTGAAGCCCAATCCGAGAGCGGCAACGATGGCCAACAATGCTATCAGCATATCGCCTACCACAGCGCCTATACCGGTTATTAGACCATTTTTCCTGCCTTCATTCAGGGTGCGCTGTATGCAAAGCATACCTACAGGTCCCATAGGAGCTGAAGATAAGAATCCGATAAACAAACCTTTTATAATGATATATACCATTAACTACCTTTTATAACAGCCGTTTCACCTTTGTAAAGTAATGTACGAAAAGCTAAAGTTCCCGCTGACCTGACTGCGCTATAGTACAAAGATAGTATCAAAATCTTAGAAAATATCACATAAATGGCTAAAAGCAGGCAAGCCGTTAAGCATTTTTAATCTAACGGCTTGCTTTACTTAATTATATGGAACTAATTTTCAGGCCAATAAAGAATGTCCGGGGAAGTGACGGCCCGTAGATATATTCCGAGTCCCTGTTTGGCCCTTTGTCATAATCTTTCTGTATCTGGTTAAACATATTCTGTATACCTCCGTTAATCTCTATTTTATTTGTTGAATTGATATTGAAGAAGTATGATAATTTGATGGTCGTATCAAAGAAGCTCTTTGTTTTTACTGTCTCATCCCTTGTTACACCCTCTGCTCCGGCAAAGTGAGGTGTCAGCATAGAGCCAGTATATACTCCTGACAGGGATACGGCATAGCTCTTTTTCGGGGTTGCTATTGCAGAAAGGAATCCGTATGTATCGGGTGAACGCAGCATTCTTTTTACGGGTGCTACATATTCTTCGCTCGACCAGCTTACTGGCTCTGTATACCGGCTCTTCTGCCAGGTGAAGCCTCCTTGCAGTTCGAGCCAGTTTATTGGTTGTATAGTTGTTTCCAGATTCAATCCGTATACATATGCCCCATCGCCGTTTCGTCGGGTCATTATTGTATTTCCCGCAGCGTCTGTTCCGGTCTCTTCAACAATGAATACCCTGTTTATTTTGGTATAGAACCCTTCCAGAAGGAAATAGGAATATATCTTTTCGTTGTAAAGGCTGAAATCTATACCCCCATTTACGGAGTTCGAATATTCCCTTTTCAGGTTCTCCCCCAATTGGGTAATCGTTGCGCTACCACCTATAACAGGTATATCCAGATCCGATGCAATAATCTCCGGGGCACGGTACCCCATCGAATACGCTGCTCTCAAATTGGTGTTTTCTCCAATGCGGTAGCGGATACTGCTTCTGGGGATGATATTGATATTGTCCAGTTTATTGTGTTTATCTCCCCGCAGCCCGACAATAAAAGTCAGGTTGTCGTCTCTCCATTCATTCTGAACGTACAGACTGCTTATATTTTTTATTTGCTTCACATTGCGGCTATGTATGGTATCGTGAAGGTTTGTATATTCTTGAGTGAATCCGGCTGTGAACTTAGCTGGCATGAAAAGAAATTTATCCATATTTATTTCATAACGGACAGTTCCTGTTAGTGCCAGTTCTGAAGTGTTTCCATAACCATCGGGATCGTATCCACCACCATAATAACTATCTCTGCCTGTCTTTTGAGCCGAAAGGTTGACTGTTAACTTCTTTTTGTTGTCTTCGCTCAGATGAGAGTATCCGGCACTACCCGAATGTATCCTGTAATCAGTTGTTTCGGCAATCAGCGCTTCATGTGGCGGACGGCTCATATTGTCTCCACCACGACGATATTCAGAAATATAATGATACTCCAGTGTAAACTTATCATGTAAATTGGGTTTGGAGAAGGAGCGGAAACCGATAGATGAAGCCCTGTTCTTTCCTATTTCCGAAAAACCGTCTCCATTAGCGTCCCAAGGATTGCGGTTGCGCATATTCGCAAACAGTGATATACCTGATTTTTTGGAGCGATCTACGAAAGATGAATTGAGAGAGAGGATATTATCCACCGATTTTCCATCTATGAGCGACATATTATATTTAGCCTGATATGAGTTCTTTTCAGGCTCTTTTGTTATAATATTGATAACTCCGCCGATCGCATTAGCTCCATATAGCACAGATCCTCCTCCGCGTACAACTTCAACTTGCTCTATCATATTGGCTGGTAATTGTTCCAACCCGTACATTGTAGATAATGAGCTGAATACAGGTTGTCCGTCGATTAACATCTGAGAATATTGTCCCTCCAGTCCGTTAATCCGTACTTCCTGTGTTCCGCAATTCTGACAGTTTGTTTCTACTCTCAGTCCCGGCATATAGTTCAGCCCTTGCGAAAGAGAATTGGAATTGGTAGCCTCAAATGTCTTGGCTGTCAGCTGGTTTACAACTATAGGAGACATTTGCCTGTTGAGACTCCGGGCAGAAGCTGTAACCATTACTTCGCCGAGCAACTGGTTTTCGGGTTCTATATAAAGGGAAACGTTTTTGGTAGTGTTCCTCTCTATTGTGACTTCTTGCTTCAGAGATGAATATCCAATGTATTGTGTCACTATGATGTACGTTCCTGCCGGAATATTTTCTAAGGCAAAATGTCCCGATTCGTCTGTTACCGTAGTCATTTGGGTGCCTTCTATTGAGATTGTTACACCTGGTAAATGTTCATCTGTCTGCCCGTCCAGTACATGGCCTTTGAGAGATGATCTGCTTGTTTGCTGAGCTAAGAGCCCGATAACACAAAATATATAGAATGATAAGAGTATAATCTTTTTCATATTGAATTATTTAGAGTCGATAACCCGGAAGCATGAATAAAATGCCGTAACAGATTGTCGATATAAGTGATGGAAAGTATTGATAATACATTTTTTAAGCTAACTACTTATTCAGCCTGTGCAAAACAGTGTAATAAATAGCTCTGTAGCCTTATGTTATAAATCAGGGGCAAACAGTTCATTGTTTACACCTTTATTTCGATCTGTCCCGGAGTTTTATCAAAGGCAAACCGAATATATGTTTATATGGGATTGGGATTGAATACGGAGTCGTATCAATCCTGAATTATATTTCCTGAATCGCAGAAATATTATTATTAAAGATTAAGATAACCGGGGTGGTGCCCTGAGACTGAAGTAAGCTACAACAGGAGTTGTAACTATTTGTGGAGAGAGTTGTTCATACGCAACAATTTGTACAGGCTGGATTATTTCGCCTATATTATTATTCTCCAATGCTTCGAACGAAGCAAGATTTGATAACTGATTGAAAGTAAAGAAACCCGCCGATGTATGGTGATGGGTTTCAAAAGGCGGTGTTTGGTTGTCGTCTGCATCTTTTGCAAACTTATTGTAGGGGTGGGAATGGACATATACTACCCCGTTGTAGATATGTGTATGTATAAAATAAGAAACACAGCTAAAGTATCCTATATATAATAAGAGCAGTACTTTAGCTGTATTTCTTATCTGTTTTGCAGACACGGTTATATTCTGTTATCTGTTTTGTACTATCAGTATTTACTGTATATAATAGACATTTTCATATCTTTCGGCTCGGTTCTTAAGATGGCCGATGTAGGGAACATCTGATTGTATAGATCCGTTATCACTTTCACTGTATATCCGCTCGAATTTGTTGTTTGTGTCCGTGTAGCTACTACAGGAATAATAAGGAATTTTAGGTCTGGAAGAGGAGATACCCCCTTCTCCTTATAATATTTAGCATAGTGATTGATTACGCTTGCAATATTCCCAAAGTCATACGAATTATTTGTTGGATTACGTTCTATAACAAAGCTAGTCTGAGCATCATGCAATTTCCTGTTAAAGAAGAAGTTCGGTAGCGAGTCTTTGTTTATCAGCAGAATGTCAGAAGGTCTGCTTAGTCCCGACTTGGCTTCCTCTTCTGTATTTCCAAGCATTTTAAAGTTTGCAGCGTTGATTACTGCATCTTTACCTGCGCCTGTTACTGCTGCATTTACTATAGCATCTAATGGAATGGTCACTTCAGTGTATAGTCCCGCAGGGGTATTCATATACGTCTTTTCTGCAGGTCCCTCTGTGATCATACCGGCCGGAGGTGAATTCTTAACATGATTCATCTGTATAACCTCAGGTGTAACCGGAAGCCTGAATATACCAGCTACGGCAGAGTCGGCTGTATTTGCCACGTTCTTAATCTGATATGTATAATGGATGTCAAACTCTGTATAATCTACATTAATAATACTGCCCGAACCGAAATTAGTGGTTACATATACACCTTTAAAGAATTCTTTCAGGGTATTGGAGTTTTTGAAAGTGGCGCCGTCGGAATCTTTCCATTCGTTATAAAAACGCTGCCCCAGTTCCAAATTGAGATTGGTTGAAATAGTTCTGATTCTGGTACTGCTGATGATAGTGTCGGGAACATCCTGTATAGAGAAAATACTTTGTCCCAGCAACTTTTGCATATCGCAATAATTCTCAGGATTTACACTTGTGAAGAAAAATGCCTTCAGTGGTTTTGTGACTTCGTATACTGATAATCCCATAGGCGATACGGTGTCTCCTGTAAAATATGTAAACTCTGTATTAAGTCTGACCGAATCAATGGTTATTCCCTTCTTGTACGGGTCTGCAAATGCAGAATTTTCTGCACAGTAGAACTCACATAAGTAATCGGATTTTATTTTTCCGAAGATAGGATCAGTATATTCTCCTAGTAAGCCATATACGGTACGCGCATATACTGAATCGTTAAATGAACGGGTTACAGCTGTAAGGCTAAGTGTATCGGATCCTACGAATATATCGTCACCGCCGGGTTGTATACTGCTACCAAGGGAGGTCAGGTCATCATCACAAGCCACAAATGTTAGCGTGGAAAGAGTGATTGCCAGAATCAATAATGTTTTAATTTTCATTCAAACTATTGTTAAATTCAATTTGGGGTTCAAATATCCAAAAAAATGCTATTCTCAAGAAATAAAACAGCATTTTTCTATATTTATTTTAGATACTTTAAAGATTCTCGTAAAAATTATTGATGGCATCTACAGAAACGTCTAAATTACCCGGATAAGAAAGAAATTTTTTTCCTGATTTATTTATGTTGTCAAGAACGTTATTATTCACATTTTCTTCACTTTGGATAATGCCATCTGCATATTTTACAGCAAAGTTAGAAAGTGTTTCGTAATCTACAACACCTTTTAGGGCTTCCACGTCTTTATCTTTTATTCCGTCAAATTTCAGCTTGTCAATAAATTTATTACTGAATGGTTGCTTAAAGTCATCATTGTATAAAGAATATACTATTTTCGAGTTTTTGAAGCAAGGGTCGTCTGCATAAGCTGTTTTTATGTATAGCCCGGTCAGAGCGGTCATCCATCCATGACAATCTATCACATCCGGTATCCAACGTAATTTTTTAATTGTTTCCAAAACTCCCCTTACATAGAAAATGCTCCGCTCATCATTATCACTGAATTCTACATCCTTATCGTCAGCTATTGTATGCTTACGTTTAAAGTAGTCATCATTGTCTATGAAATAGATTTGCATCCGGGCGGCTTGTATAGACGCCACTTTGATGATTAGGGGGTGATCGGTATCATCGATGATTAGATTCATGCCCGAAAGCCGTATCACTTCGTGAAGTTGATTGCGTCTCTCATTTATGCTTCCGAATTTGGGCATAAATGTCCTGATTTCCTGTCCTTTTTCTTGTATAGCTTGAGGTAAGTATCTACAATTTGTTGCAATTGGTGAATCAGGCAGATAAGGCGTTATCTCCTGTGTGATGTATAAAACTTTTTTTGTACCCATTTAATTTACTCTCTTCTGAATTCGATTGAGAGTACAAAGATAATAAAAAAAAATCTTCTTTTTTGCAAACTTTGCTTCACAAAATGTTGAATTCTCTCTTTTTACGGGGGATGAGTCGTATTTCGACGTGTTTTATACGTTAAATTACAGAACAAAAATCCTGGATTGTTTCGCCAATCCATAAATATTTACTTGCTTTGTATCCGTTTTTTATTGATGTGAATAAATGGATTTGATTAAAACAACTCAGGGCGTGTGTGACAAAGTTACAGCCTTGCGTTCGGAAGGTAAAACGATTGGTCTGGTTCCCACTATGGGGGCTTTGCACGAGGGACATCTCTCTTTGGTGAAACAATGTATTGCCGACAACGATGTGTGCATTGTGAGCATCTTTGTAAACCCTACCCAGTTTAACAATAAGGAAGATCTTGAAAAATATCCGAGAAATTTGGAACGGGACTGTGGATATCTGAAATCGATAGGAGTTGGTGTAATTTTTGCTCCCTCTGTAGATGAGGTTTATCCGGAGCCGGATACTCGTCAATTTGATTTCGGACAACTTGATAAAGTGATGGAGGGCGAACATCGTCCGGGCCATTTTAACGGAGTTGCCCAGGTGGTAAGCCGCCTGTTCTATATAGTGAAGCCGGACAGGGCATATTTCGGAGAAAAAGATTTTCAGCAATTGGCTATCATACGTGAGATGGTGAAACAGTTAAAGCTGAATGTCAATATTGTCCCAATGCCTATTGTGAGGGAAGCCAGCGGGCTTGCGCTAAGCAGCCGTAACGAACGATTGACTGCTGCTCAGAAAGAACTGGCGGTGAATATATCCAGGGTTCTTGCAGAAAGTAGGGAGTGGATAAAGAGTAGTTCTGTAGGGGAGGTGATAAAGAAAGTGGTGACAACATTGGACTCTTTTGCCGAACTGAAAGTTGAATATTACGAAATTGTGGATGGTTATACTTTACAGTCGGTGTCAGATTGGAAGGATGGCGATTATATAGTGGGTTGCATCGCCATATTTTGTGGCGAAGTGCGATTGATAGATAATATTATATACAAGGCGGATAGCCAAAATTAAGAGAACACAAAATGATTATAGAGGTTGTAAAATCGAAGTTACATCGTGTTACTGTAACCGAAGCCAACTTGAATTATATAGGAAGTATCACGATAGATGAAGATCTGATGGATGCTGTAAACCTGATTGAAGGTGAGAAGGTTCAGATTGTAAATAATAATAATGGAGAGCGTCTCGAAACTTATATTATAAAAGGAAAACGAGGTTCGGGGGCTATCTGCCTCAATGGCGCAGCTGCCCGAAAGGTTCAGCCCGGAGATATTGTTATCATCATGTCATATGCATATATGGACTTTGAGGAAGCTAAGGCTTTCAAGCCATGGGTTGCATTTCCCGATACAAAAACAAACAAACTAATTAAATAAAACTGACATTTTAAAGATGCTAATAGCTATGTGCTAATAGCTATCGGCCCGGATTATGTATTCATACAAAGATATATGGAAAGTAAGTTTGCCTATTATGTTAGGCTTGCTTGCTCAGAATATTGTTCAGATTACTGCTACTATCTTTCTGGGAAGGGTAGGTGAGGTTGAGCAAAGTGCCTCCGGATTGGCCGGGATTTATTATATCGCCTTTTTTACGCTTTGTTTCGGATTCAGTATTGGAGGCCAGATAATGATAAGCCGCCGTAATGGTGAGAAGAATTATAACAAGATTGGAAGTATTGTTATTCAGGGTATGATTTTTCTGGAGCTTATTGCTTTGATGCTATTTATGGGTTCCTCCCTGTTGAGCGAATATGTTCTTCCCCGTTTCATGGAATCGGAAAAAGTTTATGAGGCAGTGCATTCTTACCTCTCGTGGCGTATCTATGGCTTTTTCTTTGCTTCTATAAATGTCATGTTCAGGGCTTTTTATGTCGGTATCGCACGTACACCTGTGTTGACAATGAATGCCGTAGTAATGGCGGTGGTCAATTTTATAGGGGACTATGTTCTCATATTCGGTAAATTCGGTTTCCCCGAACTTGGAATAGAAGGTGCAGGTATTGCAGCCGTAATATCGGAAATAGCATCGGTACTGTTCTTTGTAATATACACATTGAAGACTGTAGACCTCAAGAAATACGGTTTTATGAAAATGCGATTCAGGTTCTCTATTGTAAAGAGTATCCTGAACATTTCATCTTTTACGATGGTTCAGTATTTAATATCCATGTCCACATGGTTCATATTCTTTATGGCAATTGAACAGCATTCTCCACGTGCATTGGCTATTACAAATATTGTACGTAGTTTCTATATGCTTTTCTTTATTCCGATGAATGCTTTTGCAACTACAGCCAATACACTTGTAGGCAATACGATGGGGGCAGGTAAGATAAAAGACGTAATACCTCTTATCAAAAGAATTTGCTCGCTTAGTCTCGGGGTTATCCTTGTTGTAATGTTGGTAACCGGCCTTGGCGCTGAATTCTGGATATCATTAATAGCTTCGCACGAAGATGTATCATTGATACCCGAGTCGGTTACACCTTTGTTGGTTGTAGTGTTTGCTCTGCCTATTTGCAGCCTGAGTACCGTGATATTCAATTCTATTTCGGGTACAGGAAACACTCGTGCTGCTTTGCAGCTCGAAATAATAACACTGGTGTCATATGTCCTTTATATGTATTGGATAGTGATATATAAATCGGCATCTGTAGCGGTATGCTGGACTGTAGAATATGTATATTGGGGAGGCTTGTTGTTGTTTTCGTTCTTGTATCTCAAGTATGCTAAATGGCAGCACAAAGTTGTGTAAATGATGTATATAGCCTGCTTGTTATGGGTTACATCTTCAAATAAAAGTCTTGTACTAATTCCGTAAATTCATCAGAATATACATGCCTTTCCTTTTCTATGATCAAGTTGTTTTCGATTAATGGCAATTCTGTTTTTGAAAATTCGATCAGTATCCGTTTAGGCAAGGACACCGGAGTAGGGTATACGTTAGTAATGCGCGAAGGATACAGTTCAAGCTTTTTAGATAAAGAAAATAGAGTTTCTTTATGTTCGGACGGATATATAATGGACAGTTTGCCTTTACTTGTTAATAAGACCGCGGAAATCTCTAATAATTCTTCTAAAGATAAGCTGTCGGTATGGCGGGCTAATGTCCGTTCTTTATGTGGTGATTTTAATGATTGAATAAAGAATGGCGGGTTAGAAACGATTAAGTCATACTGTTGCCTGGATTCCCTGAAATGCTGAAGCGAAGATTCGAAAGCCTGTATTTGATCAGAGAAAGGTGAGTGTTTTATATTTTCTTTTGCCTGCTCT